>Ga0307513_10010646_pt1 | contig 11507 bp, 8 predicted proteins | sample 15_EM_MG_FD_202174 | JGI IMG/M metagenome (GOLD analysis project Ga0307513, IMG submission 202174) | Populus trichocarpa ectomycorrhiza microbial communities from riparian zone in the Pacific Northwest, United States - 15_EM | ecosystem: Host-associated > Plants > Roots > Unclassified | place... | reverse complement strand
CTGGGGGCGCAGCCCCCAGGGGACGGGAATGGGTAGGGGCGGCGGGGGCGAGAAAACCCGGACCTCAGTCCAAGTAACCCCGCAGCTGGTCCGCGAACGCGTGGTCCCTCAGTTTGTTCAGGGTCTTGGACTCGATCTGGCGGATACGCTCCCGCGTGACGCCGAAGATCCGCCCGATCTCCTCCAGCGTGCGCGGACGCCCGTCCGCCAGCCCGTACCGCAGCTGAACGACCTTGCGCTCCCGCTCCCCCAGCGTCGACAGCACCGCTTCCAGGTGTTCCCGCAGCAGCAAGAACGCCGCCGACTCGACCGGCGACGCCGCGTCGCCGTCCTCAATGAGGTCACCCAGCGCCACATCGTCCTCCTCGCCCACCGGCGCGTGCAGCGACACCGGCTCCTGGGCGAGACGCAGGACCTCGCTCACGCGCTCGGGGAGAAGGTCCAGTTGGACGGCGACCTCCTCGGGAGTCGGCTCGTAGCCGCGCTCCTGGAGCATCCGGCGCTGGACCCGGACGACCCGGTTGATCAGTTCGACCACGTGTACGGGGACACGGATCGTACGGGCCTGGTCGGCGAGGGCGCGGGACATGGCCTGGCGGATCCACCAGGTCGCGTACGTCGAGAACTTGTAGCCGCGCGCGTAGTCGAACTTCTCGACGGCACGGATCAGGCCCAGGTTTCCCTCCTGGACGAGGTCGAGCATCGTCAGCCCACGGCCCACGTACCGTTTCGCCACCGACACCACCAGGCGCAGGTTGGCCTCGATCAGCCGGCGCTTGGCCATCCGGCCCATGACGACCAGTTTGTCCAGGTCGAGGGCCAACTGGCTGTCCAGGTCGAAGGCGAGACGCAGTTTCTCCTCGGCGAACAGACCGGCCTCGACCCGGCGGGCGAGGTCGACCTCCTCGGCGGCGGTGAGCAGCGGGATACGGCCGATCTCCCGCAGGTACTGGCGGAACAGGTCGGAGGAGGGCCCGCTGGTGTCGGCGCGGGTGGGGGCGCGGCGCGGCGCGACCGGCTCGATTGCCTCGATCACCTCGATCGATTCCACCGGCTCGATCGTTTCCTCGGTCTCCTCCACCTCCACCGCGTCCGCCGGAGAACCGTCCGGTTCGGGCGGGCTGTCCGGATCGGTCGTCTCGGGGTGGTGCGCGGCGCGGCTCTGCGGAGGCACGGCCGCGATGACCTCGGCGACGTCGGTGACGTCCGCGATCTCGGTCTCGGCGTCGGGCTCCGTCACCGCGGTACTGCTGTCGGTCTGGGTGAGGGTCTGGGTCTGCACGGGGGCGACCTCCAGGATGATCGCTGCTGAGGCGTACGGCAGCGGTACTCGGGGGGCGGAGTGGGCGGCCTCGCCGCTGTCCGTCCCGTACGCGTTGAGCGGAACCGCGGGGGTGTCGGACCCGTTGGGGACGGGTCGGCCGCGCTCCGAGGACTCAGGCACCGGAACCCAGTGTGGAGTACGACACATCGCTGCCACGAGGGGCGTGCGACCACTTTTTGGGTCCGGTCCGTGACCGCGTGGTTACCGTGACGTCAAACTCGGATGCTTGTTCGGGGTCCGACCTGGCACGATCGGCACGTGTCCGGTTCACTCTGCTCAACTCACGTCTACGAAACGCATATCACCGTCCGCTGCGGAAGCTCCGCCGAGGCGGAACGGCTGGACCGCTGGGCGACCGCGGTGGGGCTCAAGTTGACGCACATCGTCCTTGCCCGTGGCCGGATGCCGGCCCAGCCGATGCTTACCCTGACGGGTTCCCCGTCGTACGCCGCCGAATCGGCGCGGGCCTGGGAAGTCGCGGCGCGACTGCGAGCGGACGGTTTCGAGCCGGTGCGCGTCAAGATCGAGTCGTCGCCGTGGGCACCGGAGGTGCCGGGTGAACCATGCGCGGACGAGCGGTACTTCGAGCACCACGTGAAGCTGCGGCTGCCCGTGGACGCGGATCTCGACGCCCTGGCGGCGCGGGTCGTCCCGTACGGCGCGCATCTGTCGTGGAACGCCCGCCGGGTGGCGCCGAACGGCCGGTGGACCGAGCGGTTCGTGACACAGCGGTGCCGAGGAGTGGATACCGCAGGCGCGGGGCGGGCGCTGGAACGGCTGCTGGCGGAGCTGCGTGGGCCGGATGTGGTGGAAGCCGTGGAAGTGGTGGACGTGGAGCGGGAGTTCGTGCTGTACGACAGTGACCTGTCCGTCGATGACGGATGGATCGACGGATGGATCGAGGAGAGCGAAGGCGTGGTCGTGGCGGCGCCACAGGTGCGGGAGGTGCGGGGATGAAGAACAAGTGGACCTGGCGCAGGCGAGTGGAGGTGGGCCTCGACGCGCCCAAGGGCGCGTTGGACGACCGGACCCAGGAGGCCCAGGGGCTGCCCCGGACGCTGCGTACCGTGCCCGGTGAGGACGTGGTGCAGCGGCTGATCTTCGAACCGGCGCTGAAGCAGCACCACAACGCCTTCCGGGCGGCCGACCCGGGCTTCGCCGACCCGGCCCGGGGCGAGGCCTGGCGGGCCGCGCGGCGCCGGGCGCTCGACCTGGTGCTCGACGCGATCGCCGGGTCCGAGTGGGCCGAGTCGCTGGTGCTGCGTGGGAGCGTGCTGATGGCGACGTGGTTCGGCGAGGCCGCCCGCGAGCCCGGTGACCTGGACTTCGTCGTCGTACCGCCCACCTTTTCGATCACCGACCCCGCTGCGGGGCGGCTGCTCGCCGGGATCGCGGCGGCGGCCGAGGCCCGGGGCGACGGCGAGGTGGGGTTCTCCGCGCGCGACGCGGTGGTCGAGGACATCTGGACCTACGACCGGGTGCCGGGCCGCCGTATGGTGCTGCCCTGGTCCGCGCCGGGGCTGCCGGGCGGCCATGTGCAGCTGGACTTCGTCTTCAACGAGCGGCTCGCCGAGCCGCCGGTGCCGGTGGAACTGGCGGGCGGCGCGACGGTGTGGGCGGCGACGCCCACGCTGTCGCTGGCCTGGAAGCTGATGTGGCTGATCAACGACATGTACGCGCAGGGCAAGGACCTGTACGACGCCGTGCTCCTCGCCGAGCGGTATCCACTCCCCCACGAACTGCTGGACGAGGTGTTCCGGCTCTCGGGCGAGTGGCCCGAACACGGCCGCGAGCGAATCCTGTTGGCGGACGTGGTGGACGCGGTGGGGTACGTCGAGTGGCATCACTTCGTCATGGAGTACCCGCAACTCGCGGACAGGGAGCGGGAGTTCGTGGACCGGTTGATACGGGCGGTGACACCGACGTTCGACGGGCGGGAGTGACGGCAGGGGGCGGTGGCAGTCAGAGTGCCGCCGCCCCCTGGTTCTGGAGTGCCAGGTCGTACTGCTGGAGTACCCACAACTCGTTCTGTACGGCGGCCAGTTGGGCCGGGTCCCCATGGGTGGTCAGGCGGGCGTGGGTGCCCTGGACCTCGTGGATACGGCGTTCCACGGCTCGGCGGCGGACGGCGACCAGTTGGTCGCCTGCGTACACCGCATCAACGGTGCGCCGCATGATCGCCTCAACGGCCAGTTCGGTGACCATAGCGCGCACCGTGTCGTCCGGCGCTGCCGCGCGGGCCTGGACCAAGTAGTCCTGAGGGTCCTGGACCCCGTACTCCGTGCCTCCTGCGTCCATGATGACCTGACGTACAGCGGCGTAAGGCAGGGCGGTGAACTCGTCGGCCTCGAAGGCGTCAAACGCCGGAGCAACCAAGTCCGGGCGCTGAAGAGCCAGTTTGAGCAGCTCACGCTCAGTTTTGTGGGCAGGATTGCGCAGGTTCAAAGGAGGGCCACCAAACGCCTTGGTAGGAACCGCCTCCGCATGGGGCGACTGAGCGGGCTTGGGCCCTGGGCCCTGACCGCCACCACGGCGGTGGAGGTGGCCGACACGGTCCACTACGAACTCCGGGTCCAGGATGCCTACCAGGCCGGCAAGTGCTACGGCCATCTCACGCCGCGCCGTGCGCTCCTTGATACGGGCAGCCACGGGGGCCGCCTCGTCCAAGGCCGCCGCTCGACCCCCGGGCGTCTCAAGGTCATAACGCTGCACGATCTGTTGGAGTGCGAACGTGAACAGCGGGGTGTGCGGCTGGACCAGTTCCGCGACGGCCGCGTCGCCCTTCGCAAGACGCAGCTCGCACGGGTCCATGCCGTCAGGCGCGATCGCGATGTATGTCGAAGCGGCGAACTTCTGATCATCCTCGAACGCCCGCAATGCAGCCTTCTGGCCTGCCGCGTCGCCGTCGAACGTGAAAATGACACGCGCGGTGCCGTTGTCCATCAACAGCCTGCGGAGGATCTTGATGTGCTCCGTGCCGAAGGCCGTGCCGCAGGTCGCGATGGCCGTCGTGACGCCGGCCAGGTGGCAGGCCATGACGTCCGTGTAGCCCTCGACGACGACCGCTCGGCTGGCCTTCGCGATGTCCTTCTTGGCGAGGTCGATGCCGTACAGGACCTGGGACTTGCGGTAGATCGCCGTGTCGGGGGTGTTGAGGTACTTGGGGCCGTTGTCCGACTCGTACAGCTTCCGTGCGCCGAAGCCGACGACCTCACCGCCGATGTCGCGGATGGGCCACATCAGTCGGCCCCGGAAGCGGTCGATGGGGCCCCGGCGGCCTTCCTGGGCGAGGCCCGAGAGCAGGAGTTCCTTGTCGGAGAAGCCCTTGCCGCGGAGGTAGCGGGTGAGGTGGTCCCAGCCCTGGGGGCTGTAGCCGACGGAGAAGTGTTCCGCCGCCGACTGGTCGAAGCCCCGTTCCGCGAGGAACTTGCGGCCCGCGTCCGCCTCGGAGGTCGTCGCCAGCTGTTCCACGTACCACTGGGCCGCGATCTTGTGGGCCTCGACCAGACGGATGCGTTCGCCGCGCTGGTTGGCGGGGTTGTAGCCGCCCTCCTCGTAGCGCAGCGTGATGCCGGCCTGGGCGGCCAGGCGCTCGACCGACTCGGAGAAGGAGAGGTGGTCGACCTTCATCACGAACGTGATGGTGTCGCCGCCTTCCTGGCAGCCGAAGCAGTGGAAGAGCCCCTTGCTCGGGCTGACCTGGAAGGACGGTGACTTCTCGTCGTGGAAGGGGCACAGGCCCTTGAGGTTGCCGCCGCCCGCGTTGCGCAGCTGGAGGTACTCGGACACCACGGCGTCGATCGGGACCGCGTCCCGAACCGCCTTCACGTCCTCGTCGTTGATCCTTCCGGCCACGCAGTGATTCTACGGGGGTCCACCGACAGTCCCGTGCCCTGGCGTCGCTACGGGACGAGGCTGTCCAGCGGTACGTGCGGGTCCCCCAGGGCCTCCGTGTCCACCTGGGACCGGGAGCGGATGAGCTGCTGGACGGTCTCTGTGACGTCCCACACGTTGACGTTCATCCCGGCCAGCACCCTGCCCTCCTTCACCCAGAAGGCGATGAACTCGCGCTTGCCCGCGTCTCCCCGGATCACCACCTGGTCGTACGAGCCCGGGGGCGCCCAGCCCGAGTACTCCAGGCCCATGTCGTACTGGTCGGAGAAGAAATACGGCACGCGGTCGTACGTCGAGTCGCGGCCCAGCATCGCGCGGGCCGCCGCCGGGCCGCCGTTGAGGGCGTTGGCCCAGTGTTCGACGCGCAGCCTGGTGTCGAACAGGGCGTGGTGGAAGGCGGCCACGTCACCGGCCGCGTAGATGTCGGGGTCGGAGGTGCGCAGACGTTCGTCGACCGCGATGCCGCCGCCGTGCGCGCGCTCGGCGAGGGTCAGGCCGGCCGCCTCCGCGAGTGCCGTGCGCGGGGCGGCGCCGATGGCCGCCAGGACGTCGTGGGCCGGGTGCTCCTCGCCGTCGTCCGTACGGGCCGCGAGGACCATGCCGTCCTGGCCGACGATCTCCGTCAGACGGGCCCCGAAGTGGAAGCGGACGCCGTGCTCGCGGTGCAGCTCGGCGAAGAGGTTGCCCAGCTCGGGGCCGAGGACCGAGTGCAGCGGCGTCGACTCCGGTTCCACGACGGTCACCTCGGCGCCGTACTCCCGTGCCGCCGCCGCGACCTCCAGGCCGATCCAGCCGGCGCCGGCGATCACGATGTGGCCGTTGTCGCGGCCCAGGGCGGCCAGGACGCCCTTGAGGCGCTCCGCGTGCGCGAGGCGGCGCAGGTGGTGGACGCCGGCCAGGCCCGTCCCCGGGATGTCCAGGCGGCGCGGCTCGGCGCCGGTGGCGATGAGCAGTTTGTCGTAGTGGACGAGGGTGCCGTCGTCACCGAAACGGACCGTCTTCGCCGTACGGTCGATGGCGTCGACGGTCTGGCCGAGGTGGAGTTCGATGTCGTTGCGCGCGTACCAGGCGGGTTCGTGGACGAAGACGCTGTCGCGCTCCTCCTTGCCGAGGAGGTAGCCCTTGGAGAGCGGGGGCCGCTCGTACGGGTGGTCGCGTTCGTCGCAGATCAGTATCACGCGGCCCGTGAAGCCCTCCGTCCGGAGCGTCTCGGCCGCTTTCGCGCCGGCCAGTCCGCCTCCGATGATGACGAATGTCTGATCCGCGTCGACCACTTGATGCCTCCTCGTAAGGGTGCCGCCATAAGCGAGCCTCCCGCACGGAGCGTGATGGGGGAAGAGGGAGTGGGCCGATCAGACCCACGGAGGGTCACATTCGGGCATGCCACGCGGGCCGGGCGGGAGGTCCCGCGCACACGGGACATGTGAGCCAAACCGGCGAAACCGAACACGAGTTGCAGAAAACCCCTTCTCGTGACCCGCGTAGCTCGCTAGCGTCCCTCCCACCTCGTTCGCACATCCCTGGGGAAGGACCTCTGTGAACGTATTACCGAAGGCATCGTCCTACTCGCACAGAGCCGTGGCGGTCATCGCCGCCACCGCACTCGCGACGCCGCTGCTGATCGCCTCCGCCGGAACAGCCGGCGCCCACGGCGGTCACGGCAACCCGGCCGGCGACGCCAGGAAGCTCGCGAAGACTCTCGTCAAGGAGTCGTCCGCGAAGGACGCGTACAAGCACCTCAAGGCACTCCAGGCCATCTCCGACGCCAACGGCGGCAACCGCGCGGCCGGCACACCGGGCCACGACAAGTCCGCCCAGTACGTCTACAGGGTGCTGAAGAAGGCCGGCTACAAGGTCTCGTACGACAGCTTCGACTTCGACTACATCGAGACCCTCGCCGAGAAGGCCGCCGTGGTCTCGCCGACGCCGCGCGATCTCGGCATCACGGCGATGACGTACACCAAGTCGACGCCGGTGGGCGGCATCACGGCCGCGCTCGCCGCCGCCACGGTGGACGCCACTCCCGGCTGTGAGGCCGGTGACTACGCGGCCGGAGCCTTCACCGGCAAGATCGCCCTGATCAAGCGGGGCGGCTGCACCTTCGCGCAGAAGCAGATCGTCGCCTCCGAGGCGGGCGCCGTCGGCGCGATCATCTACAACAACACCGCGGGCGTCCTCTCCGGCACCCTCGGCGACGCGGCGAGTGGCCGGATCCCGACCGCCGGCCTCAGCCAGGCCGAGGGCGAGGCCCTCGCCGCCGATGTCGCGGCGGGCGAGGTCACGGTCAGCTTCGAGGTCCGTCAGCTGATCGAGACCCGTACGACGAACAACGTCGTCGCGGAGACCCGTGGCGGTGACGCGGACAACACGGTGTTCCTGGGCGCCCACCTCGACTCGGTCACCGAGGGCCCAGGCATCAACGACAACGGCTCCGGCTCGGCCGGCATCCTGGAGGTCGCCGAGGAACTCGCCGACAACACCAGGTACGGCAAGCAGCCGCCCAACAAGGTGAAGTTCGCCTTCTGGTCGGCCGAGGAACTGGGCCTGGTCGGTTCCGAGTCGTACGTCGAGCGGCTCACCGAGGCGCAGCGCGCGCAGATCAAGCTCTATCTGAACTTCGACATGATCGCCTCCCCGAACTACGCCCAGTTCGTGTACGACGGTGACGACTCGGACGCCGAGGGCGCGGGCCCCGGCCCGGAGGGGTCGGCCCAGCTGGAGCGCGACATCAACGCGTTCCTCGACTCCAAGGGCAGGCCGCACCAGGGCACCGACTTCTCCGGCCGCTCCGACTACGGGCCGTTCATCGCGGTCGGCATCCCCTCCGGTGGCACCTTCACCGGCGCCGAGGGCATCAAGACCGAGGCCCAGGCCGCGCTGTTCGGCGGTACCGCCGGCGTGGCGTACGACGCGTGCTACCACGCGGCGTGCGACGACCTGGACAACATCAGCCTGAAGGCGTTCGGCATCAACATCGGGGTCATCGCCAACGCGGTGGGCACGTACGCCCATGACCTCAGCTCGCTGAGCACGCCGGTCGTGTCCACGCCCACCACGGGCGGCGACGGCAGCGGCGGCGGTCTGCACCCCGGCCACGACGAGGTCGTGGCGGAGTAATGCGGTAGGCAGCAGGCGGTACGGCACGTGGGAGCGCGCGCTCCCACGTGCCGTGTCAGCCGGTCAGGCGGTCAGGCGTTCGTGGAGTGAGCGGGCGGCGGCGTCCGTGAGCGAGGCGATCTGGTCGACGATCACGCGCTTGCGGGCGCGGTCGTCGGGGGCCTCGTCGAAGAGGGCCCGGAACTGGGGTTCCAGGCCGTCCGGGGCGCGGTCGGTGAGCACCTCGGCCAGCTCCGCGACGACGATCCGCTGGTCCGCGCGGAGCACTTCCTGCTCGGCACGCTGCATGACGTACCGGTCGGCGACCGCCTTGAGGACCGCGCACTCCAGCCTCGTCTCGCGCGGTACGACAAGTTCGGCGGTGTACCTGGTGAGCAGGCCGCTGCCGTACGCCGCGCGCGTGGCGCCCTCGGCGGCGAGGCAGAAGCGGCCGATGAGCTGGCTGGTGGCGTCCTTCAGACGGGCCTGGGCGACGGCCGAGCCGTCGTAGCCGTGCGGCCACCACAGCTGGTCCTGGAGCCGGTCGAGGGCTTCCGCCAGTTCCGCCGGGTCGGTGTCCTGCGGGACGTACCGCCCGAGGGCGACCGCGAAGACCGCCTGGCGTTCGGGTTCCGCGTGCAGGGCGGCCGGGTCGAGGTGGCCGGCGTGCAGACCGTCCTCGACGTCGTGCACCGAGTACGCCACGTCGTCGGCCCAGTCCATGACCTGGGCCTCGAAGGTGGTGCGGGTGCCGGGGGCGTCCTTGCGGAGCCAGTCGAAGACGGGGCGGTCGTCGTCGTAGACGCCGAACTTGGGGGACCCGGGGTCGGTGGGGTGGGCGCCGCGGGGCCAGGGGTACTTGGTGGCGGCGTCGAGGACGGCTCGGGTGAGGTTGAGGCCGACCGAGCCTTCCGGGGTGAACCGCTTGGGCTCGATGCGGGTGAGGAGTCTCAGGGACTGGGCGTTGCCCTCGAAGCCGCCGCAGTCCTCCGCGAACTCGTTCAGTGCCTGTTCGCCGTTGTGGCCGAAGGGGGGGTGACCCAGGTCGTGCGCGAGGCAGGCGGCTTCGACGAGGTCGGGGTCGCAGCCGAGGGCCGCGCCCAGCTCGCGGCCGACCTGGGCGCATTCCAGGGAGTGGGTGAGGCGGGTGCGGGGGCTGGCGTCCCAGCTGTGACTGCGGGTGCCCGGGGTGACGACCTGGGTCTTGCCTGCGAGGCGGCGCAGTGCGGCTGAGTGGAGGATTCGGGCGCGGTCGCGTTGGAAGGCGGTTCGGCCGGGGCGCTTGTCCGGTTCCGGGGCCCAGCGTTCGGTGGACGACAGGTCGTACGACATGTCTCGACAGTACGGGCAGGTACTGACAAGTGGGGGTGCGCTCCGCTGGGTGCGCCGATTCGTCTGCCTGGTCCTGTTATACGGCGAGTGCGGGTTGTGGGTGGCTGGTCGCGCAGTTCCCCGCGCCCCTTAGGGGGTCGCCCTTTAGCGGGGTTGCCAGTGTCTGGTCGTAGCGGTGTAGGAGGAGCCTTGCCATCGCGGGGTGGGTGCCCAGGGGGGCCGACGCGATCCATGGGGCCTTCTCCGCGCACTCTGTCGCGAAGCGGCCCGGGGCCGTGAAGTAGGAGGCGATGGCCACCCTTGTACGGCCGCTTGCCGTCAGGGTCTCGATGGCGGCCGGGACCGTCGGGGTCGCTGTCGTCGCGTAGGCGGGGATCACCGGGACGCCCAGGCGGTCGGCGAGGAGCTGGGCCGTGCGGGCCGTGTCGACCTTGGACTCCGGGTCCCGGGAGCCCGCCGCCGCCAGGACCACCGCGCTCTGCCGTCGCGTCTCGTCGTCCGTCCGCGTAGGCCAGCCCGCCTCGACCAGGCGGGCGTACAGGGCCTCCAGCAGGAAGGGGTGCGGGCCGAGGGCGGGCGCCACGCGTGCGCGTACCGGCGATTCGGCGGCCATCTCGGGGATGTCGCGCTTGACGTGGTAGCCGCGGCTGAGGAGGAGCGGGACGAGGATCGCCTCGCGGTCGCCGAGGGCGGCGAGCGTGTCGGGGAGGAGGGGCTCGTTCAGCTCGATGTGACCGAGGTGGACCGGCAGGCCGGGGCGCAGGGCGCGGACCTGGTCGAGGAGCGTGCGTACGGTGCTCAGGGCGCGGGGGTCACGGCTGCCGTGGGCCACGACGACGAGCGCGGGCGGCTCGGGGCGCCGCCTGCCGTCGAGGGACACGAGGCTGAGCTGGCCGGCGAGCTGACTGCTGATCCGGTTCATGAGGTGCGCCGTACTGTCGAGGTGGGTCCCCGGGAGCGGGTGGGCTTCGGGGGTGGGGCTGGCGGTGCGGCTGGGGGTGCGGCTCGGGGTGGGGCTGAGGCTTGCGGTGGACTCGTCGCGCGGTGGGTTCGACGGCGTCATGGACCGATGGTCGCGGTGGGAGGTTGCCACCCCGTTGCACGAAGATATCGGCGCTTTTCCGCAGGTTCACGGTGGGGCAGGGGGTCACTGTGAGGTGGCTTGACCTGCGCATTCGGTCGAGCGAGTGAGGCCGATCACGTGCATTGTCGTGAACCGTGGGGCCTCTCGTCACGTCCCTGACTGTCGAAGGCCGACCTGGAGGGACCCCCGTGAGACTCCGCAGACCCCGTCTGCCGCGTACCCGTACCGGGCAGCAGAGGCTTGTGCAGGCCGTGATGCTCGGGTGCGTGCTGGCGTTGCTGCCGGCCACGTGGATGTTCGTCGCCACGGGTGACCGGCTGCGCAGCGTCTCGGACGCGCCGCGTACCGACGTCGCCGTCGTTTTCGGAGCCGGGCTGTGGGACGGGGAGCCGTCTCCGTATCTCGCGCACCGGTTGGACGCGGCGGCGGAGCTGTATCGGGCGGGGCGGGTGAAGGTGGTGCTCGTCACCGGGGACAACAGCCGGGAGGACTACGACGAGCCGGATGCGATGCGGGGGTATCTGACGCGGCACGGGGTGCCGGACGGGCGGATCGTGAGCGACTACGCCGGGTTCGACACGTGGGACTCGTGTGTCCGCGCGAAGAAGATCTTCGGGGTGGACCGGGCCGTGCTGATCAGTCAGGGGTTTCATATTCGTCGGGCGGTGGCGTTGTGCGAGGCGGCGGGGGTGGAGTCGTACGGGGTCGGGGTTGAGGCTCGGCATGATGTGACGTGGTACTACGGCGGGGCGCGGGAGATTTTCGCGGCGGGTAAGG
>Ga0307513_10010645_pt1 | contig 11507 bp, 22 predicted proteins | sample 15_EM_MG_FD_202174 | JGI IMG/M metagenome (GOLD analysis project Ga0307513, IMG submission 202174) | Populus trichocarpa ectomycorrhiza microbial communities from riparian zone in the Pacific Northwest, United States - 15_EM | ecosystem: Host-associated > Plants > Roots > Unclassified | place... | reverse complement strand
GACAAGCTGCGATCCCGAGAGGCCCTTCAACAATCTTGAAGTCAATCAGTCTCCAGTTCGCGGTCGCTCCTGAGGAGGAGACGAACCAGGTCGAAACGATTCAGCCCGAGACATATGGTACACGGGACGATGAAGAGAATTCTCGTCAGCAGGCAGACGAGGAATTTGTAGAGGGGCACAGTTGATCGTTTTGCTTCTTCTTTTTGTTCCCGTATTTATTTAATTATTGGGGCCAGGCCCCCAGGTAGGCATTACAGTTTGGGATTCATGCGTTCACGATTTCTGGAGACGCGTCTGCTACCACCCTCCGGACTCCCGTGAGAAACTGGCCCGAGTTTCCGTTGGTCTGTAAGTCTTCAGGTGTCGTCCTCCGTGGACGCGAGGTAGAGTCTTCGACTGCAATCAAAAGAGTTGAGATGAAGATCCTGTCCGAGCCTTCAGTTCGAGACCGCACGCTCCCACAGGTCGGAGCACGAGGAGCAACCGTCTGCGCTCATAACCAGCGCTCCCTGTCCAGACGTATCTTCCGCGGCGAACATGAGCAAGTGCATTCGACGCAGCAAGAGAGAGCATTTACTTTGACGTGGGGGTGTTCAATTTCTCGTCACTGCACCTCCGGGACCGACCCTCGAACAGGTCACTCGCGAATTTGTCGGGTAATTCATCAACCCATCTCGTCGAAGGGTATTTAATCTGAGTTTGCCAGGCGACGCCACCTGGGGCCGTGCCCAGGATCGTCCAATTTTCATCCCTCTGGGGGGTGAGTTCAACGCCGCTCTCGGCTTCTTTCCCAGTGCTCCGGCCGATGGGATGCCGGACGTCTTGGCGTGGAAGTTTCTGGTGATGGCGGCGAGGTACCGCAGCACGGGATAGACGTCTGGACGGCAATGGTGGAAATGTTGAATGTCTGGTCAATGGTGGAGGCAGTTTGGAGTTCAGATCTCAGAGAGCGTGAGATGGACTTGCATTAGTGGCCACTCACGTGGCACATACGAAGCCCCGGAGCTGGGCGATGGCAGGTCTATCATCTATGGTGTGCTGATTTCCGTGTCCAGGTTCGAAAATAACTTCAAACTCATGAGGAAAGGAACGCCCATTTCCTTCGGGGATGCCCCCGGCGCTGTCCTACCGTTCTCGCCCCTCAGGTTTTCAGAAAAGAACATCAAGCTCCTGCGTCCGATAGTGATGAACTACGTGGTCACTCCCGAGGAGGGCACCCACTACCCCAAGCTCTTCGATACTGTGAGCAAGGGAATCCTCCACGAATATCCCTTCACGGCTGAGGGTGTACAACAGGCCCAAACTGACTTACCTCGCAGAAAGTCGACGGGCAGGTTGATCGTCAAAATTGATGATTACACCTATGGGAACATAAAAAGTACGCACGGAATGGCTTGTGTTCCAATGTATTAATCAGCGGGTGACGTCGTCTGTCCAGTCCCGTTCAGACGGGAGGTCGATTTCCAGCCTGGTCACAGCACGCTGGCGTACCGACCGTTCAGCTTCCTCCATGATTTTGATTATCACCCCAGACTTCCCCTCCGTTAGGTGTACGCTGTCAGATCGACCGTGCAACCACACTTGACAAGATCCAGGAATTGTGTTTCATCCCGAAGATTAATTTCGCAGCGGCGAATACGCGCCCCAGCGCGATCCTGACGAGCCGCCCAAACACGTTCCTCGGGGGTTCGCACCGCAGTATTCATATTAATCCTGAGCACTCACCCGGAACTAGATAAGGGCAGTCCCCCGCCCTGCCAACCGCTGCTGCGACACATTTTACCAAGGTCGGATGAATGCCACAGGTTCATACTCAAGCGTCGAGATCGAGGACTCGATCGCACGGATTCGGGCTCTCACCGTGGGTTTTCCTCTCCCAGTACGCTCTCGTCATCCCGATATCCAGTGTCATCTCACGATGCTCACCAAAACCCCTCCCAATTCCAGCCCTTTGAGCGTAAGTCCCCAGCCTACAGTCCATCGCTCGAAACCCTCACCGTTTCGCCAACGATCCCCGTCCCTCAAGTTGCCACGTTCACAATCCTTGTAAGTCCCTTACGCTCGTGACGCCGGACCCAGCCCTTCAGCCGCCCACAATTGATCTGCCTCGATCAATCAGGTATACGACTGGCTGACAACCCTCGATCGTGAAGTCGAGCACATCTGGCGAAGCAAGTGGAGTGCACCCAAGATACTCTTCATCATATCCCGGTATGGAGCCTTCATTGACATGCCAATCTTTATCGCCAGTGAGTCAGACTTTGTCCATCGTTGGGATGTATGGAATGCCGACCGAGATTCTGTTGATTTGTAGTAATTACCGCTCCATATGGCATGATGGAGCATAATGCAAGTGGAGGTTACGCGAGGCTATCTGCGGGCTGACCAACCGACGCCCTTCAGACGTGTGTCATTCTCTCCCAAATCACCTTATGTGAGAGAAAACGCTTCCCCAGAGCTCGTTCGCATTGAACTATTTATGGTTGGTCACAGGGTCGGCATTCTTCGGAATTTTCATCTCAGAATGTCAGACATCGGAACTACGCTTTGCGTCCTCGGCACTGATCCCCAATCGCTTCCAGCCATCCTCTTGCTGAGGACCATCGCGATATACTCTGGTTCGAGGCGCGTAGCCATCCCCCTATCAATCGTATACGCGGTCCGTTCAGGAACAAACACCCGGTATTACGTGGCTCATCACATACACAGGCATTCATAGTGACCGGAATCGCAATTAACTGTTATTTTCTCCGCCCGCGCCCCAGTGAGTAATTTTCAAGTTCGCACGGCTGATATCCCTGACTGATGCTGACCGGTCAGTTCCTGGGGTCTATAGCGAAACAGGCCCCAGCGTTTCGCCCAATGAGTGTTACGACGTGCAGTTTGGTACGACGTCTTTCTTCGTCTTCGACCTTTTGTTGGTCCTTTCTTTTGAGCTCGGTGATCACTTTACAATTCACGCCGCCATCTACCAACTAATCCCGACTGTAGTCGTTGTTATTTTGACCGTCACGAGTGCGTTCCGCTATCGTACACCCACAACATCCGCCAGTCGATCGCGGTACGCAATCTCTGCACTGATATCCCCACGCGCTTCATTGAGAAGAGTGATGTACCGGGACGGTAAGCCTCACACACCCACACCCACGAAAACTAACAAAACATGTGTCAGGTGTCTGGTTCTTTCTTGTGTTATTCGGTAAGGAATTGTTCGATTCATAGACCCAATGCTAAGCAGGGGGATCCAGCTGTGTCACTGTCTACAGTTACCGTTTGGGCGCTGGAAGTGGTAAGCAGGGTTCCAGCAACCTTCTGACCCAGAATTTGACAACCGTTCACTTTTCGTGCAGTACATGTTTGATGACCTTATGGTTACCTTCTCTCGAGTCGTACACAGCATCGTCTGCTGTCGAATCTTGCTGAACCTCAGACAAGCCGCGATCCCGAGAGGTGCTTCAACAATCCTGGAGTCGATCAGTCTCCAGTTCGCGGTCGCTCCTGAGGAGACGAACCAGGTCGAAACGATTCAGTTCGAGATGTATGGTGCGCGGGATGATGAAGAGAATTCTTGTCAACAGGCGGACGAGGATTTCGTAGAGGGGCACAGTTGATCGTTTTGCTTCTTTTTTGTTCCAGTATTTATTTATTTAGTGGGGCCAGGCCCTCAGGTAGGTATTACAGTTTGGGACTCATGCATTCACGATTCCTGGAGTCGCGTTTACTACCGCCCCCCGGGCTCCCACGAGAAGCTGGCCCGAGTTTTCGCTGGTCCGTAAGACTTCGGGTGCCGTCCTCTGCGGACGCGAGGTAGACTCTTCGACTGTAACCGAAAGAGTTGAAATGAAGATCCTGCCCGAGCCTTCAGTCTGAGACTGCACACTCCCACCGGTCGAAGCACGAGGGGCAACCATCTGCGTTCATAACCAGCATTCCCTGTCCAGACATATCCTCCGTGGCGAATATGAGCAAGTACGGTCGATACAGCAAGGGAGAGCATTCACTTCGACGTGATGGTGTTCAATCTTTCGTCATTACACCTCTGGGGTCAGTCCCCTGAGCGATCTCGTTCGTTTGAACCAGCCGACCCTCGAGACGGCCACTCGCGAACTTGTCGGCTAATTCACCAACCCGCCCAGTCGGAGAACGTTCAGCCTGAATACGCCATACGATGCCACCCGGCCCTGTTGTGCTCAAGACCGTCCAATCGCTATCACCCAGGGGGCGGGTCCAATACCGCTCCCAGCTCGCCTCCCAACACTCCGACCGATGGGGGTGCCGGACGGACATGGAAGTTTCTGCTGATGTTGGTGAGGTGATGCAGCACGGGATAGACGTCTAGATGACAATGGTGGAACTGTGAGTGTGTCTATGGTGGAGGCAGTCGGAGTTCGTAGAGCGTGAGATGGATCGACGGAGACCAGTGACGGCCGCGGCGTTCAGTCCGAGCGGCTTCGGCCGGTATGCTTTCTTCATGCTCATATAACCCTTGGGCTTCAAATGTCCCTATTCTCAACACGACTACCTCCCAGTTCCCGGCCGCCATAAAACTATCACGTTCTACAAGATCGGAGGTGTCGGCGTCATCGAAAAGACCGATCAGCATTTCCCTAACTTGAAGCAAGACCCTAGAGACGTAATTCTCAAGGTATGTACAGCCACTATACCCACTCTGCAGTCAATGACGACTTACCTGTTTATCGTCGCGGACGCAGGTCGAGTATGTTGGTGTCGACTTCATTAACACCTACTTCAAGAGTGGACCTTACCCCGCCCAACTCCCCGCGATTCAATGTCGGATCGGAAGCCCCTGGAATGATTGTCGCCCTCCCTACGGACCCGGCCGTATTGAATCACCTAGAGTACCAAGGAAAATGCTACGCTACCCGGGCCAAGGACATCACTGTACGCATTGCATAACGGTTGCATTCCCCAGTTTTGGACCAATTATCTTACCGTGTCCTCTCAGTGTTTGCCAGGCGCAGACGCGAAGTACATCGCCATCCCCCCAGAATTCCGGAATGACACCCGAATCGCTGGTGTTGGTTTCATGCAAGCAACGACCGTCACCACGTTCATGAACTAAGCGTACGAAGTCAAGAAGGGCGACACGACTCTCATTCACACTGTTGCCGGAGGATTCACTCCCACTGCCACCCAGTACACTCGATCTAGAGGCGCCACTGTCGTTGGCACGACGTAGACGGATGCCAAGGCGGCGAGCTCGCGAAGACCCATGGCGGGGATCACATCCTTTTTTACACCAGGGGGGATACCTTCAGAAGGGTGTTAGAGGTCACGAATGGCGTCGGCGCTGACGCCGTATTTGATGGTGTTGGAAGGGGTACGTGCGTTTCTTTGTATGGAGTCATTCTGTAGATGGCTTACTGATCTCCGTGTCCAGGTCAGACAATAACTTCAAGCACTTGAGGAGGAAAGGAACGCTCATTTCCTTCGGAAAGTCGACGGGCAGGTTGATTGTCAAAATTGGTGATCAACAGCATGGGGACGTGGGAGGTACGCACGGAACGGCTTATGTATGTTCCAATGTATTAATCAGCGGGTCAGTGAAATGAAGAACGGACTGCCTTTTATCTAGAGCCCCTTTCAACCGCCAGAGAAAAGCGATGACATCTGTCCAGTCCCGTTCAGATGGGGGTCGATTTCCAGCCTGGTCACGCCACGCCGGCCATTCAGCTTCCTCCATGATCTCGATGCATCACCCCCAGATTACTCCTCCATTAGATGTATTAGCACAACCCTTGACAAAACGCGGGAATTGTGTTTCCTCTGGAAGACTAGTTCCACAGCGAATACGCGCCCCGGCGCGATCCTGATGAGCTGCCCAAACCTGTTCCTCGGGGTTCGCACCGCAGTATTCATATTAAGCCTAAGCATTTGTTCAGACCTGGATAGGATCACTTCACCCCCCTCTCCTATTTCCTGCGATTGGGACACATTTTATGTCGAATGAGTACCGCAGGTCCATACTCCCCCACCCAGATCCAGGACACGATCACTGATGCCTTGCGCGTCCGTGCTACCACCGTGAGTTTCCCTTTCCCGCTGCACTCTCGTCATCCCGATATCCAGTGTCATCCCACGACGCTTACCAAAACCCCTCCCAATTCCACAGTCCTTTCAGTGTGAGTCCCCAGCCTTCAATCCATCGCACAAAACCCTCACAGTTTCGTCAACGATTCCCATTCCTCAAGTCGCCACGTTCACACTCCTCGTAAGTCCCTTGCACTCGTGATGTCGGATCCGGTTCTCCAACCACTCACAATCATCCCGTACCGGAAAATTCCCGATCATCAGTTATACGACTGGCTGACACTCTTCGATCGTGAAGTCGAGCACATCTGGCGAAGCAAGTGGAATATACCCAAGGCACTCTTCATCGTATCCCGGTATGGAGCCTTCATTGACATGACAGCCTTTACCACCAGTGAGTCAGACCTTGTGCATCGCTGGAATACACGGGATGCCGACCGAGATTCTACTGATTTGCAGTACTTACCGCTCCATATGGCATGATAGGCTCTAATGCAAGTGAGAGTTACGCGAGGCTATCTGTGGCTGACCAACCGACACCCTTCAGACATGTATCATTCCCTCTCATGCCCTTTTATGTGAGAGAAAACCCTACTCCCATACCTCGTTCACATTCAACTGCTTATTGGTTTGTCACAGGGTCGACATTCTTCGGAATTTTCATCTCAGAATGTCAGACATCGGAACTACACTTTGTATCCTTGGCACTGATCCCCAATCGTTTCCAGCCATCCTTTTACTGAGAACCATTGCGATATACTCTGGGTCGAGGCGCGTAGCCATCCCTCTATCAATCCTTTATGCGGTCCGTCCCGGGACAAATTCCTGGGATTATGTGGCTCACCGCATACACAGGTATCTGTAGTGACCGCACTCGCACTTAACTGTTATTTTATCCGCGCACGCTGCCGTGAGTAATTCTGAAGTTTGCACGGCTGATATGCCTGACTGACGCTGTCCGATCAGTTCCCGGGGACTATGGGAAAACTGTCCCCAATGCCATGCCCAACGAGTGTTACAACATGGGATTTGGTACGGCGACTATCTTCATCTTCAACCTTTTGGTGCTCCTATCCTTTGAACTCGGTGATCACTCCATAATGCATGCTGCCATCTGCCAACTAATCCTGATTGTAGTCGTTGTTATTTTGACCGTCACGAGTGCGTTCCGTTATCGTGCACCCACAGCACCTCTCAATCGATCGCGATATGCAATCTTTGCACCGGCTTCCCCATTCACCCCATTGAGAAGGGTGGTGTACCGGGACGGTAAGCCACTCACAAACGTCTCCCCCCCCCCCCCCCCACCAAAACTAACAAAACACGTGTCAGGTATCGGGTTCTTTTTTGTGTTATTCGGTAAGGGATTGCTCAATTCATAGATCCAATGCTAAGCAGAGGGATCCAGTTTTGTCTCTGTCTACATTCACTGTTTGGACGCTGGATGCGGTAAGCAGGATTCCCACAACCTTCTGATCCAGAATTTGATAATCGTTCACTTTTCGTGCAGTACATACTTGACGACATTATGGTTGCCCTCTCTCGAGTCGTCCACAGTATCATCTGCTGTCGAATCTTGCTGAACCTCAGACAAGCTGCGACACCGAGGGGACCTTCAACGATCCTCGAGTCAATCAGTCTTCAGTTCGCGACTCCTCCTGAGCAGGAGACGAACCAGGTCGAAACCATTCAGCTCGAGACATATGGTGCGCGAGGTGATGGAATGAATTCTCGTCAGCAGGTGGACGAGGATTTCGTAGAGGGGCACAGTTGATCATTTTGCTTCTCTTTTTGTACCATATTTGTTTATCCATTGGGGCCAGGCCCTCAGGTAGACATTACAGTTCGGGGTGTGTGCACCTACGATTCCTGGAGATGTGCCTAATCCCGCCCTCCGGACTCCCACGAGAAGTTGGCCCGAGTTTCTGTTGGTCCGTAAGCTTCGAGTACCGTACTCTGTGGACGCGAGCAATCAAAAGAGCTGAGATGAAAATCCTGTCCGAGTAGACCGCACACTCTCACCAGTCGAACCACGAGGGACAACCATTGGCGTTCACAACCGGCATTCCCTGTCCGGACATATCTTCCGCGGCGATTGTGAATAAGTATGATCGATACAGCAAGGGGGAGCATTCACTTCGACGTGAGGGTGTTCAATCTTTCGTCGTTACACCTCTGGGGTCAGTCTCCTGAGCGATCTGGTTCGTTTGAACCAGCTGACCCTCGAGACGGCCAGCCGTGAACTTGTAGGGTAGTTCGCCAACCCATCTTGTCGCGGAATGTTTAATCTGAGTTCACCAGACGACGCCACCCGGCGTTGTGCCCAACATCGTCCAACTGCCATCACCCAGGGGGTGTGTTTGGCGCTGCTCTCGGTCCGTTTCTCGGCGGCCCGGCCGATGGGGATGCTGGACGTCTATGGCGTGGAAGTTTCTGGTGATGTTGGGGCAGTTCAGATCTCGGAGAGCGTGAGATGGATCGACGGAGATCAACGGCGTTCGGTCCGAGCGGCTTCGGTTGGTGTGCCCTCTTCCCTCTCACATAGCCCTTTGGATTCAACGGCCCCTATTCTATGCACGACCACATCCCAGTTCCCGGCCACCATAAGAACTATCATGTTCTCCAAGACCGAAGACATCCACGTCATGGAAAAGCCTGATCAGTCTTTCCTCACCCAGGGTCCTGGAGATGTAACTCTCGGGGCGTACGTGGCCGCTACGCGGATTCTGCAGTCAATGGTGGCTTATTTGTTTATTGTCGCGGGTGTAGGTCGAGTATGCTCTTCAGGAGTGGACTTTACCTCTTTAACTCGCCCAACTCCTCGCAATTGCCGGATTGGAAGCCGCTGGAGTGATCGTCGCGCTCCCTATGGGCCCGTCCGTACTGAATAAGCACCAAGCAAGGCGCTCCGTCGTTGCGGCCAAGGCCATCACTGTACGCACCGCATGGCAGTCGGGAGGCATCCAAGCTCAAGTTTTGAACCGATCACCTCACCCTATCTTCTCAGAACTTGTCAGGCGCGGACGCGGAATACATCGCCATCCCCTCGGAATCACAGATCGACACCCGAATTGCTGGTGGTGGTTTCGTACAGCAACGCCTGTCACCACGTTCATGAACTAGGCGTACGAAGTCAAGAAGGGCGACGCGATTCTCGTCCACACCACTGCTAGAGGATTCGGCTCCATTGCCACCCAATACACTCGGTTTAGGGAGCCACTGTCATTGAGACGACGTGGACAGATGCCAAGGCCGAGCTCACTAAGGCCCATGGTGGAAACATTATTTTAGGGTACCGTCAAAAAGGTGTTGGAGGTCACGAATGGCGTCGGTGTTGACGTTGATGCTGTATTTGACGGTGCCAGAAAGAACACGTGCGCCTCTCCTTACGAAGTCATCATGTGGACGCTGTACTGATTTCCGGTTCGACAATAAGTTCAAACTCTTAAAGGGGAAAGGAACCCTGGTTTCTTTCGGTAATGCCCCTGGCAGGTTTGCGGGGAAGAACATCAAGCTCCTGCGTCCGGGAGCGATGAATTACATGGTCACTCCCGAGGAGGGCGCCCACAACTCCATACTCTTCTTCGATGCTGTGAGCAAGGGCACCCTCTACGAATATCCCTTCATTGCGGAGGGTGTACAACAGGCCCAGGCTGACCTACCTCACGGAAAGTCGACGGGCAAGTTGATCGTCAGGATTGGTGATTACACCCACGGGGACGCAAGGAGTACACACGGAATGGCCTGTGTCCCAATGTATTCATCAGCGGGTCGGCGAAGTGATGAGCGGGTGGTGTCGTCTGTTCAGTCCCGTTCAGACGGAGGGTCGATTTCCAGCCTGGTCACGGCGCGCTAGCGTACCGGCCGTTCAGCTCCCTCCATGATCTCGATGATCACCCCCAGATTTTTCCTCCATTAGGTGCATTAGCACAACTGTTGTCAGATCAACCCTGCAACCACCCTCGACAAAACGCGGGAATTGTGTTTCTTCTGGAAGACTAATTTCGCAGCGAATACACGCCCCAGCACGATCCTGATGAGCTGCCCAGACCCGTTCCTCGGAGGTTCGCACCGCAGTATCCATATTAAGCCCGCGCATTTGTTCAGACCTGGATAGGATCACTTCGCTCCCCTCTCCTGTTTCCTACGATTGGGACACGTTTTATGTCGAATGAGTGCCGCAGGTCCATACTCTCCCACCCAGATCCAGGACGCGATTACTGATGCCTCGCGCGTTCGTGCTATCACCGTGAGTCCCCCCCCTCCCCACCCCCCATTACGCTCTTGTCATCCTGCGATGCTTACCGGGGCCCCTCCCAATTCCAGTCCTTTGAGCGTAAGTCCCCAGGCAACAATCCATTGCTCAGAGTCCTCACCGTTTATTTGACGGTCCCCGTTCATCAAGTTGCAACGCTAACACTCCTCGTAAGTCCCTTAGACTCGTGGCGTCGGAGCCGGCTCTCCAACCTCTCACAATCATTTCGTACCGGGAAATTCCCGATCATCAGGTATACGACTGGCTGACAGTCCTCGATCGTGAAGTCGAGCACATCTGGCGAAGCAAATGGAGTATACCCAAGATACTCTTCATAGTGTCCCGGTATGGAATCTTCATTAACATGCCAATCCTTACCACCGGTGAGTCAGGCTCTGTGCATCGCTGGAATACATCGGATGCCGACTGAGATTCCGCCGATTTGTAGTAATCACCGCTCCATATGGCATGATAGATCATAATGCAAGTGGAGACTACGCGAGGCTATCTGTGTGCTGACCAACCGGAACGCTTCAGACATGTTCCATTTTCTCTCAAATCATTACATGTGAGAGAAAACGCTACTTCCAGAGCTCGTTCGCATTCAACTGTTTATCGGCTTGTCACAGGGTCGGGATTCTTCGGAAGCTTCATCTCAGAATGTCAGACATGGAAACTTCACTTGGTATTCTCGGCACTGATCCCCAATCGTTCCAGCCATCCTCTTGCTAAGGACCATCGCGATATACTCTGGGTCGAGGCGTGTTGCCATTCCTTTATCAATTGTTTACGTGGTTCGTCCCGGGACAAATTCTTGGGAGTATGTGGCTCACCGCATACACAGGCATCCGTGGTGACCGGAATCGCAATTAGCTGTTATTTTATCCGCACACACACCTGTGAGTAATTCTCAAGTTTGCGCGGCTGATATGTCTGGATGACGCTATCTGACTAGCTTCCGGGGACTATGCTACAACCGACCCCAACGCCGTGCCCAATGAGTGTTACGACGTGCGGGTCGGTGGGAAGAATTTCTTCATCTTCGACATTTTGTTGGTCCTTTTTTTTGAATTTGGTGATCACTTCACAATTCACGCTGCCATCCGCCAACTAATCCTTACTGTAGTCGTTGTCATTTTAACCGTCACGAGTGCGTTCCGTTATCGTACACCCACAGCACCCCTAAGTCGATCGCGGTACG
>Ga0307513_10010644_pt1 | contig 11507 bp, 16 predicted proteins | sample 15_EM_MG_FD_202174 | JGI IMG/M metagenome (GOLD analysis project Ga0307513, IMG submission 202174) | Populus trichocarpa ectomycorrhiza microbial communities from riparian zone in the Pacific Northwest, United States - 15_EM | ecosystem: Host-associated > Plants > Roots > Unclassified | place... | reverse complement strand
CTCTCCATCGCGACGTGAGCTTGGGAAACATTGTCCTCTGCAGGCTGAAGGAGGGAGCAGAAAGGGTTGGGTATCTTATCGACTGGGAGCTCAGCTGTCGACTGAGTAAGACGACAGCCCGTGACCACGTGCTAATTGTACGTCTCATGCCTCTGGTCCTAAATAGAAGTGTTAACACGTTTGAAGGGAACCCCCGCTTTTATGTCCTTCGGTGCGATGTATGGTTGGGAACGCAGTCTCAAAGACGACCTAGAGTCCTTCATCTACGTTGTCCTCTATGCTGCTCTCCGATGGCTTCCGGTGAAATCTAGACCTGGGCTCGACTGGTGGATGGCCGAGTTCTTCGGTGCTCCTGGTCATGATGGGACCAGTGGTGGCGCGGATCGAAAGCTCGCGAATGCCATACGGCGTTCGAGCACCTCGACCCTCGGGATCACAGAGAATTCCCATGTTTTAGACTGGCTGAATGCCGTGATGGACCTCCACTATAAGGACGGACAACCTAACCCTCTCTGGAACGACGGGGAGGCACTGAGGGAGATGTGGGAAAGGTTCCTCACAAAGGACTTGCCAACCAATGACCGACGTGTAAACCCGGTTGTGGGCATGAAGATCCGAGACGCTGTTTCCCTCCAGGCGACATATACTGTGGTCACATTCTCCACAGATGTGTATAAATCTCACGATGAACCTACTCAACCCCCCGTGCCTGCTCCCCCCAAAAGACCCCGTGCGCGTAGCGAGGACGATAGTGTTCCCTACCCTATCACCCAACCCTCAAAACGGTCGCGAACAGAGCCACAAACACAATCAACATTGGAGACAGATCGTACAGAGTTGCAGGGGTACGGCCACCTGATGACTGGGGTAGAGTCTGTAACTATATCCGGAGCTACTAGTACCCTCTCTTCAGAAGGGATCATGTCAGTAAAACGTCTGTAGACTTATTTTTAACTCTCTTGTTTCGGCCGCAAACCACCTAGAGGGGAACGCCGCATCCTTGATGAACACCTTGCCTTTTTCTTCCATGTCCAAACATCCTGTTCATTGTTCTCAAATTATCACTTCCCCACCTCCCATCATCCTCTGTGCCATGTTTTTCTTCCTCCCACACCCGTTCATACACAAGAGTGTCTCTTGTTTCTTGGCCCTTTTATCATTGCGATTGTTTACAGCACCTTTCGCCAAGTAAGGCGCGACGGAATTTCCGATCGTTTCCCAACCAGGATCCAGAAAACTTCTACTGTAGCGACTAGTAATCAGGATTGAATGTTGTTGAGTGTATCTCGCCATCAAAATTTCAAACAAGGTTATTGTCGGAGAGTCGAAAGGTAAACCGTGCTCGGTTTTGTTGCTGTTACCGGAAGCACAAATGGCAAACACCCACAGGCGGTGAGCACAACCAAACTTCGACGTACATTTATTCAGTTGTTGTGCCTTGCCGTCCATGATTATGCTTGAAAAGTAGATGGGCTTCAGGACACCCCCAGCCTTCGAGTGCCTGACCCAATATTTCCTGTCAAAGAAGACGCCTTTGTGAAGTGACTTGATGAGCGCGATCCCTACAGCGGCCCAATTTGTTGGGCTCGTGACCTGCGCGGTCTGGTTACGTGAGGTAAGCACTTCTGCATGGTGTCGAGAAGGAGAAACCAGAGCGAACTTACAGCAGGTGATGTGCTTGAAGGGGCTTTGATATCTCCATCTGTGTTTACAATCTCCCACAGCGCGGAGAGCGCCCCCGCAGCGTGTTCAAGATCACCTTGGGCGAAACTGTTGACCTTTTCTTTGACGCTAGCGCGAGCCGTTTCTGTCGTTGAGTCCTCCATGACTCCTTATTTCGTCGTATCTGTAACTCTCTGTCAGCACACAGCCGGTCGGTATCTCCCACTGACCGGGATACGAATCTGCTGAAAGACTCCTCAACAATGTCGCATTTTACATGTGATCCAGAGCCAGAGTCTTGAGCGCTGGGACGTCATACTGGAATGAAAGTTTGTCAGTTACCGAATACTCTGACCAGATTGGGGGGACCGGGAACGGACTTTGTCCGCGAGTCGGTAAATAGATTTTGGAGACGGTCGGGGAACCTTATCATCAGAGGGTGTGATGATTTCAGCACTTCGCGACTTGCGATTGCTTTCAGACCCAAACGGTGCGAACTCTATCGCATTCGTGTAGAGATATATTAAAAACGCTTGGAACCTGTAATCGTGTCAACAAAATGCTGGAGAGATTGCTATATTGTGCTCACGTCACGAATGCTATGTCTGGGATCTTGACAAACTTCCCCTTTTCAACGGGTTCTTCGCGTTCCTCGCAAAGGATCTTATCCTCGCCAGGAATTGCAAACGGGTCGAAGGGATGAACCCTCGACTTGCTTGTGTGTCTGAACAAGGCGATCTTCTTGTCCTCATCGTCCTCAAGATCGCTGTCAGACAAATATCCGTAGTCTTCCGCGGATTCTTTTTCGTCGATTTCTTCCTTGCTGAAGTCTTTTGACTGGGATTCTGCAAAGTTCCCGAAGAGCACTTTGAAAACGATGGTGTGAGGCTCTTTCCAAGCGGTATCAAGTGTGGCGGTGGACTCACAGTCGTCGAAGTAAGAGACTGCCTTCAGGACATGGCTACTGGCATAAAGCGCCTTTGGTCGACAGACATGACCGGAAGAGTCCCGGTGCGAGTACAAGACAATCTTGGTGTCGACAAGGCTCCCGGAGGAGATTCCTTGGTTCAGAGCCACGCGAAAAGCAGTGGTAGCCGCCATATCTGCGGGTCGTTTGAGTGAGCACCTTTCATCATTTGTCGTATTTGTAGCGTTCATACGATGTAGCAGATCCCCCCGTTTCTGATCAAGCCCTCAAAATGAGCCGAAGATGACGACGGTTGTGTTATGGGGGAGACATTAGTGAAATGCGGATATTTGGAGCCTAGGCACTTTAGTGGAATTAAAAGGGATGTTCCCATGCCGCGATAATATCATTGAGATGGATGATATGAGGTGCTTCTCGTGGCTCGAAGTCAGGTGCGTGCACTCCGCGTCGCAAGGAGTGGGTCCGGATGAAGATCGAGCGCCAGATGCCAGCTCGAACGTCCGTTGGGTCATGATGATTTCATGATCCGCGATCCAGGTCAGGCTCTTTTCCAGTCGTCTTGTCCACCTCATCTAAAAGACTGGTAAGAGCCTGGGTCTAGGTCAACGCCACGACGAGTTGACGTATTCAGCTGCCTAGACTCAGGTCAGCGTGCTATGATGATTACAGGCCTTTATCGCCAGCAGTCACGGACTTTTGGTCCCGGGAATTTGATAACAAGTCCGAATGTAATCTATACAGATTTTGTACGGGTAACATTACAATCTGGATTCATCAATCCTTCGGGCGCACGATATCCTTGAGCAGCGCGGTGGTTTTCCTCCGAGCAAACCGGTCGAGGAGCGATTCGGGAATCAAACTCAAGATCCCTATCATAATGTTGTGCGAATACCAAGGGATCACCACACGGCGTCCACACCCAAGCGACTTCACCACGCCCTTTGCGAATTCGTCGGCAAGGGGCCTAGCGAAGGAATGTTCACCCCCTAACCCGCTCGAACGAACCTCACCGACGTTGAGATACATGAACGAGAGGTTGGAACCATAAAGCGCGCGCTCTTCCTCGTAGAGGATGCGGGCGGCGCGTTTTAGGAAAATCTTGGAACCGCTGTACGCGCAAATGAAGGGAACAGAAACTTCGCCAGCCAGCGAACCCACGAACACGACTTCAGCGGGACCGGTGGATTGGGAAATCCTCCGGAGTTGGGGGAGGAAAGCGCGGGTGAGGAAGAGAGGGAAGTCAAGGTTGAGGTTGAGTGTTCTTCGCGAGTCGATTTCTAAACGTTTGTCAATCCTGCCTCGTTACTGTGAGCAGCTGTGTCAATGAAGGTAGAGGCCAGGGGGAAACACACGTTTTCGGTACCGGGATCGCTCCGCCGACATTGTTGATGAGGAGGGTGATATTGAGGTCTTCGTAATTCTTCGCGATGGCTTCAAAGTCGTGGCCTTGTTCTGAAGCATCCGCGATGAAATACTTGATTTCTCCACCCCTCCTGTTATGCAACGCCTGAATCTCCCCAACAACTTTCTTCATCTTTTCTTCATTCCTCCCGTGGAGGATCAAGTTGAACCCCTTGGCATACAGGACCTTGGCAAGGCCCTTGCCAATCCCGTCGCTCGACCCGGTTATAATCGCGTATGGGGATGCCCCGTGGAGGAATTTCTGGTAGCTGGCCGGTCGCAGGAAGTGGAACCAGAAGTAGTCGGCCACCTTTCGCAGCTGGAGAAGGAAGACAAGAAGACCGAGGTATGCGAAGACTGCAGGAATGTCTCCCATGGTGGTTCACGAGCACAGACGACGTGTCACCGGTAATACTTATCACCCTACGTCTTGGTAACCTGCCAGCCCCGGGCCGGGAGATGGATCGAAAACAGTTGACGGTCACGTGGCCTGGTGTTCGTGCTTCAAGCTCTCTGTCTCAGACTCTATGTGGAAGGGCAAGGGGAGGGCTACGACACCAGACTCTGACCCCGAGTTCCTGGATCTCAACCCCACCATCACCTACCGCCACCTCCAATCCCATGCACTTGGCGTAAAGGATCCACTACGCGTCATTGCTCTCTGCGATAGTGATGCATTTTACGCGGGGTGTGAGATGGTCAGACTTGGTGTGGATCCCGAACAACCACTCGTCGTTTCGCAGTGGGATTCAATCATCGCTGTCAACTACCCCTCACGCAAGTTCGGGATTACGAGAATGGACAAGGTTAAGGACGCGCAGAAGAGATGTCCAAACCTCATGGTAGTGCACGTTGCAACGTACAAGGAAGGAGACGCAGAACCTGAGTATTGGGAGAATCCTGATACAAAGACACACAAAGTTACTAGTTCGTCCATGGAACCCACACGCTGACGCTGACGCACAGCTTTAGGTCTCCTTGGACCTTTACCGCCGGGAGAGCAATAGAGTTCACAATATGTTTAAGGAATCCCTACCCGCTGATGCTGAATTGGGTCAGTGATCTGTTCCGTCATCTCTCTCTGGGCTCACGAACATTCGCTTTCCAGAGAGGGCTTCCATTGATGAATGTTTCATTGATTTCACGCGACCCGTCCGCGAGGAACTCCTCAGAAGATACCCTCACCTTACTCAAGCGCCTCCGAGTGGCACCGATACCCCTTTGCCGTCACCATCGACCCCAATTATATGGAATACAAACACGAGCGTTGTACCCGTAAACCCTGAGGATGACGTCACTGACGCTCCTGGGGAACCCGGTGATCCTGAACCAGAAGAACCTCCAGTTACCTGGCATGATATCGCGTTGTCCATCGCAGCAGAAATGATGCAGAGAGCGAGGGACCAAGTCCGCACGAAGCTTGGGTATTCAACCTCCGCCGTATGTGCTTCCTTCCCCTCACAGCCCCCCTGGATCGATTCCCACGTGCTATTCATTCTAGGGCATCGCAAGGAATAAATTTCTCGCCAAGGTATGATTTCAAGCTGGCAGGTCTGTGTCAAGTTGATCCAAGTATGTCGCAGTTGACCGCATCTTACCGGAAGCCCAATAGTCAGGTCTGTTGATAACCCTCAGGCTATGAAGCGACCGTCTGACACCGGTAGACAGAGCGTCCTGAGGAATGCCGCGATCCCGCGCTACCTCCGGCCATTGCCATTCCAGAAGGTGCCCGGCGAGCTGCAGGCTGTGCCAGAGTCAAAGTGTTCATGAACCTTGCAGATTCGATTCCTCGGAGGCAAACTTGGGAATGCAGTCGCAAAAGAGTACGAAGCGTCTACAGTCGGGGATCTACAGTAAGCCGATTTCCTGGATTGAAGAACCCCCCTCGTCAATTGACGAGGTTCTTCAAATATCAGCGCTGTCTGCCTAGGTGATCGTATGACAGGTTTTGTGCCTACCGCCGGTAAGCTCACCAGTAGCATTTATACAGATGAGTTTCAGCGGACCTTCGGAGAGGACTCCATATGGATTTGGGAAATCATTCGGTGAGTTCTACTCCAAATAATCAACAAGATCTGTGTCGCCTTTGATCAGCATCAGAACTGATTGAAACGTCAGCGGGGTTGATCGTTCAGAAGGTGCGGGATCGCCCTCCCGTCCGCGTTGTTATACAGTGCCCAAGACAACGACATTTAGTGAAAGAAAAGCCGCCGAACACGAAAAGCATGGGTGCATCAAAGAATTTACCAACACCAGTGACGATGCCATGCGAGGGACCGCATTGGATTCGAGTTATGGCAGCGGAGCTGACGCTTAGATTGAATGACGCTCGTGAGGTTTCACCAAATCTATGGCCCCGAACGATCGCCCTAAGCACCCGCCAAGGCGAGTACATCATGAGCGCATCTATCCTTTCATGTTTCAGCGGCTGACGATCGGCATTCCTTGAATAAGGTTGGAGCGTAACTCAGCGAAAACAGGCGCCGTTCCCGTTTGTGCGGAACGTGACGATAGATGTTGTCTCTGCCGCAGGAGACAAGCTTTGGAAGGAGCTTGTGGGACCGCTAAATAGTACGAAGCCGTTGTCGACGAAGATCACTTACGTCTCCCTCTCTTTCCATGGGGTCGAGACAGGAGAGGCGAATCAACAGGGCATTGAAGGCTTCTTGTCGAAAACTCCAGGCAGCCCGAGCAAAAGGAAACGCAAGGTGAACGGCGATGACGAGGAAGTCGATCATGATGAGGCCGTTCCGACATCTCCGCATGAGGGGTCGGAACCGACGCCGGACACCGATTATTTCATCTGTGATCGATGCAAGAGACGGATAGCTTTACCGCAGGAGCTGATGACCGCCTCGGGAGCGGATGAGGACATCAGGAAGGATGCCCTCGGGAGTCTGAGGGCCGAGCATCAAGATTTTCACTTTGCGCAGGATCTATCGAGGACGCTTTCGGATGATGAGCGACCGGAGCGGCCGAATTCCAAATCGACGGTTCAACCCAAGAAGAAGAGAAAGAAGAAAGGCGAAACAACTGAAGGCGAGGGAATCGCGAGGTTCTTCAATAAACGGCCATGAGCCGTGTTGGCCTTGTTATTTGATCAATTGGATGTACATGTATTAGATTTGTGGCGAAGCTGTGACCATCTGAATGCCAGACCCGGAGGATGTAGACGGGATCTGCCGTAACCTCGGCTGGGTCAATGTCGTTGTTGACATTTGTTTGGCGGGGAGTTATGTAGCCTTGGTCAGGGCCTTTGACCGTAATACACAATCAAAAGTTCCGCCCTCTCCTTCCTTCTTTCCTCCCAACCCCTCCCCAACTCTCCGTGTTTTTGAGTGTCCTAATTGACGTTCGTTCATCTGTAAACATGTCCAGGGTGAGCTCCGCAACCTTCCCTTGCAGTTGGTTCGAGTTCTGGGCTTCCCTACTAACCGAATAATGCTTAGGCCCAGTTTTTGAGGGAGTACAAGCTCGTCGTCGTCGGTGGTGGTGGTCAGTCCGAATTCGAAAGAATGCAAGCGGATGGGGGTGGTCTGACGTATCGCGTGTGCGAGGACAGGTGTCGGAAAGTCGGCATTGACGATCCAGTTCATTCAGAGCCACTTCGTGGACGAGTACGACCCTACCATCGAAGGTGCGCTCAGATTTCCTGGAGTTTCTTGTGGGCGACTGGAACTCAATGATGTTCTTCCTGGAAAAAGACTCGTACCGAAAACAGTGTGTTATTGATGATGAGGTCGCCCTTCTTGATGTTCTTGACACTGCTGGTCAGGAAGAGTACGGGTGAGCAGAGAATTTTTTCTACGTCTTTCTACACGACATCCCCGCCCTCGCCCCTGGTGCTGATCGTCTGGCTTGCACAGGGCCATGAGGGAACAATACATGCGAACGGGCGAGGGATTCTTGCTCGTCTACTCGATCACATCTCGGAACTCGTTTGAGGAAATCAGCACTTTTCACCAACAGATCCTGCGAGTCAAAGACAAGGACAGTTTCCCGGTCATTCTAATCGCCAATAAGTGTGACCTGGAATACGAGCGGCAGGTCGGGATGAATGGTGCGGTATCCTCTCCACGCCCTTCTCCCGTCGCTCACGGCAGATGACGTTGCTATGTTTACTGACTGATATGATGACAGAGGGTCGCGACCTTGCCAAACACTTGGGGTGCAGATTTATCGAGACGTCTGCCAAGCAACGCATCAACGTGGACGAGGCGTTCAGTAACCTCGTTCGTGAAATCCGTAAATACAACAAAGTGGGTTCCGTTGTTCCTTTTCCGGGGTGCTTTGAAATTGACGCGCCATTTTTTCGTTTTCAGGAGCAACAGACCGGACGACCAGCGATGCCAAGTGCGGGACCAGTCGCTCCGGGGGTGTACAATCAACCGCATGGTTCAGATGACCATTCTGGCGGCTGCTGTGGCGGTTGTGTCATTCTTTAGTCTTGGTCCACGTCGTAAATTTGTAGGGAAGCCGCCTTTTTCTGTAACGAGCCTTTCACGGCTGGTTCTTCTTGGATCTGTCCCCCTCCGTTCTCCTCTGCTGTCCGTCCCCGTCCATAACCACGCCGCTATGCAAGCCATGTTTTTTTTTCTTCTTTTCCTCGGTAGGTCGATTGAAAATGAAATGTTAGATGTAATTTGAAACTAGGGATGTTTGGAAATTATTATTCGCAGAAGGATGCGCGTGCGGGGGGGACAAAGGCTGGAGCTTGGAATGATGGACTGGAGAGATGGGGCGAGAGCGCGGTTCATATATAAGAAACAACTAGAATAGCCGAGGCGATCCCCTTACGACTTTCCCGCTGCCATCCTCCGTCGCCATGTCCACTGTAAGCGTCGAGTTACATCCAACGGGTCTCTCGTATCTCTGCAGTCGTTGATTCTGTCATCCCTGTCCCCCCATATCCTGTCACAGAACCAGTTCCTTCGCGAATACAAGCTCGTTCTCGTCGGTGGCGGTGGTCAGTCCTTTCTCTCCGATACGTGTTTTCTCGGACGATGGTTCTGACGCGGGGGCTGTGTTCCGTTTTCCTGCAGGAGTGGGCAAGTCCGCTCTGACGGTGAGGTTCATCCAGAGCCATTTCGTGGAAGAGTACGACCCGACTATCGAAGGTGGGTTTCTCTCCCATCCTATCTCTGCCTGGTCTCTTCGGACCTGGACGGGACGTTTTCTGACGCCTTTGTCTGGCTTTGTATGGTATAGACTCTTACAGGAAACAAGCGGTCATCGATGATGAGGTCGCATTGATTGACGTTTTGGACACGGCCGGCCAAGAAGAATACGGGTGAGAGAGCACAACCATACCATTCGGCTCAAAGTGGCGTTAACGCACAAAAATGCTATTCGGTTCATTTCAATCGCCACCTTCCGCACGGCACGGCACGCAGAGCCATGCGCGAACAATACATGCGCACCGGAGAAGGCTTCATCCTCGTATACTCGATAACCGCTCGAGAATCGTTTGAGGAAATCAACCAGTTCCATCAACAGATCCTCCGGGTCAAGGACAAGGATAACTTTCCGATGGTGCTCGTTGGGAACAAGTGCGATCTCGAATACGAGCGTCAGGTCGGCATGAACGGTGAGTGGGCTTGTTGAGTAATTGTGTTGGAGGAGAGAGCATACGCGCGACCCTGCATGCGTCTTCCCGCGTTTGCCGGATCGGGATATACCCCCGAGGGGGGAGGGCTCTCTCTCTCTCCCACGGCGTTCCGCTCCATGAGGTATGGACGGACTGATCGATGCTATGTATACAATAGAGGGTCGTGACCTGGCAAAACACCTCGGGTGTATTTTCATGGAAACATCCGCCAAGCAGCCTATCAACGTCGACGAGGCTTTCTATTCGGTCGTCCGTGAGATTAGGAAATACAACAAGGTTTGTTTTTCTTGCGTTATTGAACGGAGGGAGAGAGGCTGGACGCTGAACACTTGAATAGGAACAGAAAGATATCCGTCCAGCGGGCGGATCACGGGTGGGACCTACCCCCCTGCAACACTCTGATGAATCACAATCCGCCGGATGCTGCAGTGGTGGATGCGTTGTTCTCTAAACCTTTCGGTCGACATGTTGTATGCCCCTTCCCTCCCCCCTCCCTCCCATATGCCCCCCACACACACATTAGATGACCCTAAAGCCAATCCACCTTTGCATATTGCACATCGTTATCCCCCACCTATGCCCGTCTCTTTTGCGTTCCCCTTGGGTTTCTTCCGCTGTCTCTGCAACGCTCGTTAGTTGTTCCCTCCTTTTTTTGGGTCGTTCCTTCTCGCACATCGTCGGACTTGCCTGCACAGGAGTTACCCCCGTTCCTGACGTTGGAATCTCACCGAATCATAGTACACACGCTCGTTATAATGGTACGCTCAGTAAACTAACCGCTCGGTGTATTCGCTTCTTCCTTGGCGCCAGTATAAGTCACAAATTAGAATATTTTACATGGATCAGAGGGCACTCCGTTCCCACCTGGTACCCTCTGAAGGGTCCTTTTCTGCAGAGCGGGTCAGTGAAGGGGGCAACGACAAGAGGGGTTAGGCTCACCAGGAACAACGGCATCTTCTTGGTTGACTGCGCGGATGGAATCGACGCCTAGCTCGTAGGGACCCTCGATTCCGCTGTTTCCGCCAAGGAGAGATATACCGACCGATCGGACACGTTCCGTGTACATGGTGATTTGGTGGTCGACTATCTCGCCGGTATTTGTCAAGACGAAGTCGTCAAAGGGGATCTAGCGACGGGGTGTCAATCTCAGTTCCCACCTGCGGTCGTGGGATATCTCACAAAGATGTCTTCCCACTGTCCCTCGGCTTTCCGGAAGAAGAGACGGTGTTGCCATAGGTCGGTGCTGATTGGGCCGTCGGTTTGGATGTTTACAAAGTAGGAGTTTCTTGTGCGGGGGTTTCCGCCGCTGCGAACCCGCAAGGCGAGATATTTGTGGTTTGAGACATCGTCCATGATATCTCCAAATAGCGTCGGACGGGGCTAAACCTTAGGTTCAGCCAAATTGGCGGAGAGGGAATAGAACGAACCTTGTTCCTGAATCCCGCGTACCCTCCACGAACCTGACCTTGGACCTGCGGATGCACGCCAAGTCGCATGGTACCCCAAAACTTGGCAAAAGGGTTCCCTGTGGGAGATGATTGCTCGAGAGTGAGGTTTACGGTCGAGGTTCCGCCGATGTCGGCGTCGCAGCCGGAAGCGAATTGGGAGAGGTCTTGGAGAGAGTTAAGGGTAAATAGGGTTATGGGTTTTCGACTGGGTTCGTTGACACCGTCCATGCGGGCCACTTGGATGGGATCAGATACTTGTTTCCGCGTGCAGACACTTGGGGGGGAGGGAGACGCGTACTCTTTGCAGCGTTGGTGCGGAAAACCTGGGCTGACCTCCCCAGGTACGCGGATAGCCGAGACGTAGCAGACATGGCGTTTGGTCTCGTTCCAATATACGAGATTCAGTACTACCTCGCGAGGCTGAGGGACGATGATGCGAGACGGAAAGTCACGGGGCGGG
>Ga0307513_10010643_pt1 | contig 11507 bp, 10 predicted proteins | sample 15_EM_MG_FD_202174 | JGI IMG/M metagenome (GOLD analysis project Ga0307513, IMG submission 202174) | Populus trichocarpa ectomycorrhiza microbial communities from riparian zone in the Pacific Northwest, United States - 15_EM | ecosystem: Host-associated > Plants > Roots > Unclassified | place... | reverse complement strand
GCCATTGGGAGGATCTACTACAGCACCTGGATCGTGTTTTGGAACAGTTGGATCTGGGTTTAGAGTACCTGCGGCAGCATGATCCAGATATCCACGAAAGTGATATACAGCGGAGGAAGGGTCAATATGGAACGCTCCGGGGGGCATTGCTGGATATGCTGATTCGTGAGTCGCTCAGGTTGGCTGTTGTTTTTCTGTTTGCTGATTCTCGTTGACAGGAACGAAGCCCCACTCGACGTTTATGTGTGCGGTTCCTCTTTTGTGACCGTAGCTGTGTCCCTGGATATTTCCTGTCTCTTCCCTTGATGTACAATTTAGCCTATAGATCGACTACCGTATCCTCCGGTCAGGAATTCATCCCATAACCACCGACTCATCACATCTTCCTCCCCTACGCACCCTGGCCGCCATTCCCGGATCGTTGTGCCGTTTTGGCTCTGATCGGCGATGGACGAGGGAGGACTGTTGTCGTGGTCTTGTACTGTTATTCTCATGGCGTTCTCGGACTCTCGTTTCTTTCGGAGCGGGACTTGCATGTTTTGATTCGATTCATAGAGTTTGTGATCGTTCCTCGCCCCGTCGTATGGAATCCTGGTACCGATGTCTTGCAAATCCAGTGTTTCTTCTGTCTATGCAACTGCTGTTTCATTCGTTTCAACCACGATTCTCGACGGATAATGTGCGGCGTAGCTCGTCAACATCTCAGTGAGTTTTCCAACACTCAGAGGCCGTTCCACAGATATGGACGGGGAAGACGGGTGACGTTCCGGTAGTCCCTGAGTTGGCGATCAATAAGGCAGGTGGGCAGGCGTGGCACATGTGCAAGATTGAGTCTTGAGCCGATTTGGGGACAGTTCTCTCGTGGCAAACGGGTACGAACCGTACTGGTTATGTTGGGCGAGATGTGTAGCGTCCTTGACCGCGTTGATGTTAAGGATTGAAGCGAACACTGTAGTAACTTGGGTTCGGCCCTAATACAAACAACGCGATCTGTATCAGGGACAGTCACCTGCCTATGCGGGTCATTTGGAGGGGAAGGGTGACGGAATCTGCGACGGATGTCAGGCGATGAGCCTAACTGCTCCACAACTGTTCACATGGACGCGTCATGCCAATTAGTGCCAAGGGATTCTCGAGTAAAATAGTACTGCGGCATTTGATCACGGTAGACGAGGGCAAGGAACTTCGGAGGACATCGTCACCTGCAGGAGTCTGACAACCCTTACGTTTTCCTTCTCAGAAATCATGATCTGCGTTGAGGGTGTCGAAGGGTCAGTGGGAGCCTTGCCTTTGTTCTTCTTTGCGATGGTTTTACACCTAACGCAGCTATGTGGTAGTGAAAGAGGGCGGAATACGCGTACACTGCAAGGGGGCCACACAGTAGGAGCTGAATCTCGAGGTAGTTGCGGCGTAAACAATATTCAGATCGACGGTGATAAACTGTAGGTCCAATTCGTTGATAGCAGTTCGTCGCACGTTCTCGTCAGCAATCGGCAGGGGCTTGCCACGGCGGTGCTCATAGTACCTCAAAATCGGTAGGCTAATATGAGCAGCGCGATGTACAGTAGCAGCCCCTTTTCAGCACAGGCGGGGAAAGGTTAGGCAAGGCGGGCGAGTCAACGGGTCAGATTCTCCAACTGCAGATAAATGAAGTAGTTGAACACAGGGTGGTGGCGGTGACGGAGGGGGAGCAGTGTTTCCGCCCCTGCCTAGGCCTGATTAATGATTGATCACATTACTGTGGGCGCATCAGCAAAATTGTCCCGCTGCTGTGAGGTTCTGTGGTTGCTGCGGCGATCGATCACCACAGACATACTCCCCCTCGTCTACAGCATGGTCACAGCACTCCCGCGTTCGTTTACAGTGCCACAAAAGGTCAACTCAGCATTTCTTTGCTGTTGTTCTGCGATGCTGGAGAGGGCGCAATTGGTCAGAATTTAATTAAGAAATATCTGTATTGCTTGTACAAAGGAGATAGCGAGTACGAAAATGGGCTTTGTTTTGTCCCATATACCAAGTCCCTCGTTCCTTTTGAATCACGGGTCCATCGTTCTGGTAGAGTGATCATTGACCGAGAACGGGGAGGATCTGCGGGTATTAAGGAGCGAGGAGCAGGGATGAGGGCTGGGAAGCGCGAACAGCCTGGAGGAGTCGCCAATGAAACCGAAGCGGGTGCGCGTTGCCCGTTCGGGGAACCTAGAACCAGGTCGAGGGTGGTCGGCGTGTCTGTAATGTACGTTGTCGGTGGGGCGAAGTGGTAGACACGGGATTGGGGGTGGGCGCTGGACCATTGGTGTTGAACATAGACTACCTAAAAACCTGCAGAGTCAGTAACCGGCCCATGGGGAATCATCACGATATGTGAAGTAAGAGGTCGAGGAACGCACACGGCATCTACAAAAACCTTCACATTGAACACAAGCAGTGTTGAGAGGTCCCCGCCCTTGGGGGACTTAGGAAATGTGACGTCTTTTTCGTCCCATCCCACTAAGTCTGGATTCCCAGGTATCGGTGATTTCCAAATGGCTCTGTCCCAGCGGACAAAAATAGAACACTACAGTGCCCCAGTATCCCACACATCCAGTAAACATCACAGCACGCAAGCGCAACAGGCGTTTGAGTAACAATTAAACGCCCGCAACAATGTCACAGCGACGCGATTGTTTTGCTGATGGAGAGGCCGATGCGTTCAGCGACTCCCTCGTGAATGATGAGCTGTTCGTTATTGAAGGAATCGAGGAAGACCATTTGGGTGGTTAGAGGGGAAAAGGACGGGGGTGGTCGGGTATTCCCAGCCTACAAGCACATGGGAGGGGGGCCCCAGGGTGCTGGATATCGAGTATTTCTCTTCCGTAAACGGTCGAAAATAGAATCCCCGCTGGATCGAATATGTCTGATACACCCATGCTAGTGACTGACGCCAACATGAGGGAGGCATATCTGGGAACGTGACCGCCGTACGGCAGCTTCACTGCGCAGCCCGTACCGCCAACGCTCACCCCCGTCTTGTTATCTTACCCATCCAGAGAGGCGTGCAAGAGTCCCCATCACCATGGCGGGCCTGAAGGAAGTCAAAGTAGACGAGTGAGATCTTCGATCATATTATGTAACGCCTTTTTCTGATGCCAGAGCCGTGCCCAGTGGAGAAAGCGAAGGCAAGGAACCGACGAACGCCACCGTGCAGGAGCCATACACGAGCACCAGAAAGAGCACGAAACGAAGGCGGTACGCTGCGCTACGCACTAAGTTGTCAGCCAATTCCCTACTGAGTATGTGGACCTCAGACCTAGAAAACGCCAGAGTTCGGCCGGGTCGGAAAGTTCTGGGCAATCCTCTGCATCGGGGTACGACCATACATCTCGCCTAACGTTGGGTGCTTCCTGATGTTCGATCACAGCCGTAATCCCGGAGGAAAGTGGGGGAGTGAGAGAAATGGGGAACAGAATGGACAACCGATGGATAGGTGAGCTTGGTTCATGTCTCGCCAGGACGTCACTTTAATGCTCGTGCAGCCAGAAATCGGATTTGCAGTCGGCCCAGGACGACCTTCGCTCTCAATTCTACGAAAAATACCGAAAGGAGGCCGAGGAATACGACAGAGAATTCATGAAGAAACACGATGAAGATCTAAGCACCACTCTCATATTCGTAAATCATGCACACTGTTCGGTCACGCGTATTCTGACTAGAGATGCAGGCCGGTCTGTTCTCCGCCGTGACATCCGCATTCATCATCGAGGTCAATCCCAAACTCCATCCAGACCCCAACGACGAGACGAATGCCCTTCTTCGCATCCTCATTTACAACATAAACAGTACCGCCTTCGATGGAAACGTCCCTACGCTCCCACGGTGGTCTGGTCCTCCCCGAACGATCCTGCAGGTCCAAACGATGCTGTATGCCAGCCTCGCCGCCTCCATCTTCTCCGCCTTGCTCGCGATGCTCGGCAAACAGTGGCTGAACCGATACGCTTCGGTCAACATGCGAGGGTCGGCCATCGAGCGTAGCCAGAATCGACAGAGGAAGCTCAACGGCATTGTCACTTGGTATTTCGACCTTGTGTTGGAGTCGTTGCCGCTGATGTTGCAGTTTGCCCTATTGCTCCTCGGTTCTGCCCTCTCCGTTTACCATTGGGGAATCGACACGGCCCTCGCCTCAGTCATTCTTGGCGTCACCGTGTTTGGTGTTATTCTCTTTGCCTTTGTCGTTATTGCGGGGGCAAGCTCCCTGAGCTGTCCATATCAGACACCCAGCGCTCAGGTCCTCCGCTACCTTTGGCAAAAGGTTCCGAGTTGCACAGCGTTCTTTACTGTCAAAGGCTCAGCAGTGCAACGTCCTGAAGCATACCCCACTCCAGAACAGACATTTGATCGAGAGGCGATCGCCTTGGACTTCCGCTGCATCTCTTGGATACTGCGGACATCGCTGGACCGGGATATCAACCTGTTGACCCTCAAATTCCTTGCGTCAATCCTCATGCTCCCCGGGTTCAAGACCATAATCGCTGCAGATTGCTTCAAAATCCTCATCAGTTGTGTTCGCATTGCCGATAACCAGGCAGCGGTAATTCGAGGATCGGAGCAGCTTGCAGCAACGGCTGCCATGTGCCTTCTCGGTGCCCTCTCCCACTCGCTGAGAGTAGAACCGACATCAAAAATCCTAACGGACATGGACCAGCAGTACAACAGGATTTTTCCACCCGCGCTTGATCTCAGGGGCCTTCCTTTCCGCCACACGATCCATGGGATCCACAACCTTTTCCATCGGCGCGATCGCCCAAAGGGTCTCAACTGGAAAGGCGTCGATCCTTCTGCCCCTGGAAACCTTTATCTCACCCACGACCTGACCAATATCGCTTGGTATTGTTACGTGAGGTTTGGGTTTGAAGGTCGGGAGAAGGTACCCCGCTGGGTACTCCGTTTTTCACTTCATTCCCTCTTATGGAGTCCAGAAGCCCCTGTCTCGGTCATCACCAACTGCTTGACCATTGTCGCGATCGACCTTGGATGCGACATATCAGAGGGTGGTGCCAGGAACCTGGACAATAGGTATGCGTGCTTGGCCCGACTGCGCACCTTGCAACACTGACCCTTTATTAGCATTCATCTCAAGGATATCGTATCTATGATATACCTGCGGCTTGAACAGATTGGCGAAAACTCCGATGCTATTCAGCTCAACCGTAAGCCTATTGCCGCGTTCTTTTTATGGGCAACTCGCATCAAGATTCTCAACGAATCCCCGCGGTTCGATTGGCAATCACACGTCACTCGACGTCGATTTTTTGGGCTTTGGGACCGGATCCACCTGACCAACCCCGCACTGGCTGAAATTTACTTGGATGCGCTCTTAAGATATGTCGATGTGGATCACGGTTTGGTGACAGAATGCCCAGGATTAGAGCAGGCCGCAAGAGCGGCCTCCCTCTGTTTATTGCGGGCACTCTCTGGTGTCGATTCAGGATCAGCAGCGTTTATGGACATACGTGAGCGCTACAATGCAGTCATTCCGCCCCACACCGATTTCGAAGGTCTCCTGTGTTACCATGCGATCAATGCAATCCACGCTACACTCGTGGGCGGACAGGAAAAACGGACCATCTCGTGGACGGACTATAAACTTCACGTCCAGGAGCATGCCTTCCTCGCAAATACTCTAGCCCGGGTCGCACATAAGGGGGGAAATCATGGGAAGGTGTCTCATTGGGCTCTACGCTTCATAGTTCGTTCCTTGTCTCAGGATCCCCCACCTCCGGCCTCAGTCGTCACCGATTGCTTGATGATCATCGCGATTGACTTGGGATGTGAAATATCAGAGGGCGATGTCAGGAACCTGGACAAGAGGTATGGATGTCTCACCCAGCTACGCAGATTATCATGCTGACCCCTCATTAGTGCGCGTCTCGAAAATATCGTGTCTATGATATACCTGCGGCTTGAAGAGATCGGCAGAAACTCCGACGCCATTCAGCTCAACCAGAAGCCCATTGCCATATTCTTCTTATGGGCGACTCAAATTGGAATTATCGATGGATCCCAGCGATTTGATTGGCAATCACACATCGCCCGGTTTTTTGAACTCTGGGACCAAATCCACCTGTCCAACCACACACTGACCGAAGTTTACTTCGATGCGCTCCTCAGCTGCGTCAGCGTGGATCACGGCCGGGTCAGGGAATGCCCAGGATTAGAGCAGGGTGCAAGGGCGGCCTCCCTATGTCTATTGCGTGCACTCTCTGATGTCGGGCCGACATCCACGGTGCTCGATGACATACATAAACGCTACATTATGGCTATTCCCCCTCACGCCAATTTTGAAGGTCTCCTCTGCTACCATGCGATCAATGCAATCCACGCTACACTTGTGAATAGCCGGCTAAGACGGTTTTGCAAGTGGGCGGACTACAAACCCCGCGCACAGGAGCAAATCTTCTTCGCAAATACTCTAGCCCGGGTCGCACACAAAGGGAAACAGCATGGGAAGGTGCCTCGTTGGGTTCTCCGCTTTGTGATCCATTCCCTGCCCCACGATTCCCAACCCCCGACCTCAGTCGTCACTGACTGCCTGACAATCATCGCGATTGACCTTGGATGTGATGTTTCACATCCTGGAACTTCGTATTTGCGCAAGAGGTATGTTGGTCTCTGACAGCTGTGGGTTTCTCTAACCGTGAAAATAGTGCACAACCAGAAGAGGTTTTGAGCCTGATATCTGAAAAATTCGAAACGCTGGTCGAAGCCACCAACCTGAGTCAAATTCGCTCCAAGCACAAGGCTATCACGACACTCTTTCCGTATGCGGTCCGGCAAGAGCGGAATGGGCAACACAAGATGCTCCATGCTTTCCTACACGCTGTCAGAGCCTCCAAGCAGCCTCGATTCATGTGGAATCGCATCAGACTACCTATTGCTAGGTTGCTCAACGAAGAGAGTCATGTTTCCCTCAAACAGGCAGTAATACTCGTGTCACCTCACTTATGGTGGCGGAACCTCCCAACCAGCAAATACTTGATCCAACTACTGGCAGCGGCGGACTTAGGAACCCCACACACAGACGAGGTCAGGATGAGTGTGGTCGACACACTATTTCAAATCGCATCCGACCGCTCCCTGCAACCATACATACCTTTAGATCTGTGGTCATGGTTGAACACGCGTCCTTCTCTCCCTCCTGTATGCCGGGGACGTTTCCTGGCATCTCACCATAATGTCCTTCAAATTATTCGGGCCCTCAGGGACGTCAAGACTCTGAAGTCATTCCTACTTCTTGTCTGGTCAGAGTGGAACGGTCACGCCTCTGACAGCCTTCAGGAGGCACACACCTCGATCCGGGAGGACCTCGGTGGGATCGAGATGTGGCGCCACCGGGGAGACCTCCTCCGGCGTTTGGATCACATTCTGGGCCAGCTGGGCCTGGGTTTGGAGCACCTGCGACAGCATGATCCAGATATCAATAGAGGTGATATCCAGCGGAGGAAGGATCAATACGCATCACTCCGGGCGGCATTGCTGGAGGTGGGCAGGGGAGCGACTGAGATGCTAATTCGTGAGCCTTTCGAATTTACCACCCCTTTCTTTTTTCTAATTCCCATGGACAGGCACGGGGTCCCACTCAACGTTTATGTGTACAATTCCTTTTCCATGTCCATAGTTGCGTGTCCGGGATACACTTTGCCTGTAGGCAAACTTTAATATCCCTCGGTACCATCATACCTCACACTCTGCTCGCCGTCCCCGGTTCGTTGTGCCGTTTTTGCTTTGATTGGCAATGGACGAGAAAGGACTATTGTCGTGGTCTTGTAGGTATACTCATGGTGTTCTCGGACTCTCATTTCTTTCGTAGCGGGACTTGTACGTTTTGATTCGATTCATAACGTTTGTGTGAACGTTTCTCACCCCCTCGTATGGAATCCTGGTACCGATGTCTTGTAAATCGAGTCCTTCTGTCTATTCGACTGCTACTTCATTCGTTCCGATCCACGATTCCCGACCGATAACGTGTGATATAGCTCGTCAGTAAGTTTGTTAAGCAACACTCCTCAGAGGACATTCCGCTGGTATGGACCGGAACACAGATCATGTTTCGGTAGTATCTGAGTCGGAGATCGGTAGGATGGGCGGGAAGCCGCCGATATGTAAGATCGAGTGGGTCGATTTGGATACGGTGCTCTCGTGGTGATCAGAGGGTGAAGTTTACCGAATTAAATCACATAGTGAGTGCGAACCGTGTTGATTATGATGGGCGGGATGTGTCGGCTAACCGGGGATACGAGAGGTAATTAACTTGGGCCCAGCCCTAATTCAAACAATGCGATACATATCAACGGACAGTCAGTCAAGTATACGGGTCGATTGGAGGGAGAGGGTAACGGAATCTGGGACGGAGGTCAGGCGACGAGCCCAGCAATCTTCTGCAACCGTTCACATGGGTGCGTCACGCTGATCAGTTTCAAGGGATTCTTGAGCACTGATGTAACGATATTTGGTTGCGGTGGGCGGGGAGAAGAAACGACCCTCACCCCGTCTCTGATAATAATAAAAAATAGATATCATGATCTGATTCGCACACGGGAAAGGCAGAGTGGATGGCTTGCGTTTTATTTCTCGGCAATCGTGGACTGGGGAGGGTCGGGGAGAGGTGTGGGACGGCAAGTTGGTCCGCGTATCCCTTCCTCGCGAGTGGATCCGTCGAGAATATCGAAGAGTCTGCAAGGGCCTTGCCTTTGATCTCGACGACGACCTTGCACTCGAGTCTCGACACGGTTTTTGGTGCTGGTTGGCGCTTATATAATCGATGTTCCCGTGTCAGCACTCAACGTCAACAACGACCTCATGGTTTCGCCTTCAGCCACATTGTTGAAGAGGCCAATGCGTTCAGCGACTTCCTTATCAATAACGAGCCGCTGGTTATCGGGGGACTCGGGAGGGCCATTTGTGTGGTTAGTGAACAGAAAGGGGAGTACGTCGCCAATCCCCGTCACGGTCGTGGCCTTTGATCTGGCGAAGTAGCGCTGGATCTAGTAGGTGTGTTGGGCGCCTCCATGCCAATGACCGGTGCCAAACACGAGGCCTTGAGGGACACATATCTGGAAACGCACCCGCCGCACGGCAGTTTCACTACCCAACCATACCGCAAATACTCACCTCCATCTCGGCCTAGAGACATACCGAAGTCTCCATCATCATGGTGGGCCTAGAGGAGGTCAAAATAATAGATGGGTGGGTCGAAGCTCAACAGAGTCGGAAAGCTCTAGCCAACGCTCTGCATTGGAGTATGATTTACAGCTCCCCTAATGTCGGACGGTTCTAACTTCGATCGCAGCCAGGATCCCGGAGGAAAGTCGAGGAGCGAGGGAGGTGAGCAACCTATGGGTCGGTGAGCTCTGCTTCGCGTCTCGCCGGAGCGTCACTTAGATCCTCGTGCAGCCGGGAACGAGGTTCGCAGTCAGCTCAGGACGATCCTCGCACTCGGTTCTATGAAGAATACCGAAAGGAGGCCGATGAGTACTAGTGTGTCCCACCCGCCCACACAGCTGACCTCGGCACCCGGATCCCATAGCCTGAAAGCCCTGCGGGCTTTCGCCCAGCACTCATGCTCTTCGCCACACAGCTACATACGAACACTCATAGTACAAATATATTATATTTGTCAAGATCTTTATCGAATCACGAAGAGTGATCGCAAAGATTATCTCCTCATGTGTAACCCTGGTATCGATATCTTGTTAATCATGTATTTCTTCTGCCTATACGACTGCTGCTTCATTTTTTTCAATCCAAGATTCTCAGCGCAACCTGTCACCATCTCGGTAGGGCTCCTTGAGTTTGTTGACGCTCGCTAGAGCCTGTTCCGCCGTTGGGGACCGGAAGACAGACAACATTCCGGCACCTGAGTTGGCAATCGATAAGACAGGTGGGCAGACGCGGCCCGTGGTCAGTGTTAAGTGTATCGATTTGGAGCGGTGGACTCATGGCAATCAGAGGGTGGAGTTGACCGAACTCCACCACGTAGCGGGTACAAACCGTACTGATTATCTGGGGTGTGGTGTGTGGTCGTATTGTTGACTAATCGGAGGTGCAAGATGTAGACCAATAACCATAGCCAGTCCCTAGTACTTGGTGTTGGCGTATAGAATCAGAGTGAACACGGAGGGGGATGGTGACAGGATCTGCGACGGAAATCAGACGAGTCTAACTTTGTCACTACCGTTCGCGTGCACACGCCACATCAGGGTACGAGCGTCAAGAGATTCTTGAGTAAAATAATACAGCGGTGTTCGATTATGGTAGACGGAGGGAAGAAACTGTGGGAAACACTCTGCGGAAGTCTAACGGTCCTCAGCCCATTCCTAACGAAAAAACAGAGATCAGGGTCCGATTCACACACGTGTAAGACAAGGCGGGTGACTTACGTTTTCCTTCTTAATCTGGGCCTGAGAAAGCAGAAAGCGGGTTAGATGGAGGGCTGAGACAACACGTCTGGCCACGTACCTCCTCCTCGGGAGTGAAGTCATTAACGATGTTGAAGAGCTTCCTAATCTCTTCAGGGGTCTTTCCCTTGATCATGTTCGCGACAGTCTTGCATCCGACATCGCTGCATAATAGTATCAGGAAACTGAATGTGACGCATGTACTGAGAGAAACGACGCACAGCAGAGGCTTGATGTCGAGGTAGTTGGCAGCCAGGATAATCTCAAACAACATCTCCTGATCAACGGTGATAAACTTTTGGTCCCATTCGCCGATATCGGTTGTCCGCTTTCGGTTCTCGTCTGCGTTGGCCTCATCGGTGGTCGGTAGGGGCTCGCCACGATGATGTTCGCAATACTCCAAAACCTGGGCGATCCACGCGGTCAGCCGACACGACACACAATTGGCCGTGGGCGGCGCGACAACGACAAACCTTTTTCAGCACAGACGAAGAAACGTTGGGCAATGGGATAGGCTGATCGCTCTCTCCAACGTCTAGAAGTAGATGAAGTGGTGAGATATGAGATGGCGGGGGTAGCGGGGAGGGGTACACTCGCCTTCGAGCATGTTCTTGATGAGGACGCTGCGCTCAGCAACTTCCTTGTCGACGACGAACTGCTCATTATCGGAGGTGACGAGAAGGACCATTGTTGCTCGTGGTGGTTGGCGAGAGAAAAGGGGATGGAGGAGAAGAAGAAAAGGGGAAGGAGACGGGGAGCGATGAGCAGAAACAGCGTTTTCAAGGGAGTGGTCCGTTACGTAAGCATCCTCCCCTTTCGCACCCTCCACCAGAAAATAAAGAAAATGACTTGGTTTGGCCTCCTGCGACCGTTGCAGTCGGCAACGACCTCGAGCCCTTTCTCCTTCACTGGTGAGCTGACTGGTTCGCGTTTCTGTTCCGGTGACTCACCACCAAGCACGTAGGCCTGGGATCGGTCAGGACTGCCACGAAACGCGCTGGTGGCACAGTCAGAAACCATGGAGGGTCTCCTGGAAAACGGTTGGGAATCAAGAAGTTCTCCGGTCCGTCCCTCTCT
>Ga0307513_10010642_pt1 | contig 11507 bp, 17 predicted proteins | sample 15_EM_MG_FD_202174 | JGI IMG/M metagenome (GOLD analysis project Ga0307513, IMG submission 202174) | Populus trichocarpa ectomycorrhiza microbial communities from riparian zone in the Pacific Northwest, United States - 15_EM | ecosystem: Host-associated > Plants > Roots > Unclassified | place... | reverse complement strand
AAGGAGGTGCTACCCATGAGGTCCCCCGCCCATAGAATTGAAAGCGATACCAGTGTTGAGTGCGTCGTTCGATTCCAGGTAATGGTCACATCGGGCTTGTTGAAGAACACATCAGTGTCGAAGCCGTGCTGGTCAAATGCAGATGAGACCGCCCCATTTCACTCGTCCCATGAACTGTCGGTGTGGACATACATTCGCCAATGTGATATTGTTAGGAGGATTGCTTACGTCAACTCGGGTGCATTCTGTTCTCATGGTGGTGCTGCATCAGCTTCTGCTGGGAGCACCTCAGACTATGACCTATGTCTTCCAATTGGTCTTGAGGACCATTGAGACCTCAGGGTCACATAAAGGTCCGTGGATTTAGAGTGGTAAATCGGCACTCTTTTGCCCTATTAGGGATGTATAAAACGGGGGGAGGACGGTTTTCAAGAATCAAGAAATAGGTGTAACGGTCAAGAAACTCGTATACATCATGTCGAGTGTTGGTCAATGCTCGGTGATCGATGATCGAGCTGACACCTGTTTGGGCTCGTTGGACCGATAACAGAAGCGCATTGACAAGTACAGCTGGTTTCAGGTAAACATTGAAACATGCTGTCCACTTGGCTGGGTGTCTACGTCGATCGATCGATCGACGTTTACGCTCCTGGCAACATTGGATGCCAAGACCAACACACGCACAGAGCCAACAAAAACTCAACCGCGTTCAAAAGCACTGCTGTATCGCTACATTGCTACATCGCGCATAGCGACCATGGAAATCAAAAGTTCGACGCGAGCCGTACTCTCAGACTGGAGTGCTGAGTTAATCTGACAGAGAGTAGTGTATGCGACCCTAATCAGCTGCTTTTGGAGCTCTAAAAGTGTATGGAGGCCTGCGTCGAATTCCTAAGGAAGTCTAGATGACGGACGAGTGAGTTGTCGGCATGTTGGAAGAGCGGAGATCGATGATATATATTCGTCGAAAGCGGTCCATTCAGGTTTTTTCCGCTGCTACCCTCGCGAGGGAAGCTTTTCGGTTGAAACGTAATGGTGGTTTACAAAGGTTTGTTCTGCTTTGCCCCGCTCGAATGGCTAGCTTCAACGACGTGAGCAACTTACAAGGCTCGGGACACGCCCCCTCATCAGTACTATCGCCCAACAGGTCGTAGCTATCTTCATCGCCGAGTTTCACACAACTAAGGGTCAGCGTTATACTGCGGACCACATGAGAGAGTGCTAAAGGAGTTCTCATCTTCCAGGGAATATCATAGACTGGTCTCTTACTATCGATGAAGGTCAGTGGTATTTCTTCGGTGTGTGGCGTCTGCTGAACTACGTGTCCATAGACGTGACGCTGGACGGAGTCGAGTTTAGTGTACTACCCAGTGGCGTTCACGCCATTGAAAGCGACGTAATGTACACATACCTCGCGGTATCATATTCAGGGACTAATCGGAACCCAGCTATTTCACGAAAGGAGCTAATCAAGGTGTTGCAGTATTTCGACGAATAAGAACCGATGAAGTTCGTATACCAATCTATGAAGATGACATTCCTGACAACTCCCAACAGGAGGGTATGCGTGGTGCCCGATTACTTTCTGTCGGCGTGCTTGTCGCGCCTTCTTTGCGCTCTCGTCCGTGGCAACACATTACTGCCCTCAAAAAATTGGCAGTGCATCTAGAAGACAAATACATGGTTAAGAAACCGCTTGTGGACTACTTTGATTTGCATAAAGCCCGTGGACTTAGCCTTGGGGCCCCGCAGGTATGGACTGGGTGGAAGGATGAACTATTAAACGCAACGGTAGGTGCAAGTTCGAGAGAAACCGACGTTATTTCGACTATGGTACTGATAACTAATGCACAGCTGGATCATCCTGCCTTCCATCTGTCCCACGTCTTAAGGATATTTGGCATCGCGTCCCTCACTATCTTCAAACATACTCTTGGGCGACGACGCGTCCTTATTTATACCCAGCCACCAGTAGAACCTGCATGTTTGCTTGCTCAACTAGCCGCTGTCATCTCGTCCGGCGAAGAAGGGGATTCCGGCGTCACGACGAACCGAATCAGCGTTTTGGGAGTCGTTGGCCTCATCGACCTCCAGCGTATAGAACGGGAAACAGAGTCAGGAAGGGGGTGGGTTGCATGTTCGTAGTTCCATTCCGTATTTGCTACATCGTCTGATTCGCTCCTAGGTACCACCGATGCGATCTTCTTGGAGAAACCGCATCTCTATGATCTCATCATCGACTTAACGATGCCATCTAGCCCTCGATCCATCCGTCCTTCTTTACTAGTTTCCCGTCCCTACAGCACGACAAACACTGGCAGGCCCATATATAGACTCCAGTCCGTTCGGTTTACATGGAGTGATTTCAAGCTATGGGCTGAGCTAGAGGGCCTGATACGGGAAGGTGAAGATGACAAACACCATCATCATCGTCCACCATTGGCCGTGGCTGCCAGCTATGGAGTAGCGCGCTGGATTGATCCGTGGCGAGTCTACGAAGACGTTTGCATAGTGTGTGCAGGGATGTGGACCGCTACTCCCTCTCCCAAGAACGCCTCCCTCATACTCCCCGAAGAAGAGCGAGTGAATGGAAGGCGCTCGGGTTCAGCCTCGATCAATTCACGAAGGACACCATCTCCGGTACCTTCTACCTTGGGTCCTTCCTCCAGTTATGCTTTCAATACAACGCAGATGACACGCCGCGTCTCCATAGATCCTCGCCTTGGCCCCGAGCTCCCACCTCCGTCAACTAAAGCAATCGTCACCACACTCTCCCTCCTCTCGACTTTCCACAACCATACTGCCTTTCTCCTCGGTCGACTCAACGCGGTTCTGCCCACCAACTCGAGCGCTGGGTCCTCAGACCAAGATCCGATCTTTCTCACCCCCAAGGAAGTGACGAAGTTCGACCTGGGTCCAATGAGCGACTTAGACGCGAGATTCATCGAGTGGCTGGCAGAATGTAAGGGGAAGAAGCTCAAGGTGCGGAGGGGGTGGGGGGACTTGGTTCCGTATCTTCTCGGCTTTTCCTAAGTGTACCTCGACCGTCGTGAGCTAGACGGACATTGCGTTGGACATTTTTATTACTATCAGTATTTATGCTTTGAATGAATCTACGAGCGATGCAGAACGGGGGTAGCATTAATATGAGGCCTCCATTCAAGGTAGATATGCACAACATGGGCGTTCAAATACAGGACATCGTCAAACTTGCAAAAATCTCAGTAGTGTATATACCTCGACTTGGAGCTCGTGAAGCGAGTGCTCGCGACAGAGCGCGACGGAGCAAAGCAGAATGACTCTTTTTCCAAGCTGAGAACGCACGATAGAGAGAACATTCAAGTGCTCTTTCTGAGCAGAGGCGAGGGTTATGATTTTCTTGATTATTTCGAGAGACCCCTGTCTAAATTGTAACTTCGACTCGACTGCGATGCCGCGCCTTTCGCCGGCCGTCCTACGCGCCACGACGCGCTCAAGAGTGGTTTCAGCGTCGACCACTAGGCTTCTCCCTGCGCCACGAATCCCAGCAACCTGTTTAGGGCTTCCCAGCATGTCCGGAAAACCCACCGGAATGTCGCCAATGCTTTCCTTGGTCACCCCGTCGCTATTGTCAACGCTCAGAACGCGTATAAATATCACATTGAACTCGGTTGTGTCCTTGCCGACACCAACCCTGCAAACTGTCCGACACCGAACTGGCGGAACGACCTACCAGCCCTCACAGCGGAAGAGGAAGCGCACCCACGGCTTCTTAGTGAGGAAGAAAACCAAAAATGGTCAGGATATCCTGAGACGAAGGAGGCTAAAGGGACGCCGATTCCTCTCTCATTGAAAACTGTGAGTGCAACTTTGAAATTCAGTCTTTGCGTTTCGCTGACAATACAATAGCAGAATATTATATGTACCTACTTGCTTGAACGTTTAGTAATTGCAATTTATCTCTTCGCCAGCTCGATTCCTGGCGCCTGTGACCACTACCCATGATGTACTTCTCGACACTCAACCATCCGTGCCTTGACCTCATGTCGATCTCTTCTCGACTTGTGATTTGTTCCCATATTGGCACTCGCTATCTCTATGACAGGCAAGATCCATCAGGCCAGTAAGCGGAGAGCCCCAGATTGTGATGTAAATTTGGACTGTTCCCAAGGACGCATCTTGTCCTTTAACTGTCACCTTCTATTCTTGTATCGCACTCCACCCCGTGCATAACTCAATAGTTGGCGCTATGGTATCCACAAGGCTTGATGAATACGTCGCAAAGGAAGCTCCAGGCCAGGTATGTTACTCGATCGTCCGGAGATCCTTTGATACTCACCCCGAGACCTCAAGACGTGCGACTCTATCGCACAAGCACATCATTTAAAGCCTCTCGAGTTTGATGGAACCTATCCATTGAACGACTACTTCATTTCGTGCGCCCCTCCTTTGGCTCTAAATTTCACTAAGAAAATTTCAAATCTAGCTCCTCTCACAACACGTACCTAGTTGGCTCCCAACTCTGGGGGGGGTCGTCCCCGGAGGCCTACACCAAAGCCCTCATGGGAGATCCCCCAAGCATCCCACCAGCTCGCTGCGTAGAAATCGACACCTGGTACACCCCCTCTGGTCCAATAGTTACGCATGGGCACACATTCACCCAGTCGATTCCGTTCCAAGCGGCTTGCGCTGCGATTGGCGAGGCGGTCAAACCCGACTCCTTGCCTATTACCGTTAGCCTTGAGTGCCATGTCGAGGTTGAAAAGCAAGTGGAGCTGGTGGAGATCATGAAGGCGACGTGGGGCGACAAGCTGGTCACTGAACCGGATCATAAGGATTTGGGGGATCGGATCCATGGACTACTTGGTCACCCCACGGCAAGTGGAAAGTACACACCAATCCTCAGTCATTCTCATTTGCCCATCGCAGACTAAACCCTCCCCTGACGACTTGCGCGGCAAAATCTTTATGATGATCGAACACTACCCCGACAAAACCAACCCAATTCCGAAGAAAGGAGATGATTTGAACTCGGACTCAAGCTCCTCGGACTCGGATTTTTCCGACTCTGAACAAGCGCAGAATATGAAAGCCTTCCATGACGCTCACAAAGGTGAAAGCGCGAAGGTTCACCCTCAACTCGCTGCACTCGGTGTCTATGCCCAAAGCATCAAGCCCGAAGGAAACTGGCTGGTGCAGGAGTTGTTGGAACCTTGGCATGCGTTGATCAATATCTCTGAGTCTGGTCTTGGTAAATTGCTACCCCATTCCCTTGAAGGGTTGGTCGGGCACGCATGCAAGCACCTGAGGAGGTGCTACCCTCGCGGTACAAGGGTAATGAGCTCGAATATGGACCCACTCCCTGTGTGGAGAGCCGGCACCCAAGTCGCCGCGCTCAATATGCATGTATGGGATTTAGGTACACAGCTTAATGCCGCATTGTTCGAGGGAAGTCAAGGATGGGTCTTGAAGCCAGAGAGTTTGAGAGGGGGTCACAAGAGGAGCGGAGAGGTGACCTTCAAAGTAGAGGTGGTTGGAGCAGACGATGGTCAGTACCTTTGGGGTTTTTTGCTGGTATGCATTTTGCTTACGAGAGAAACGATGAATAGTGCCAAACCCCACGAATGTGAAGAATCCAGCGACGTATTTTATTGCAGAGCTATTTACACCCGCAGGCAACAAGTCATACAACTCGAAGACAGTAACAGATCACAGTGGAGATCCCATGTGGAATGAGATGGTCGAGTGGAAGTACGAGGATGCTGACCTTGTGTTCTTCCAGTGCGCCATTTCTTATTAGACGGCTTGGAGGAGGCATGCATGCTGACGCGGTTACATAGGCTTCGAATGTACCAGGAGCGCTGGGGCAGGGATGAATTGGCCGTTGTCTTCACCGCGCATGTGGACCGACTGGAGAAGGGATTGCGATTCTGGCATCTCATTGATGCAAACAGAAACAACACACCAGGAAAGGTTATGGTCAGACTATACTAAGAACGTGAAGGGAGCTGGAGGGGCTTTCCAAGAAAGTGTAAACTCTCACAACTTGATTACTTCATGTAGATAGGAACTATTACGGGATACTGTGAATCGATCAAAGGTCCAATGCTTATTCTCAACAACGTTTCGATGTTTTTTCATCACCCCACTGGGTGGTTCGACCGAGGTACAAGCAGTCGGAGTCGCGTATTTACACGCTTCTCGACCAATCGCCCCGTGATAACGGCATATTCTCACGTTAGTAACTCCTCAGACAATCTAGTGCTACTTTTGTCCAACGACCCCTTAAGGCCCCAATATCAAGATGAATTCTATCATTGCTCCCACTTACACTCGACGGGGACTCTCGTTACATTACTTGAATACGGGAACGGGAAGGGAGAGTAGATTTTCCGTCTCGGAAATGGGGCGTAGTGCTGTTACGAAACGGTGGTGGTCTATGAAGCCACGTGGGCCACTTTGTGAATAGACCTTATGCCAGGGAAATCAGCACTGTTATCGAATTGCTCTTGATTTCCGGACATCGAAGCCAGTCAAGGCGCACCCCGATGATTCAATCTGAACCAGGTCTTGTCTTTCCAGACCTCCGAGAGTCATACTGCATTACATTGATGATCAGACACAGATACGTGTGCAACACAATGATCTTACATAGTTTCAGAATTTGCGCTTTTGCACCGCGAATGGTCACTACTTAGTTCTAATTTGGCAGTGGCCGGAAACATGATGGTATCTCAAGACAATTGCGCCTTGAATGCAGTTGGCACCTTGTTGAATCGGCTCCGGGCGCCTTACTCCCAGATGAGGCATCCTCCGAACGGCGAGGAGGTGATTCTATACCTGGGGAAGTCCTTTAAGGGATGTATTTGACGAAGTACTCCACTTATTATTCCCCACGACAGTCCGTACTGTTCTCTACCTTCCTGATTCCACCAACACGAAATCTCAGACTCAGTTATTCGAGCCCCGCAAACAACAATATGGTCATCTATCTCCATTCTGTACCTGTCTCCCCAAACGGCCAGCGGGTTGCCGTCATTCTTATTGAGAAGAAAATCCCTTTCAAATTGGTTGGTGCTCAGAATTTCAAGTCAGAGGAGTACCTCACCATCCATCCCGTACGCTACACGGTCCACTTGCCCTGTCTCCACTGATGGCATTCATAGTTTGGCCAAATGCCCCTCATCGAGGACGGGGAAATGACCCTCTTCGAGTCTCGCGCTATTGCCCGCTACATCGCTACCAAGTACTCCACTTCTGGCACTCCCCTTGTCCCTGATGTGGGTGATGTTGAGGGAAACGCGCGCCTGGATCAAGCGACCTTCAGCGAACTTGGGAACTTTAATCCTCCTGCTAGCGGAATCGCTACACAGAAGTTCTTCAACCCGTGAGTACACTTTTTACCACAACCACTTGTGAATGGGGGGGTACGTTGCTGACAGGTCTGGCGTATTTCAGGAAGTTCGGCCAGCCAGTCAACGAGACTCTTGTCAAGGGCTATGAAATAGAACTTGAACGAAAGTTGGATGGGTTTGAGAGGCTTTTGAGGCAGCAGAAGTACATTGCCGGCGACGTATGTCTAAGCTTCTGGTCGAGACGGATTGCTGACCTCCACTTTGAATGGGAACAGAGCCTCACTCTCGCTGACTTCTACTTTCTTCCCTATGGTGAGATACTCGCGAAGACTGGGTATGACTACCTTAGGAGTGAGACCAAATGGCCAAATGTTGCTCGCTGGTGGGCAGAGATCGCTGCTCGCCCGTCGTGGCAGATTGTCAAGGAGGGAATCCCTAACGAGTATTCAGGGGATGAATAGTCATTATTACATGGTGCTGTTGGCTCAGTAATGCAGGCAGAATACAGCTGGGTGGTTATGACTGATCGTGCGCGGGTCCATCTGAGCTCCTTAACTCCCAACACCAACGTGACCTTCGGCGACTATTCAAACTCGGGGTGACGCCCTTTTTCGTGTCCACCAGTTACTGTTGAGGTGGGACACTAATGGAGACTTGTCCCTTGCCACTAGTCCGGGCGCATGGAACCCTAGTCATGTGTCGTTTGCGGCAGATTCGCGTACGAACACTTCCCTACGAGGAGGATGCCAATGTGCGATGGATCTTTAGCACGGTCCTAGGTGACGACCTCAGCTGGATCGACCCTGTGTGGCGATGAATGAGGAGTATTGCTCGTATCCAAACTTATCGGTTGTCGGACGCTGTCGCGTGACGCTGAGTACCTATACCCGTGGTTATCACTACGGTTGTTGTTACAAAAAATGAGCATATCTCCGTTAAACGTTTTCAGACAGCGTCTGGCATGCGTTTCCTACTAGAGTGAGGGAGAGAATGAGGCTGGATGGCACACGTCGTCCTAAAATGGAAACAAAGCATCTGGCGATAGGGCGGCGATGGATCTCCGTCGTCGTTCTCGATTCGCTCTCGAATGTTTAGATGTTCGAAAAGAAACTGGATTCTGAAGAAGGGGAGGTATTTGAGCTCGCCGTTCACGTGTCCACGTGGATGACGACGATGACGACACCGACTTCGAGAGTGCCTCAAAAGGAGCTTGGTTGCGTTGCGAAAAATAAAAACGCACTCGTCCTCCACCAACTCTTTCTCTTACAATAATATCGAGCGCAATGTCTTACGCCTCAGCCAATATCGTCCAACCCTCTGGTGGTGGCGCCCCCCACGTCGACGCAGGCTTCACCACTAACCCCGACAAGGCCCATAAAGGGAAAGGAAACGAAAAAGAACGTGCAAGGGACCGGGTGCACTATGCTGAGGACCGCGCAAAGACGTGGTACAATCAACTGAGCGACAGAATCTGGCTGCCGGGCGTCGCTGTGCGTTACCTGCTCAATAATAAATTCTAATCGTACATGGGCATGTGCTGATGCATAGTCCACGAAAACGAACAGAGTGGCTTCCTCGGCGTGATCAACGTCGGTCTGCTGGGGTTCGCAGGGTACGCGTTCTACACGACGCCTGCGTACCGGAAAGACTACCGCGTCATTGGTGGTACCGCCGCTGGCGCACTCGCACTCATAACCGCCGAGGGTGCGCTTGCGGAATCATACTTGAGCACGGAGGAGGGCCAGGCGGAGCTGCGCCGCGCCGAGCAGGAGGGGAGCGTGCTCTACCGCCATACCAAGGAAGTCGTCCTTCGACCTGGGGTGCTTGGTGGGTTTATTGGAGTTGGTAAGTAGCACTGGGTTGTTGTGTCAAGGTACTGATGACTGCGCAGTCAACGTTGGTGTGCTCGGTACACTTGGTTACCTCTCGTACTTGCATTGGGACCAGCCCGTTTGGGATCGCCGCTATCTCGCCGCTATCACCGCGGGGCTGCTCGCATTCTTTGGAGGTGAAGGGTGCGTCGATCTCTCTGTCATTGAAAGCTTTGGATCCAATCTAATACTCTTTCATAGTCTTCTTGCTGAAAGCTATCGCGAACGCGAGTACCCCAAGAGGCGATGAACGAGTGCTCCCAGCTCTTTGAAATGTGAACACCAAACCAACAAGACTATAACTAACGACCTGGTGGACCCTTGTCTATGTGTTCCATATGCCTGTAACCTATATCAACCACTGTGTTATTGTTTTATTCCGCATTTTAAACTTAGACCTCTAATTGTCAGCGCCTGTGGTGGCCGGCTCTCTAATCCTTATCACATAGAGCACAGTGATCGAATATTCGAGTGCGCTCTTTGTAGTGAGGCTGGAGCTCTGGAAACTTCTACCACCGAGATAAGGAAAATAAATAGGCGACGAGGCCTCGGGACGTCAGGTGTCAGGCGTTTCCTCGCTTTGTCGGATCATCGTTCGACCGCTCCACTACCCTCGCCACTAACGACCACGACGACGAAGGGCGGGATGCAGACTCTCCGACCACGACGACCGATGCGACCACCCGTGTCGATCCATATGATGCCTGATTTCTCAGCGTATGATTCCTGCAACGCCCAGTCAGTCTCAGGTGTCAACAGCGGTACCGTTCAGCCAGTTGGAGACCCAGGTTTTTACTCACACAAATCGCTCAAGCGCAAGCGGTCAGAGTCGACGGACGACTCAGACGACGGCGAAGATAGAGACTACAACTTCCACTTCACTAGGAATTCATCGTTCGGGCCGCCGTGTCCTGTGGCGGAGAGCGGCTACGTGCTCTCAAAGTCGGACGAGCGCGGACATGCCGCCAAGCGCGCACGACTCGCGAACGACTTTGCGGAGCTCAGACTGCGGGGGCAGAGCATTTCTCCTAACTCTAGTGTCAACCCTGGTCTTCTACCGTCGTGGGCTCCCGCGCCTGCACCAGTTGTCGACGAGCGCAGTCCACCGCTGCCACCGGCGCCGGCGCCCGTCGAGATTGACTTGATGGATGCGTATGCGGATGTCCAGCCCCGACAGGCTCCGCGTGGTGCCTCGTTCGCATCCACCCCGCCTGACATCGACATTCGCTCCGCCAGCATCCTCCGAGGCGAGGTCGAAGAGGTCGTCTCCCCCGGTGTACAGGCCGAACGATCGAGGAACAAGACCACTACCGATGGGGGTGAGCACGATACCAAGATGCATGGCACATCGTCGTATGAACCAGAGAAAGATCGTGCGTCCCTTTATTTTCGCCCCTCCCCAATAGGAATACATGCTGACATCGCCACAGGGATAGTAATAACCGACCTAGATGACTTCTCCGACTCAGATGGCGAGTCCCCCTCCACCGACTCGCCTTTCACACCAACGTCGGCGCCATACAAAATTTCGGGCGCGTACCTGTCGCAGTTTGGGCACATCCCCCGAATGGAGTTTGGCTTTGAAGATCTGGGCGACGCCGGCAATAAGCAGGCGCTCGTCGCGTACCGCCCACTCGTGCAGACGATCAACTCCGTCCCCCCACGACCAAAGGTGTTTAGGGGGTATATCGAAGAGGTCGAGGACAGTCAATTTGGTTCGCCTACGACTATGCAAGGTGCGGGTGCGGATGGGTTTGTAGTCGAGCCTTACCCGGAGGACGCGATGGACATCGATATGGAATGACCCTTTATGCCTACGTTATCAAGCCCACCAGTCATTCTCAACTGTTGTATACGGGTCCACAATTGTCCTTATTTGCTCTCTTATCATTTGTATCACGAGCCTTGCATCATCGGCCTCCATTTGCACTATTGTACCATACTTGTTCTGTTAGGTTCTTGCAATCAGATGACGCTGGTTTGGTGAGATTAAAGTTGAAAAAAGAAAAACCGCACGCCTGGATTCTAATAGATGTCTTGCATTATTGCTGACAGCCGCTACACTCTAAGCCGCTATTGTCTGGTGTATATACCTATTATAAATTTCATTTCATAGCTGCGCTGCCTTATTTACTCAGCGCTCGGACGAGGTGGATGGCTAATTTTGGTTCTGCCTCGTAACAGCAGCAAGTCTAAAGCAGCATTTACTAAGTTGCACAACATGTTAATTATGTCCTCAACCATCTGCCTCTATGTGATCGCGCCCAATGTGCGTACAAAGAAATGCGTACAAAGCAATGCA
>Ga0307513_10010641_pt1 | contig 11508 bp, 2 predicted proteins | sample 15_EM_MG_FD_202174 | JGI IMG/M metagenome (GOLD analysis project Ga0307513, IMG submission 202174) | Populus trichocarpa ectomycorrhiza microbial communities from riparian zone in the Pacific Northwest, United States - 15_EM | ecosystem: Host-associated > Plants > Roots > Unclassified | place... | reverse complement strand
ATAATTTAACTGGTGCTTTTATTTATCTTCTTTATATTTTTATTGCAATACTGTAATGTTATTTTTCAACTGTATTTTTATCAACACTATCACGCACAACTTTCTTAACAGGCTCAGCTGAAACATCTTGCACTGTTTGTGAAACTTTAGCCTCGACCTCCATTTGCTTGCTAGTATCTCAACATTCACACTAGTCAACGAGCTTGCTAGTATCTTAGCATTTAACACTAGTCAATGTTTTTTCCTTTGTAAAACATAGAAGACTAGTCAATACATGATATCCCTTAACCTAGATGCATAGCATGAGAATATGTATTTTCATGCTCTCGATTTTAGTTGATTTTTCTTAAAATGAGAATAAATAAGACAACCAAATATAGGGTGATTTTGATTATATTAGCTGAATGACTAATTGTTGAACCAATACCAAGAGATCAAAGAAGAGATGTCTATCATGTATTCTCCGTTTCTTGTTCACATCCAAACAATTTTGCTGGTGTTTTCTTGTTCTTTAATGAGTATTAGAGATTATTTGGACAATTGTACCATTTCCAGATATCAGATTCTATATTTCCCATTTTTGCATGTTCCTTAATCCTTATTAATGACATCAAGTTTGTTTGATTGAACTAAACTGATAAGCCTTGTTTTTGGATTATGGAAGCTCATATTTGGATCTGATTTTAGGACTAATAAGATCAAAGTGTTTATAATTTGTCTAAATAAATTCGTTCTTGAGTCCTTAAAATTATCATCCCTAGTCTTCTACTATAAAGCTAGCTAGATGATGAAGAATCAAATAAAAAACTATATTTCAATCCGGCATCTCATCATCGAATATCAATTTATTTCATAGGACACCATGATGATCGATTGACGCTGGAATTTTCCTTTAACAAGAACACTCCATTGAAGGACAGCTTGGTCAATAGCTCTAGGTGTGCCTCATTTTAAGCCTAACCAATTCATAAATAGATTTCGAAGTTTCTAAAAATCTTAACATCGAAGAAGAAGGTGATCAACAGATTCTGTTTTATTTGCACAAAATGGACAGGTGGCTTGTTCTAGGTTGATGATATTTCCAGTTGCAAGAAAGTTCCTAGTACAAAATATTGAAGCCCGCATTGTTTTTTACATGTTATTATTGCAATTGTCTTTGTTCTATATTTTTGAATTCCAATGAAATTTTATTTTTTATTTTATTAAACTTTATAATTTTATAGTGTACATGAGTGTTGATAAGGATATGCAATAGAATCTCATATATGCAATATAATATTCAAATTTCTGAATAAGGGGATCTGATACCTGAAACAAGCATGTAATTGGAATTTCAGGCTATGTATCCAGATATCCTACAGCTGAAGCAACATTGGCGGTCAATTCAAAAGCATTTCATGAAATGGCCAGACATGAGACTAGAGAGATATTAGTGATGATCTGTTGTAGCAGTAAAATCTCAGTTATCAGAAATCATTCCCAACTTTTACCTCCAAAAGATACCGATAACAAATTTTTGAACAAACACTGAGACAAATGAAAGAAACACAGTGAATGAACACATGGAATCCAAGATGAAAATAAAAATTCAAAAACAAGCATTAAAGGTACCATACATGGTTGTAGAATATTACAGAGAGTTCAAAATCTGTGGCCATAAGAGGAGGATCCTCCTCAACGTACACTATGAAACAATAAGCTGCCAGGCTTAAGATCTCTATGCATGAGAGCAGGTGACTGACAAGCCTCAGAAACCCCCATGATAGTCATGATCAACGAAGCAGCCTCTCTATCACTAGAAGCAGAACAGAGGGCAGAACTGAAACAACACTAGACTTATTCAGAATATGCTTTCTTCCAATCCTTGTTAAATAAGAGGTCTTTCTTCACGATCGGCCTACAAAAGATCACCAAGTAATTAAAAGCCATAAACTTTGAAGCCAATCAAATTCTCATTTAAAATCCCATCTTTTAAAAACACAAAAGAGTCTTTCAATTCCACATAAATATCGTAGACAAATTAATTTTTTTTCCTATAAATAATAAATATAAGCACTGTGGAAATGCACAAAGTTATCAGCGTAATGAAGCTTAAATTATGTAAGCTTCAATTATTATTATTCTTTTGAAAGTAAATTTAGAGGACTCGATTAAGGTTGTCAAAAATATTTTTTTAACACAATATGAAATATACAATATAAATAATAAATATACTGAGGAATCAATCATTTTGTGGCTGAGGCTAATTCATTAAAATTAAATTAAAGAGGATTGAGATAAGAAGAATTAGCATAATGCTTACGTACTTCATTAAAGGCAGTCGTCTCCTACTGAAACTTTACAAAGCGACGAAGGGCATTCTTAGCGCAAGGTTGCTCCCACTCCAATTCTGTCTCCCACCATTCTTTTGGGTATACTATGATTTCATCGAAATAACAGCAAGGAGATGGATGGTCACTTTCAAACACCAGAAGACAAATTGGCATCCTCTTTAGCTCCTGACAATTTCTTATGTGAATTACTTTGAGAGAATGGCAAATCAGTTTGGCATTACAAATGCTTTTCAATTCTGGTAATTCAATCAATTTCAGAATTTTTAACTTCGGAAGTTCGAGTTTCAGAATTCTGCTGCGGCCGCTTTCTTCATCCATCAGCCTCTCATCATCTGCTCTTGTTTCTATTATCTCCTCCATTTTCTCACAATTACTAACTTCAATCACTTCTAGGTTTTTCAGGAAGACAAGAGGGAACAATTTCTTCATATTAGTACATCCAAAACAATAGAACTCCTTAAGACCAGAAAATATACCATTATAAGATGGAGATGGCTGTGGTCGTGGAGAAAAGCAGAACCAAGAAGATGAAACCAAGCTCTCCATGCTACTGCACTCCCGAATGAGTAGTTCCTGATTATCATTTGGGAAAGTGATCTGAAAATCTCCATCTTTGTTTACACTCAAATTACCGAACCCCCCTGCTGATTTTCTGCAACACGTTTTTACATTGTAACCATCATTCTCCTCAAACTGTCCTACAAAAATTTTGTAAGTTTCGAGTGATTGGGTCTTCTCCTGAGATTTAAAAAACTTCACGAAGTCAGAGTGACCTTTAAAATGGCATTCCAAGGCTTCCAACTTCTTCAAGCATCCTACTTCCTCTCCTTTAACTGTTATCGGAGCATATTGTCCCCATCCAAGTATAAGGACTTGCAAGCGAGATAGATTAGGTAATATCCCACTAGGAAATTCCCTTTCACCACAGTTATTCATTCTAAGATACCTCAGTTCGGATAGACATTCCAAGCCTTGAGGAATATTTTCAAGTGCAGTGCAATAGAGATCCAACCTCCTCATTTCCCTGAGCTTTTCTAACGATGGTACATGTCTTAACTTATTACAACCAATAAGCAATAATGCAGTCAGCCTCACCAAATTAGAGACAGAATCAGGCATTATTACAATATCTGTATAAGACAGATCGAGGATCTTGAGCTCATGCAATTGCTCGAAAAATGCTTCTCCAATCAATCTCAACTCTATATTATAGTGTAACAATAGAGTTGACAGCCTGGGACACCTTGGTGAATGTCTGGAAGGAATTTCTTTAATATGGTTTTCTATTAGTGAAACTTTCGCAAGATTCTCCACCCAATCTTTTACATCCATCAATTCTTTTAATTGTTCACCTGCTCTAACCATGGCTCGATCGTCCTCCTGAAGTATTCTGATGGCCATCTTCCTGAACAAGCCATGCATCTTGACAGCACAACCACCATCAACACTTTCCAATAAGCAGACATCTTCAAGTCTATCAAGCAGTGAATGGCCTTCCTCAAATTCATCCTCCCTACTGTCCCGCTTTTTTATGATTCCCTCATCAATCAAATAAGCTATCAAATCCTCTTTAGGGATCCTGAAGCCTTCAGGAAATAATGCACAATACAAGAAACATTGTTGCCTATCAAACATTAATAGGTCGGTATAGCTTGTTTTCAATGTCTGGAATGCCTTTTCCATGTGATGTAGCCCAACTCTTGATTGTCTCAGGTTCCGTAAAGCATTCTTCCATAGGCGTTTGCGAAAGAACCTCGTCGTGGATCTAGCCACTGCTATAATTCCTATCGGCAAACAATCACACTCATTGATGATATCTCTCGCAATTTCTTCCACATCTTGAGAAAACGGGAAGCCTTGTCCACGTTGCTGCTTGAACAAATCCCAAGCTTCTTCATTAGAAAGAGGATTCACTCGGATGGTTCTGCTACTCATCACTTCACAAACCTCTTTTGATTGAGATGAAACAATCAGCTTGCATCTTTGAAATGAGACAGGAATTCCCACTTTATTTGGCTAAAAAATGTCGCATAGATTATCTAAAATGAGGATGCACTTTTGTTTCTCTAGTTTTTTTTGACAATTTGACAGCACACAGATTATTATCTTCACTTGAAAGATCTAAACCAATACATTCAGCAATAAGCTTCTGCAATTTATTAATGCTGAAATCATCAGTCACGGTCACCCAGTAAAGATAATAAGGAATGTCTGATCTTTGTAGAAGCTCATTGTGGACATGTTTCAGCAATTCCGTTTTACCAACTCCCGCCATCCCATGAATGCCAATGATTGAGAATTCATCATCCATTAACGAAGAACATATACTTTCCTTAATGACTTTAAATTCTTGACCCACTGGCATTTTAGAGCTAGTGGGTAATGGATCTCCTCTAGTCTCACCTGTGTTCTCCATTAGAAATGTTTCCATCTCAACCCATGATCTACGACATAAGTGATGCACTAGATCTTGTGTTGCTTCTCCAGTATTCTCTTGTGCATTTCTGTCAACATGCTGGATAGATCCTTCACCGGTGTTTTCAATTCCATTTGCCGCTTCTCGAGGCTCATCAACTTGATTACTGATTACATTGTTCTGTTCTTGTGAAGAATCTGAAATTGCATTAGCGACCTCGTTATTGCTTAAGCCATCAACTGCTTCACGGGCTGCATCTTTAACTTCTGGAGTAATACGTTTACAAGTTCTAACACCACGCCCTTTCATTCCTGAGAAATGCCATTTGATCCTCGTAATGGAAGTGTCTCGGGCAAAAGAATGCCCACAAAACGTACACTTCTTTTTACCACCAGCCACCCTTTCAACATATCTCCAAAAGTAATCCCGAACTTCATCATTCGGTGGAATCATTTTGATCAGTGGCTCTGTAGAAAAGAGAAAAGAAAAAACAATGAATTCAAGGTTTAGGGTCAATTTAGCATGAACTCCATGAGGCATGGATTATAAAAACTGAGGAAGACAAATTGATTTATATTTGGAAACTAAAAACTGACGATCCTAACTCCAAAGTTTCTCAATAAAATTAACTAATACAACTTGTTTTCTTACTTCAAAGATTCTTTAAAAACAAAAACAAAACACCGAGGAAGAAGAGAAAGCACAGATCAGAGAAGATTATATGGTTTTAAAAAAATAAAGTTGTTGCAGCACACATGAACCAAACATTATAATGAATGGTATGATCATGGTTACAGTAATAATATTATTAGTATACATGAACCAAACATTATTTTTTTTTTCAATTCTTTCTTCTTTTTTGTTGCACAGTGAAATAAAGATACACTGTGCAACAAAAGATTTAACGTCTCTCTCTTGTATTTTTCGTCACACGTTAAGATACTTCTTTCAATTGTTTTAATGAAAGACATAGTAGGAATATAAATAATTCCAAACCAAAATTATTCCAATAAATATAGACACACACTATTACTATTGTAATTCGTTTTAAAAATTTGTATAGATGTCATTTTTATTAATTTTTTATGTTACTTTTTATTTTGTTCAAATAAAAAGAAAAGAAAAAAACTTGCAGCTAAGATAGACAAAAATATAATTTCTTTAATTAAAAAGGTAACTTGGAATACGTCTTCCTAAAATAAATAAAAATCTTTAAACAAGGTTTTGATAGTTTTCACACATGTTAATATACTTATTTTAATTGGACACTACAACTTATAGAGAGTTTGCTTTACTATTTTTAGAAATTTTTGAGTCACGACTGATATTAAATACATTACAAATTGGATTTTAGTAAATAAGTAAAAATTAAATAAAAATGCTTTAAATATATTATAATTTATTTTACATGTAGAACAATCGAAAATTTTTTAAAGAAGCAAATGAAATCATAATAATAAGATAATATATAAAAAGCAAGGACATCAATTTAATTAGGATCAAATCAAATAATAAATAGCAAATCTTAAATCATAATAATAAGGCAGTATATAAAAAGCAAGGAAATCAATTTAATTAGGATCAAATAAAATAATTAATAGCAAATCTTCTATTAGAATCACATATTTATCTCGTAAGAGCTACAATTATATTATTCTTTACTCTTAACTATTAAAAATATCTAACACATTGTTATCACTAAACACGTATATATAATATATATGCTTCCTATACTCGTAAGAACTTATAAAATCATCATATTTATCTCCTTAAATTTTGTTTTTTTTTAAAGAAAATAACCTTAATTTTAGTACAGAAAAAACTCATCTCAAAATATACTAAATTTATTCTTAACTTCCAAAGACTAAATTGACATTCATTAAATAAAAGTTAAAAAATTCCTATTTATATTCGACCTCAATTTCATACAAAAACCTATAGTCTAAATTAATAGTTGATATTATATGATTCTAAAATTTGATTTAATAAAAGGGTTTCAATTTAAAAAAAATCTATGTGATACATAATTTAATTTTAACGAATCTAATTAATAATTTTAAAAACAATTTAATAATACAAAATCAAACAATTAATAATATTGATTTATTTAATATCTAAACTATTTTATTTTAATATCTATCCAAATATGTACATTTTTTTATTTTTATAGCATTTTAATTTCTTGAAATTTTAGAAAGGAGTTAGACTTCATTCTTGATTTGTTTTGTATAATTTCCAAGCCATTATGTATCTAAATATCTAGTTAAAACTAAGTATTGTTTTGTATTGTTTTTAAATATTCCTGATCAATGTTTTTTTAAGACTGAATATTAATTAGACAATTAAAATCAATTCATATCATGCTCATTTTTTTATAACAGAAAATAACTGTTTTTATAAGTTGAATTATGAGGGATAACCATGACTACTATGTAAGTGTTTCTTGAATAACAAGTACATCGAACTAACTCATAAAGAATTCTATATGGAGAGATTACATGTATTTATGAAAAGACCAACATTACAGTTGTGTAAGTGATCCTTAGATTTGAATAACTAAATTATATTATATAAGGAATGCTATGTTTTGATCTGACCACAATTTGCCCTAATCAAGTGTAACAAATAAGCAAATAGTAAGTATAACATAAACTATATGGAGATATTTAAGTAATCAAGAGATGATTCATTATCCTAAGTGAATTAGAAAAACTGTTAGTTTTGATTGTGAAATCCACACACAAGGTACAATTAGATTTGATTTAATAAGGGTTACAAATCTTAAAATTTTAATGATTATGGTGTTCAGGACAAATATGATTTATAGAGTAGACACAATCCTTGCTCAAATATTTAAACCAGAACATTATTGATGAAAATATAATAATTACACTAATAAACTAGTCATTGAAATATTAAGTCAAATCATATATGACTTTTTTAATATTTGAAGAATCAAAACACATTACTTGGCCCTACATGTGATGTTTTGAAATAAAAGAGTAGGAAAAGGCAACAAAGCCCTTGGAGGCTTAAAAGTGGTATAAATGAATAAGGGGTATTATGGTAATTGAATAAAACTTGATAAATATAAATAGAAAAAGAAAAGAAAGAGGAATTTGAAAATTTAGGGTGAGTGCCAGCAAGAGAGAAGGGAGAAAGAAGAAGAAGAAGAAGAAGAGGAGAAAACAGAGAAAGATAAAGGAAGAAGAAGGGAGATGGAGAAAATAAGTATAAAGGTAAGACTTAGGCTTTGAAATGCATAAATGTGCCTTCTTTTAGCTGATTAATTGGTTTGAAAATTATGGGTTAATTGTTGTGAGTAATGAATTGTTTAGTTGATTTTGGAAGATTGTAGGTAAAGATGATGATTTTGAGTTATGATTTTATTTAAATGGTGAATTTGAGTTAGAAATCTTGAGATAACAGTAGGTAATCTGTGGAAATTCTGGGTTTGAGGTTGAAGATGATGAAATTTAGGTTTGGTCCCTCAATTTATGAAAATTATAGTTTAGTCCCCAAACTTTGGAAAATTACAGATTGGTCCCTGGAGCATAATCCGAGATTCTGGACAGAGTAAAAGATGAATTATGGGCAGAATTCCAGTATATTTATGAATTTTTAACACTTTCAATTTGGTCCTCCCATTTGACAAAAATTACAATTTGACCCTAAAAATTTGAAAAAATTCCAAAATGATCCTTGGAGCATAATTAGAGATCCTGGAAAGAAATGAGGATGAATTATGGACATAATTCCACTATAGTCATGAATTTATGATATTTTTAGTTTGGTGCTACAATTTGACCCTTAAAAATATGATAAATTCCAGATTGGTCCCTAGCTGTAATATTAGCTTTTGTAGATTGTTTTGATGAATAATTGAGGGTTATTTAGTGAATTATTATTAAGTCTTATTAGTTGTTTTATTATGGATTAGATTTTGGGAAAACCGTTTAATTTTGGGTTTTTGAGAAACATAACTAATATAGTTTAAAAACATATAAGGTTATAGAAAAGACCTTTAGTTAAGTGTATTAAATAGGTTGTATGTTCTTTCGAGTTGTTTTTGAATATGTCTCCTTTGTATTCAGATAATCCTGATATTCTACCAGCGGGACATTAGTAGGATTTCCTTCAGTATCTGCTTTCGAGTTCTGTTTGCTTTTGAGTCAAGTGAGTGGATAATTTTCTATATGCATGAGAAATATTATAAATATTTGATTTGTTAATATGAATTGGATCATGCTTCTTGATAATATATATATTGATTATTATTCTTGTTACGATAAAGCATGATCAATTGTTGAATCTGAATTCTTGATATGAACCAATATATATTTTGAATTGACTTCTAAATTGATAGCTCCTCATTTGATTGATATCATGAGTTGAGCCTTGAGATATGAATATGTTTGTTTGATTATGATTATGAACCTATGGTATGCCAGTCAGAATACTCATGTTAACAGGGTAGTGTTAGTTTTTGTGCACATCATATATGAACCCTAGTTGTCACCAACCTGTGTGGACTGATCATCCCACAGTACGGAGCCTTATGCTCATTGCATTTTGATTTTCTGATGAGCTTTACCTTATGATATTCTTGTTATGGCCTATTTGAGAAACCTTCTTATAAGAACCTAAGCCATAATTGTATATATATTCCTCATTGTTGTATTACCTCGTGTGTTTGTAGTGAATGTTATCTACTCACTGAGTTGTTGAACTCACCCTCTCATTATTTATCTTTTCAGGCTTATAGCTTGTTAGCAGGTCCTTTTTTTTAACCTTTTGAACCTGCTTTTTGGTTGTAATCTGTACCTTTCTTTTATGTCTAGTTAGTGCTCCAAAACTACGAATTTGTATTAACTCTTGTATTAAGACAATCGAATTATATTATGAAGTTAGTTTTGTTGTTATTGTTGCGTTGAACTCTGATTGAGTTGTTTAAAGAATACGTTTGTATGTAAGTTTGGGTTCGCATAGGTATGGAGCCTTAGAGGGAAACCTTCCCTATGTGCCGATCATGGATCCGGGATTCGGGTCGTGACAAGAACTATCCTACACATGATTTAGAGATGACAACTGTAATTTTTGCTTTGAAGATTTGGAGACACTACTTGTATGGCGAAACTTGTGAGATCTTCACAGATCATAAGAGTTTGAAATACATCTTTCAGCAGAGGGATCTAAATTTGAGGCAGAGAAGATGGATGGAACTGCTGAAGGATACCACCTGGGTAAGGCAAATGTAGTGAATTGATTGATGAATTTGAGATTTTGTTTTGGGTTTAATTGATGAATTGATTTGAATGTTATGGGTTGATTGTTGTAAGTAATGAATTGTTTAATGAATTGTTTAGTTGATTTTGGAAGATTGTAGGTAAAGATAATGATTTTGAGTTATGATTTTGTTTAAATAGTGAATTTGAGTTAGAAATCTTGAGATAACAGTGGGTAATCTGTGGAAATTCTGGGTTTGAGGTTGAAGATGATGAAATTTCGGTTTGGTCCCTCAATTTCGTTACATATTGTATGTGTGTTCGGAGAAAGTTGTAAATGTGAAATATTAGGTAATTATGTGATATTGAAATGTTGATGGATTGATACGGAAGGTTTAGGAATTATGAATGAAATAGAATGTTTGATGGAATGAATGTTAGCATGTTGTTGTGATGTATGCGTTCGAAAAGTATATTTTAGGTAATTATGTGATGAATGTTAGTATGTTGTTGTGATTAACTGATGTTTGATTTGAGATATGGAAGGTTTCTAAAAGATTTTAACGTGAATTTGAGTATATATGTGATATAGTGATGAAAATTAAGTGTGTAGATTGAGAGTGTAAGTTGTGTTATAGGATTACGTAGGGAACATAAACCTTATGTAATAGAAGTAGGGGGAAAATATTGAAAATTGTTAGTACAAGTGGTAATTAAGGTGTGTTTTGTATTTGGCAAATAGACCAAAAAGTGTAATAAACAACCTATTAGGGGAAAAATATATTTGTGAATACTAATTAAATTATTAAAAGTGTTGAAATTGAGTAAGGAAGGCAAAGATAACCAAAAAGAAATTACCGTTGAAGAAAGCAATGAAGAAAGTGGAGGAAAAGACGGGAAAAGAATGGTGGGTGGTGCTGTTATAAACCAAAATTTTATCTTTGAGCAGGGGTATTTTTGGAATATTATAAACAACCAAAATTTTAAGAGGAATTGCCATAGTAAATCAAAGAATCTCCCCTTCGATTTGTTTTTATCCATTTTTTATGATTTGAGTTCTAAATCATAAGAGTTCAAACATAAAAATTGATTTAACCCTTGAAATTGAATTTGTTTTTATCCATTTTTTATGATTTGAGTTCTAAATCATAAGAGTTCAAACATAAAAATTGATTTAACCCTTGAAATTGAATTCAATAACAAGGATTCTAAACGTCCTGTAAAAGTTTGTATGTTCTAGTAATAATGTGAAGGTTTTAGAAAGGAAAATTTAAATAGAATTTGAAGTTGAATAAATGATTGGCATGTTGTGTTATATGTAAGAAAGAGTAAATATGAATTTTGAAATATTAGGATGGGTAAATAATTAATTGAATCATATAGAATTATGGGTTAAGCTATGTGAAAATAAATGAGATAGAGGAAAAGTGTTCAAGTTGTATGTGAATTGGCTAATTAGGCTTGGGTGTTGCATTCATATTTTCTTGAATATTGATTCTTTGATTATTTGATAAATTGTAAATGTTGATTAAAT
>Ga0307513_10010640_pt1 | contig 11509 bp, 17 predicted proteins | sample 15_EM_MG_FD_202174 | JGI IMG/M metagenome (GOLD analysis project Ga0307513, IMG submission 202174) | Populus trichocarpa ectomycorrhiza microbial communities from riparian zone in the Pacific Northwest, United States - 15_EM | ecosystem: Host-associated > Plants > Roots > Unclassified | place... | reverse complement strand
CCCAACGCCAGAAGCTAAAGCTAAGTTAAGGTGATGCCACTGGTTATAAGTAGCCATCTGGTGCATGCGTCCGCTCGGTGGTGCTTGCCGGGTTGCCGGGCCAATAGGGTTTAAGCTATGGGTCTACATGTAAAGTACTGCAGTCTGTGCGCGAGATACGAAGCGATAGCCTGGACCTCCACATACACACACATCCAGGATGTCCGTAAATCGCCCTCCCAACCTTCCCCTGTCACGGCCCCAGACCTCAGGGAAAGTCCGTCCTGTCTCTCGTGCACCATGGCGGTCATACCCAATTCGCAGTGCGTGGGGTATGGAGGAAAGTGCCGCCTAGGGGTCCGAAAGCGACGGCGGCCTCTCTCCACGATGATTTGGCGAGGCCCATTGAATGACATCAACATGATGCTACCGCCCGGCACAAAACACGGATATATTCCTTACCTCGATCCCCCGCTACGGTGCACCACCCCACACCCAAGTTCTCGCACAATCATTGGGATCAAGCATGAAGGTCACTGTTCCATTCCCATGAAGTAACCAAGTCTTATATGACACCCCTCGAGTTGGATCATCCGTCACGCGATCTGGCTGGTGGTTATCGGGGCCCTCGATACTTGGGTGATGAAAGTTGTGGCGTGTTCTCAATATTTGTTGTTGTTGTTGTTCGTGCTGCGGATGTAGAGGAGTCGGATGCAATAAATTCCCGCTGCCGAATCTCTCTAGAGGACAAGATCGCCTGTCGACGGGAGATCGACACGCCGAAGCGACTCAGTCCCCTTCCTTTCATACTTCGATCATCCAGGGTCCGCCGGTTGAGGGTTTAAGCTGAGTTTCCAGTGGTTTCCTCGGTAAGCACGCCACTATTGGGCCCCTCACGGCCTGTGATATTATCGCTCGGATGGGCATATATGTGAGCGCCAGAGCACCCGGAGGCGGACATCCACCTCCACGATCCGGCTCCACATAGGGCGTCCTTGCCCCACACTTCCTCATCCTCACCGTCAGTCTCAAACGTTTGAAGTTTACCGTCATCGATAACCAGCCACTGGCAACCTAGTCCGCTTGCACCCGCATTCACGACTCGAGTAGCCGATCACGATGTTTGAAACGGTTCGAAGGGTCGCTCGATTCATATTTTGGCTCGACGAACGTGAGTGCCTTTATAAACGACACTGTCCTTCCGACCAGGGTGGACGATTCTCCTACTGGGGATGAGGGTGTCAACGATCAGGACTGTGATCCTGACCATTCCCCCTCCTATTTCTACCGAGTTAGAGATCTATCATGAAGCCATCAAACTCGCGGAGAAGTTGAGGGAACAACAGCGAGAGGCGGAAGAACTGAAGAAACTGGTGAAAGAGTTGGAGGCGTTGGAAAGGCAGCTGAGAGCGCTGCAAGAGCATTGTGAACGGGCCAAGAGAGAGGCGAAAGAACGAGAGGAAAGGGAGAAGGAGGAAAGAGAAAAGGAGGAGAGGGAAAGGCAGGAAAGGGCAACGGAGAGGGAAGCAGCAGAGGCGGAGGAGGCGGAGGAGGCTTGAACAATTATCTTCATGATTTGTATGATATCAAGGGGTGTGTGCTATGCATGCATGTGTGTCGTGCCGCGGCTGGGCATCGCAACGGGTGATTGGCGTCGCCACGCGCCGGCGGGATGTCGGCTATACGTAGCAAGGCAGCGGCGACGGTCGCTCGGGGGTTCCTCACGAAGCGCAGGCGTCGAGCAGATAGCATTAGACTTGTGTACGACCAGAGCACGGCCAAGTAGGAAAAAAAAAAGAGGGAGAAAAAAAGACGGGCAAATTGCAGCAAAAGATACCGAGCTTCCCGAACTCAATTGGGACCAGGCTTCGTTTCGGCCAACACCCTCACCTCCTCCCTCTGTTTCCCCCATCCCTTCTACCCCGTACATACCCGCTTCGTTTCTCTGTACATGGCTCCCCAGCCCTCGTCGTTGGCTCAGTCCAACGGCGCGACAGGAACGACAACAAGCGTTCAAGTCGGTCAGTCCTCGTCTCAACGTAAACACACATTACATCCCTTACACCCCCCATCCCAGCTCTGAGGATCCGTCCATCCAACAACCATGACCTTGCCACTATACCCCCTCGCTTCCAGCGTGCCATCGTCCATGCTGTTTCCACAACTTCCGTCTCTGTCGACCAGCTGTCAACTACCTCGGCCCAGAACGCTACTCCGTCTACAGCCCAAACAGCTGCATCAAAGAAACAGCAATTTACTTTTGATCAGGTCCACGGCCCTTCTACCACCCAGCATGCTATCTTTACCTCTACGGCAAACCCTCTCATTTCAAGGTTCTTGGAAGGCTTCAACTGCACCATCCTCGCCTACGGACAGACGAGTTCCGGCAAAACGTATACAATGTCTGGTATCGACCTCGACGCCGACCCCAATGATTCCGAGAACGGTATGGGGATCATCCCAAGGGCTATAGCGACAATCTTTTCGCGTGCAAGGGAGCTCCGCGAGGAACGAGCTGGTGCTTGGAATTTTAGTCTCAAGGGCTCCTTCATCGAAATTTACAACGAGGACCTTCTTGACCTGCTTGCCGACGAATACTCTGTCGGTGGCCGCCGTGACGTTCAGATACGGGAAGATAAACACGGTAATATAATTTGGGATGGTCTTAGGGAAGTCAACGTGAAAAATACATCCGAGGTCATGAAGTAAGTGCCCTTCGCTTCCCTCCCTCCCGTTCGTTCCACGTTTCCCGCTCTATACTCCATCGAAGATCAAGTTCTTCCCTTCGCCTCAGCTGGCTCCATCATTTCCTGAACATGATAATCCTTCACCGCTCACCCCCCCTACATTTCCCAACTCTGTCCTCCTTTGTTACCTGGATCCTTACTCGTACATTTCCAGCTTGCTCCGCAAGGGTACCTCCATTCGTCGGACGAACGAGACAGACATGAATGCACAATCTTCCCGGTCTCACGCCATCTTCTCGCTCACTCTAACTCAAAAGAAGCACGTGGGCTCGAATCCTCCTCCTCCTCCTCGGTCATCCTCTCCGCTCCCACCGGGTGGACCTGGGAGATCGCCGTCGCGTTTGGCCCGTCCAGGATCAATGATTGCCGGTTCTTCGAACCGGGTGTCCTCTCCCACCCCCGGGAGACCCGGCACCCCAAGTTTCGGTTCTGCCGTGAATAGGTCGAGCCTACAGGGAAGCGGCCTCCGGCCCCCGAGTTCTCTTGGTATCCACTACGCCGATCGTGAACCAGCCGAGTCCACCACTCCAGGAGGTGATGGTGATTGGGTTACAGTGGTGTCCAAGTTCCACTTCGTCGACCTAGCTGGGTCTGAGAGGGTACGTTCCGCCCGTCCCTGTATTCTCCTCTATTCCGTCTCACCCCAGGTGTGCTAGTTGAAACGTACCGCCGCTCAAGGTGAACGCATCAAAGAGGGTATCTCGATCAACAGTGGGCTTCTTGCTCTCGGAAACGTCATCTCCGCACTCGGAGACCCCTCGAGGGTCAAGTCACACACGGCCTCATACGTTCCGTACCGAGACTCTAAACTCACTCGGTTGCTGCAAGACTCGCTAGGTGGTAATGCGCATACACTCATGATCGCTTGTGTCAGTCCAACCGAGTGGAACGCGGCTGAGACGGTCAACACCCTCAAATATGCGAACCGCGCGAGGAATATCAAGAATCGGGCCGTAGTAAATGAGCGGGAAGAAGGGTGGGACGACATCGAGTGGTTGCAGAACATGGTGATGAGGTTGAGGAAGGAGATGAAGGCTCTCAAGGAGGGAGTTCCAATGATTTCCACTGATTCCAACGCCCCGACCTCTTTCAAGCTTGGACACACCCCTGGATCTTCGATTGCCACTATCACCTCCTCTGAATCTCACGTCACCCCTGCCTCTGGGAAGATGTTAGCTCAAATGGCAGAACTTCAGAACAGCTACGAAGACCTTCGGGAACAGTTTACGCAGCGCACGGAAGAGCTCACGCGTCTCCGAAGGGAGTTGGCCGATAAAACCGCAAAGTCTCCAAACTCCACCGGTCAAATGAACCGATATGAAGAGATCGTTGGACCAGTCATCGAAGAATACGAGAAGGCGATCAGCGCTATGGAGGCGGAACTGAGCTTAAATAGGGTTGCGTTGAACCACACCAACGAGATGTACGAAGAGAAGGAAGAAGAATTGGCTATCCTTCAGGAGAGGCACTCGGCGACCGAAATGTACGTCGAGGAGCTGAGGAATCGTGCGGCAAGATTGACGGAGAGGGAAGCTTCTACTGAGGTGAGCCTCATTATGATACTTGCCTTCTCTCCTCACCTCGTTTTCTCCACTCTTTCAGGCTTATGTCAGGGATTTGGAAGAGCGGCTGAAGCAGTATGACGAGTCGAATCTCAGCTCTTCCGAGTCCATCGGTTCCCTCAAGAGGGAGATCGCTCAATATAAGGACGCAGAAAGCCACTCCGCACAGTACATCACCGACCTTGAAGCCCGCCTTCTTCGTGCAGACGAATCCATTCTCGATCTCCAACAAGCCGTTGAGCGTCTTGAAAAGGAGGCAGAACGCCGTCGCGAGGAAGTAGAAGTCCTTCAGAATAGACTCACATCCATTGCCAAGGATGGGCAGAGTTGGAGGGACGACTTGGAGGAAAGGGAGGAACGGGTGAAGGAGCTAGAGAAAAAAATGATCGAGCTGGAGACCAAGAAGAACGACGCAGCCGAGGAACGAGCCCGCCTTGGAGAAATCGTGGAGGAGGTCGCGAAAGCCAGACGGAGCCTACAGCTTCCCAGGGGTGTCACGATTAATGGAAACGGCTCTGGACTCGAATCTCTTGATTCATCGCGTCCTGAAACTCCTTCATCCATCGCGCCCCCGTCAGAAACCCCCCAGACCACTGCTGAGGGTAATGTCGATGTTCAATTCATTGCTCTCCAACAAACCCACACGGCAACCCTGGCAGATCTCTCTGCTGTTACAGCCAAGTATCGCGATGCTCTGCGGGAGATCCACGACCTTTCGTCCCAGCTCGAGGAGGTTAAACTTTCTCAAGGTCTTGCCGCCTCAGAATCCCTGGAGAGAAATGGATCCTCAGACCCGTCGTCGGGAAATACTTCCGGACCCACTAGGAGGAAACCTGCAAGGAATATGAGCGAGAGCACTGGCAACCGCCGCCTTTTTTTCAGGCACGCGGCCTCGGCGGAATCTCTCCACTCGAGGTCGGCAGATTTCTCTCATACACCGTCGACCAACACTGGATTTCTCGCTGATTATCGACGATCTTCTATGCAGGTCGCTCTCGCAATCTCAATCGCTCTCGCAGGAGCTGTCCTCGGCCAAGTCGCGCAAACCCTCCTTTTCCAGCAGTCACGGAAGCAATAGCCCCATTTCTCACTCTCCTTCAAGTTCTTTCTCTTCTCGACCGAATCTTTCCATCTCTGTTCCTCATTCCGCCAGTCTTCTGAATGGTACGAACGGTTTGGGCGGCTCTTCTGGTGGCAATGGCAAGAGCGCTGCAAGTCTCGAGAAAGAGATCATGCGCCTACAGGATGTCTTGAAGGAGCGGGAAACTGAGATCACCCTCTTGGAAGAGTCGTTGAAGGCTGCGGAATCCAGGGCGAATGGCTACTCTCCTCCAGCCCCCACCAAGATCAACGGCCTTACGATTCCCCCACATCTCCTTCGTACCGAATCTGGAGAAAGCGAGGAGTTCATGACGGCTGTTGGGGACCATCCTGACTATGATAACACAAACGGGAGGACAACCCCTATCTCTTCCTCTCCAATCCCTCCAGTGAACTTGTCCCCCAAGACGATGAATCAGTTTAAGGCAATCAGAAGGAGCTTGGACCTTAGCGGGTTGATCAAATTAGACGGTGAAGATTCGGCGCAGCCTTTGGAACAAGATAACTCGTTGGAGAGATTGAATGAACTGATGCGGTACGACATACCTCCCGTTGCGCAGATCCGATGGTTAATCTATTTGGCACAGGTCGATGGCCCAGAAGGAGTCTACCCATAAGGAGGTTGTGGATGATCTCAATGGCCAGCTGTCTCAGATAAGGAAGCAATATGATGTGTTACAAACGCTATCTCGTGACCAGGTACGTCAACCTTCTTCCCAAGCGCATACCCCTTAACGATTTACCCCATCAGATCCACAATATGTCTGCCGAGATCGAGGCGATCGGTTCCAAGCACACTGGGGTCCTGGCCAAGCTGGAGGAAGTCGCAGACCGTGAGGCCAAGTTGGTCGAATCCTTGCGCAAGTCGGAGGAATCTCATGCCGCTGAAGTCGAGGTTCTCCGAGTTGAGCATGCACAGGCTCTGAAGTCGAAAGAATTCGAAGTCGACGACCTCATCAGCCGTCTCAAGGTCGAGCACGAGGAGACGCTCCTCGAACGGTTGGCCGTAGCCGCTGCAGACCTCGAGAAGGCTCATCGAGACCATGCCGAAGCTTTCGGCAAACTCAAGGTCGAACACGAGATGGAGTTGAACCGCCGCAATGAAGAGATCAAGGAACTTTTAGCCAAGGAGAAGCAAATTCACGAGGAGGCGTTGGTCGCTGCCCTTTCCTCCCACACCTCTACCCTCTCGCTCAAGGAGAGTCAGTACATGGCTGCTCAGAAACGCCTTGAAGAGACCGAGGAGGCTCTTCGGACTGCCAAGTTGGAACACGTTGCGGCTTTGGAGGGGGTTGCGACTGATCATGCTGCAATCCTCAAGGCGAAGGAGACGGAACTCTCAGAAACGATCGCGAAGACCGAGGAGGAGTACTACAACGCTCTCACCAAGCTTCGCCAGGATCATTCTGAGACAATCGAGAAGCAGGCCAAGGAATTTTCTATCACCTTGGAACGGCTCAAGGAAGAACACGCCGGCCAGTTACGAGTGGCAGAGATTTCCAGGGAAGGCTCACTTTCAGAATCCCAGACTGCCCAGGAGAAGGTTATCCGAGAGTTGCGGGAAGCTCACGCTCAGGCCATTTCTCAGAAGGAAACCAACTTTACCCACGACTTGGAAAGACTCAAGGCTGAACACGAAAATGCTCTGTCATCAGCTGCTGCCTCCCATGCCTCTGCCCTCGAGAAGTCCCGATCGGTCCATGCTACGGCCTTGTCGAAACTTCAGGCGGAATCCCAGGCGGAGTCTACACGATTGGGAAAACTAGTGGAAGATGCCAAAGCCGGACTAGCTGCTTTCGAACGTCAGGTAGCGGAGAAGTTCGAGGCCAGCCAGAGGGAAGCCGCAGAACATCAGGTCGCCATCCTTCAGGAGGTCGAGCGTGGCCATGAGTACGCTACCAAACAGCTCAGAGCGTCCCACCAAACAATTCTTCAAGAAGCTGAGAGAAAGGCCCTCGACGAGCAGACCAAACTCCGTCAATCCCATTTACAAGAAGTCGAGAGACTTAAGTCCGACCACGGTGTTGCTCTCGCTGAGCTCAAAGCCACCTTACTTGCTTCCCATACTCAGGACCGACAGGACTTCGAGGCCGATGCTGAACAACAACGGCGGTCACTTACCGATGCTCATTCTACTCATATCTCGGAGCTCGAGTCCAAGCACAACCTGGCCCTTTCGGAGGCCGAGGAAATGTTCAAGAACGAGCGGTCTGTTTTGGCAGACGCTCACTCTAAAGAACTCGATAGTCTCGTGGCAAAACATCAACTCGCTCTTGCAGACGTGGAAGGAAAAGGGGTTCGAGAACGCACGGAGTTGGTCAACTCTCACGAAGTTGCCATTTCCCAGCTCGTTTCTGACCAGAAATCTTCGGCTGAGAGCGCCCAATCGGCTCTGGCGGCCTCTCATGATCAACACCTTCAAGCTATCGAAAAGCTTCGTGCAGAGTACGACGAGAACCTATCGCAGCAAAGGGAAAAATGGAGGGCTTCTCTCGCCGAGTCGGAGGCTCGACACGACCAATTACTCAGCTCTCTCACCGAGGAGTTGACCGCTCTCAGATCCTCGTCTACCGAAGTGTCCGGTCTCCGCAAACAACATTCCCAGGATCTGGCTACTAAGGAGTCAGAGCTCGACTCAGTTCGCTCGGAGATTCAAGACGTTCAAGCTGAACGAGATGATCTCGCTCTCGAGCTCTCTCGGTTACGGGATCAACTGGAGAAGGCCAGTCGCGAGCAGTCGTCGCTTCTCAGCGAGGCTGCCAAGCGTCAGAGCCTCGCAGAGAAACTCGAGAAGCACCGCTCCGTGCTTGCCGAAACCCAGGAGTGGCTGCAGAAGGTAAAGGACGAGAAGGATGCGATCCAACTGGAGAAGAATAAACAGGAAGCAATTCTTCGCGATCTCCAGGCTCAGGTCGCCCGCAGTCCCTCGCCGCCCAACGCCACCCCTCGATCGCGACAAACCATCATCCCCCCAGCGAAACCTCCTCCCCCTACTCCTCCTCCCTCCATCCCTCCACCACCCGCTCCGAGACCAGATGTCATCTCCACGGCGTCTCCTCTAACAACGATCAACTCGATGGCTTCCTCACGAGAATTGAACCTAGATTCACCTGCCACACCAGCGACCTCTCTCGCGCCGTCACTTCATGATTCTCTCATTCCGGTTGCTGATCCTAAACTCCTCCAACAACTCGACCAACAGACAAGGACGATCGGTGAACAAGCGGCGATGATAAAGACCCTCAACAAACAACTAACACATTGTGAGTCTGACCTACAAACCCACATGGAGGAGGTCGCCCGCTTGGAGAACTCTCTTGCCGATTCGGAAAAGAACCGTACGTTTGATTCTACAACAATCCCAGAACTCTAGGTTTTGATTTAAATTTTTTGTCAGTCCGAAAGGCGCGCATGCATGCCACTGAGCTTGCACGCGAACGGGATTCACTGAACGGGCAGATGGCTTCAGTTAGAAATGAACTAGAGGAGGCGAAGCGCGAGGTTACACTCGTCCGGCGATCAGTGGTGGAGGAGAAACAATCACTCGAACACCGACTGGACGAAGAGAGAAGGGCAAAGGAACGCGTTCGCGCTCAGCTCGACAGTCGAATGGAGGAGCTCCAGAAACGCAAATCCAAATTCGTTTGTCTGTGATCCATCACCATTATCCCTCGCCTCACTGAATGCCCTCCCCCTTAATCATCGTCATCCTTACGCGTATATCCGCCCCCGTTGCATATATTGTCTTGTTATCGTTTCTTTCCCACTCTTTACAGTGAATTCCCCCTCGTATGATTTGTCAGTCTGACTTATGACCTTCCTTCTTCCCTTACTCTCGCTCCAACTTTTATTGTGTCTACACTCCTTGATGTGTTCGTTCTTGTGGATAGTTCGATACCCTTCGGAGGCGTAATTCGAGATAATACCTTCGTTCTCTTTTTCTGTTATGGCCATTTTTTCACCGACAATCATTGCATGTACGATTTACAGTAGACAGCGCCAGAAGAGATTTATATACTCCGAGGTGTGTGGCGATCATCGACATTTCTTCCTGTGGATCCTGTACCTGAGGCTTTTTCTGGAGTCTACCTGGCCTTCGGGCCGCACCGGTCACGTACGAGACAAAGGATACTTGTCCTGCCGGTGAATGCCTGCGATCCGGAAGCATCAATGTTGGCAATTGCTTGCTACACGTAAGCCTCACCGACGATGATCGGGGTCTGTAACCTCACTTTCATTCTAACCACCGCCGGGCATCCACCTAACGGAGATGATCTTGACGCAAAAGAAGACACTACCATGTTTCTCTATGCAGGACAAAGTATGTCCCTTCCTCGATCGGCAACGATCGGTGCAGATGCTGAGCGCTGAAGTGCTGATCCTCCGTAGGTCTGCCTCGTGACAGGAGGGGCTCGGGGGCTCGGGCTCGAGTTTGCCCGTGCTTTTGTCATCTCGTCAGTTGACCTCACTCTATGGTCAGTTGAGTCATGAACCAACCATGCGGTAATTCCAGGGGGTGCACCCAACTGGCCATCTTGGATCTTAAACAAGTTGAAGCGGACTCCGCGACCAAAGAACTTTTAGATTCCGCTCTAGAGAACGGGATCGACCCTACTGGGCTTGAGCTGATAGGCGTCGAGTGCGATGTCGCATCCGAGGAATCGGTCAAGAATGCGTTTGATCAGATAACAAAGAAATTCGGGAGGGTCGACGCTGTGGTTGCATCGGCTGGTACATTCGTCATCCGTATCCTGACATCTCATGATCCCATTTTTCACAAGGCATCGTGGAGAATTTCTCTGCCCTTGAGTGCGCTCGAAGAACTTCTTGTTTCGATGGGGAGTTTACTGTTAGCTCCCTGTAGCTACCCCTTCGATCGCGCCAGGAAACTCTTCGATATCAATGTCCATGGGGCTTATCTCACAGCTCGTGAAGCCGCTAAGATTATGATACCCAATGGAGGGGGGAGCATCATACTCATCGCTAGTATGAGTGCATCGGTTAGCTTCATCCGCTCCTCTATTGGGATGCTTTTGTGTGACCGCGTTTCATCTAGATCGTCAACGTCCCACAAGTGAGTTCTACTTTCTTCATAGAGGGTGGCGGATGGCGTTCAATTTTTCAGCCGCAAACGCCCTACAACGCGTCTAAAGCTGGTACGCCTTCATGTTATGACCTGTAAATCTTGTGACATTCACTTCCTACAGCCGTCAAGCATATGGCCACAAGCTTGGCCGTTGAATGGGCCAAGACCGGGGTTCGCGTGAACTCCCTGAGGTGAGAGCGGAACCTAACCTAGTTCTTAAAATAAGTGATGGACGATGCGCGGCTCTAGCCCTGGCTATACTCTCACAAAACTCACCAAAAAAATTCTGGGTGACGCACCGGAGCTCAAGGAGACTTGGGAAAGACTTACACCGATGGGAAGAGTACGTTTCGGATAACTTTGTGAGGTATTTGTACTCATGTTCGCGTCTCTCAAGTTGGCGGAGCCCGAAGATTTGGTTGTAAGTCTACCAAGTGGCAACACAAGGCAGACTCACGAATTTACACGCTTCACTGCTTATAGGGTGCCATAGTCTTCCTTGCCAGCGACGCGTCGAAATTCATGACTGGGGCCGACCTCCTCATCGATGGTGGTTACTGTGCCACCTGAACTACAGCTGTTACACGCGAGGCCGAAATGTATTATCATTGTTGATTCCCCGGATAAATATGAGAGATCCGTTTATGAATGCAACGCGTCTTGCGCCGCTTCCCATCAGGAAAACCCTGGAGATATGGGACTTTGCTCGTCTGGGGAACTCACTGCCGTGTACCAAAATGAGTCCCATTGGTAGAGTCCTAGGAGTCGATGAGAACGGTCGGGCACTGTAGTGTCAAGGCTCCTAGATCGAAAAGACGGTGTTGTGGAACGAATGTCACATCGCGCGTACCGGGGGGTAGCCTGAGACCGGCATGGGGGCGGATAGACACAGAGGACCGCATCCGTTGGCAAGCGTTACCAACTCCCTCGAGCTCACTTGCTAGGGACTCGCGATGTGCCATCGCCGGATGCAAGCGGGGTCGACAGTGGGTTGAAGATGGTTCAGCGAATGTGTCCCTGCCTGGATGCCAACC
>Ga0307513_10010639_pt1 | contig 11510 bp, 10 predicted proteins | sample 15_EM_MG_FD_202174 | JGI IMG/M metagenome (GOLD analysis project Ga0307513, IMG submission 202174) | Populus trichocarpa ectomycorrhiza microbial communities from riparian zone in the Pacific Northwest, United States - 15_EM | ecosystem: Host-associated > Plants > Roots > Unclassified | place... | reverse complement strand
ACGGCTCCTCACCACACGTTGAGCCGATGAACTACTCCGTTATGGCGGACGACGTCGTGCATTTCTTCCGTAAACATTCCTTATCCGAGGTCTCGTTAATCGGTCATTCAATGTTGGTCTGTTCTTCGACTCAATGCACCATCCGAGTATGCTGAACGTGCAAATAGGGGAGGCAAAGTGGCGATGGCTACAGCGCTGAGCCCAGAACTACCTCCAAATGCGCTTTCCAACCTGATAGTTGTGGACATCGCACCCTCCCGCGCCTCGTCTCTATCTGATGAATTCGCCGGATACTTCAAAGGAATGCAAGAGATCGAAGACGCTCAAGTTAGCACTCGACAGGATGCACAAGCTATCTTGACGGAGTACGAAAAGGTAAGGTGGCTAGCTCTAAACACAGTGCTCGGTATGAAACATCTAACACAGGATCCGATGATTCGTGGATTCTTATTGACGAATTTGCTGACGGCACCGAACGAGCCTGCGAGGTTCAAGGTCCCTTTACGGATCCTCGCGAATTCGCTGGGAGAGCTGGCGGATTTCCCACATGGCCCTGGTGGACGTACTTGGAAGGACGGCCAGACCGTAGCGATCAAGGGGAAAAGGAGCAAGTGAGTTTACCGCTCACATCCTGTGTCTTCCGCTGGACCGACCCGCGGACGGAACAGGTATATCCATAAACACAACTTCCCTATAATGCAAGATATGTTCCCGGAGGTCGTATTGGAGGAGTTGGATACCGGACACTGGGTGCATTCCGAAGCGTACGTTCCACCCTTTGACGTGTGTGAGTCCTAACTCATATTGTGATGAAGCCCTAGGGAATTCCTCCAGACCGTCTACAAATACATCAAGTGAATAATACATCAAGTGAATAACGGCAGTCAGCGGGTCGGATCTGTCGCCGTATACCAACCAACAGGCCAATTACCAAATTATCGATAGAAGTTGGACTGGCGAATTGGTTATCTAACGGTCAAAGATTGGGAGCGGCTCCTGGGGAGCAGTGGTCCAGTTCGCACGATTGTTTATGTAGGTGGTAGAATTAAGGTAGCATGAAGGGATGCACTGCGTACAAATAAGAAGATTATACACGAACAATAAACTGTGTATCAAAAAGCAACAGGATCATCAGAGGAAGAGAACGGCACTGGGAATCATAGTGTGCATCCTCAACTTCTGCCTCCATTCGACCCACACGAGAGTCATGACGATCATGTCGAGGATGTCCTCGGAACCTTGGCGGAGTTCAAGGGTAGCTTTGTTCGAGGTGAAGGGGCACGATCGATGGAACCTGGCGATGACCGTCTCGGTGCTATCGTTGAGTTTGAGCTAGTTGGTCGCGTATGAGTACTGAGATCTAATCAGATACCGTGATGAGGGTGCTTACTGTAGGAGATTCGAATCCGACAAGACCGAGGTCCCATTTGTAGCTGGCTCCGTTCACATTTAGCGTCCTGTCACTGTTTGTTGGGGTTAGCTTCGGTACTGAGGACACTGCCGGGGGGGGACCTACAATCGCAACGGCCGGCGGCCGGACGGCTCCATGATATCGTTTACATTCTTCGTCTGGAAGTCGTGCTCAAAGAGCGTATCCTGGAGGAACTTCCAATGGATCTTGGTAATCTCGGTATCGCTCTCTCTCTCCTTCTTCAGCTCCTCGACCTCGAGAGTACCACGAGGTGAGGGCGCAACCTTGGTGGATTCGGATACGGCGTCATCTTGGACAGAAACCTTCTCGGAAAGGATCGGGGCAGCGAGCTGGGGGATAGTAGGGGAGCTGCTGGTGGATCCGGAAGGTTGGTACGTGGATGGGGTGTGGCGGGTGAGGGTGGTAACGCATTGTCGGGTGAACCAGACCTTGGGCGTGTGGGTGCTGTATAGAACCTCATTGGTGTCCGAATCGATGAACTGGGTGTTGAAGACGCATCGGGAGGAGAGGGTCAGCTCCCTCATTAATTGGTTATTGGAGACAAGGGCCATTTAGTGGAGATCTGGTAGGAGTGAGTTGGTAGTGGTACCGAGCGGTGTGTGTGGGGAGGGTGTGTGGATGGACGGTTTGGCTCCATAGGGCATTCTTTTATACTTACTCACCGTCCGGATGACTTGTGTGAAAAGCCGATGGGACTACACTGCGAACCTACCATTGATAGACGGCCCGAGGATGCTGCGGCCGTGAGACAAGGTCACCTGCTGCGGGATCTTATTGGCGCTGTAGATGGGATCAGCGACAATCAGGGAGGCAGGTAGGTTTGGTATTCTGAATCCGCAGCAACGTCCCAAAATTTGGGCAGATCATCGAATCATTGGGAGGCAGGCACCACAGCAAAGCACAGGCCGCCGCGGCACCTATACATAACCCCGGTCACCTTCTTTATAGAATGTCCTCAACAGGAAGTTCAGATCCAGACCACACCTGGGTACCTTTGCGGCTTCCGTGGGCGGTGCAATGGGGTTTACCAAGAGGGCCATAAACCTCGCCGTCCGGATGGCGAGGCATCCAAGTTCCATCGATGGTCGCCTTCGTCCAGCCCCCCCGCATGGTCTTTGAAGCTTGAAGCACCGGTTTCTGCCCGCGCCTCAACGCCAGCTGGGTACCTTGAAAGATCGCGCCATGCGCAAGCTATGTGTCATGAGAATCTTCCCCGGAAAACTTGCTTTTCCCGATCCCCACTCTCAGCTCCTCCGCCTGCCCCTCGCCCACACTCATTTCGAATCAATGGTATCCGTACACCGATTGCAGGCCAAGCTCGAGCTCCGTTCTACAAAGGCTCTGAAGTTGTTTTTTCCCCTGATATCTTTTCCACGATTATTCAGTTGTTTCGGATGACTCGCAGCAACACCGGTGGCCTCCACAGTACTCCCTATCTTGCTAGAGAATCCGCCTATTGCACAGCTTGGGCTGCGACGTACTTGAATCCCTTGGGCTTTATTGACGGCTGTCTGGTTGCACTGCCACTTCTGGTCAACTTGTGGGGTTTCTCCGCAACCCCCCTTCTTCGGGACCGGTCTGCACCTTTGATGCATATTTACACCCGAGCGGCACCAAGAGAGCACGTGAGATTTTGCTCGGTGGGCGGGTCTTGTATGTAGCCGCGTTGGAAGGCTGATTTCTGCGTTTCAGGGAGTGGTAGGGGTGGCTTAAGGCTTTCCAGTGGTGGGTCAGCGCCGATCTTTCTTCCATGGTTATATTTCTTGTCCTTGCACACCCCGCGGCCAGCGATTTCGATCCCTGGATATCCCATCCCAACGGTGAACTTCTCGTTCAGTTTGGTGGGTCGCTGGCGTTTCTCGATCAGGGTTTATCTTGTCTGTTGGGGACAACCGAGGCGAGCAAGAAACCAAACCTTGGATTACACGCCACAACTTGTCTACGTTCTACGGCGATATAAATGTAACATTGGAGGCAGGGAGGTACATAACAGGTCGGTGGCAGGTTGTAAGAGAATGAGCATGAAACGATGTGCGTGAGTGGTGGAGAGGGATGAGAGAGAGAACGCTCTCGAAGAGGACGAAATGGAGGAAGGGACAGTGACAATACTGTGGAGCACAATAGGAGGCGGGATAATGGGACAAGGCCAGGTTGGTGGCTTGCGGAAGGATAAATGTGGAGAAACCGAAGTAGGGCCGTCATTCTGAATCGGTAGCCCACTCTGAATGCGAAGAGTTAACGACTTTAATATGTCTATCGTATCGTTTCAAGGGGCGCACCATCGTCATCCGATTCAGAGGTAACCAGGCTGTTGGTGGCTTCTTCGATATCCCGGAGGAGCCTCCTACAGTCCTCCAACATTTCCGCACTCCCAAGCTTCTCGAACATCTCGATAGCACGCAGTACCTCGAATTTCGCCTCTTCGAGCCTGCGTTGTCGATACAAAGAGAGAGCCTGCAAGCCCATCGCCAGACCGAGCTGGTACGCATCATCAACCGCGTGTGACTTGGCATGTTCGACGTGAGCTTGAACGCCGTCGAACCTGTCTTGTTCGAGGGACAGCTTCGCCGAGCGGAAATAGGTCCAAAACAGCTGACCGCGCCAATTGAAGGAGGACGCGATTCTGAGAGCCACCTCGAAATGGTTAATAGTCTTCTCTCCGTTGCCCCTAGAACCGTGTATATCGCCGAGAATCCGATGGCATTGGCAGGCCAGAAATTCTTCGCCTTTCTCTGGGAGAAGACTGATCGCATGGGATGCAGCTTCCTCCGCGGCGTCAAGCTGCCCGCCAGCACATAATGCCCAAGCGATGTCTTTCAAACACTCTGCTTGTCCTACCGTGTCACCAAGCCCTTCGTAAATTCCTAATGCTTCCTTCGCCTGTTGCACCCCTTCTTCATGGAGGCCAATCTGCCGATTCGTATCAGATAGGCGTCCCAATGTTCGAGCGACCAGACGGTCATCCCCTCGTTCTCTCTGGAGATTCAAGGCACGAGCAAGGAGTTGTTTGCGCTCCATGTGGTTCCCAACCGAGTGAAATAACCGTGAGAGTTCGAGCAAGCACTCGGGCTTGGAGTGATGATCGTCTGGGAGCCCTTCGATCTTGGACCTCAACACGATGAGCCGCCCTTTGTGCCAATGAAGGTGCCGCATGAAACTGGCGCACGCATCCCAGATATCGTCAGAGTCCGCGTCGATTGTTGTGAAGATATCGAGCAGGTGCTCTACATTTGCATCCTCCGACGTGATCCATCGTGCCTCTTCGAAGCCGGGCCTGCTGGGGTGGATATTGACCAGCAACCGGGTGAAGTAGCGCTCCTTGGCCACGCAGAGGAGTGGGGACAACAGTGGATCTTTGGGACGAAAGTGATCTCGAAGTGGTGCTAGCATCGTGATGTAACCGTCGCTTCGGTACGTCAGGGAAAGAACGCAGAATGTGTCGAGAATGTTGATCCCGTCGGAGATGGTCGGGAACAGCCACTCGAAGTTGTCCTCCTTGACACCTTGTGGGAAGAACGCGATAACTCCGAGAAGCTCTCGTGCGTCAGGGCCAAGGTCTTGAAATGTCGGCGAAGCGAGGGAGAGTTCGATCGTGGCGGCGAGACTCTTGTTGTGTTGTGTGTGAAGCATCCCAGTTCGCCGTCTTTCCCATTCCCTGACCAGCCGGTTGGCGTCCCACCTGTTATACTGGGAAACGGTAGCAAGTAGAGTGATGGAGAGGGGATGAAAGTCGAGTTGTTCCAAGATTTCGTTGATCAGATCCGACCGCTCGCTGTGCTTGTAGATCCGATAAAACGCGTCACGTCCAGCCTCGATCGACAACGTTGGTACGTCCAGAAGCTCGCAGTGGGGAGGGACGGTGGAGATGCGAGAGGTTAGGCAAAGGCAAATGTTGCCGAACTGACTCAATTCCTCTACCATGACATAAATCTCCTGACTACCCGCTCCCTGCGGATCGAGAATGGATTCGGCATTATCGAGGATTATGAATGTCTCCTTTGAGCATAAGAATGGTCGTAGGGGGGTCAGGTCCTCGGGGTTCTCAATACCCGCACCAATGACCTTGGAAAGCCGACGGAGGAGATGAGCGGGCAAAGGGGGGAATTGGTCACAGCGGACGAACCAACGGTTGTCGCCAAACCGCTGCTTGATCCGGGTGTCGTGAAGGACGGTCAGAGCGATGGACGTCTTCCCGATCCCGCCGGGACCAATGAGAGCGATTGGGGTCAAATTCTCTGCGAGGCCGACAATCTTCTCGATCAACTCGTCGCGTCCGAAGAAGGCTCTCGGTTGCGGGGGTGGGGTTTCTCCGGATATGCTGGATTGAAATATAAGACACTGGTCCATCGGTAGTCTAGATCGCTGACCTGTTTTGGGCCTGGGGGGTGGTAAGTATTTGTTTGGTGATGTATAGAGCGCGAGTATCACTTACCGTCCGATTTTTGTCGTCAATCCCTTCCTCGCGGTTCAACACGCTCCGGTGAATCTCAGAGACAATTGTGTGGGTATTCGCGGCGATGGTATGCGTGTTTGCAACATCGTGATGAACATCGGAAACTAGGGTGTGGGTATTCACAACAGTCACGTGTGTATTTATTGCAAGCTCAGTCTGGGGTGAAGATTTAACAATAGCCACCGCACAAAGAGTGATGGAACGCACGTTGAACACGAGAAGAATCCTGTTGAGGTCCGTCCTCAAGGTGATAATCGCCTCCTTATCATTCTTTGCGTGGAAAATTCGAGAGACCGCGCCCCGTTTACCCTGCCCGATGATATTCCGTTGGATCTCCGCGACGGTTCTGAGGTCAGCCCGAAACCACCGTCAATAAGGTATCCAAACCGTGCACCACCGGCGTGACTCACGTCCTCAGCTGCTCGATTGCCTCCAACACAGAGTTGTTGAGATCGCCCAACCTCTTCCCCTTCAGCCCTCTGTCGAGGGCGATACAGACGTCGGCGCAGGCCAACCCAAGTTCGACATACTCGGCTTGGTTGATCATCGAATCCTGGGCGCGTTTCAGCTCGCAATCGGTCTACGTAAACCAGAGGAAAACTGACTCTGATCATCGTGAGGACGACGCTGACGGTGCCAAATACCGCCTTTGCCGGTATGATGTCCGAAACCCCTCCCGCGATATTCAAGGCGTCGATGGCGGCATTTAGTGAGGAGAGGATGTTGTCTCGACGTTTCTGCTGTTGAGCCTTGATATTCATGAGTTCAAAGTCAACGTAACGCAAGAAAAAACTGACGCCGGCGGGCTGTGAGGGCAAACTCGGACCCTGATAAAGGCGTGTCTCGTGCGAACGGGTCCACAATTGAATTCACGATCGCCGGTACTGCCAGCATCTGATCAACGCGTCCCATTGCGCTCCCTTGCATCAGGTGTGCGATCTTCAGAACCAAGTGACTTTCGACCGGCAGTGGCTTCGGGATAGCGACGGTATAGATAAATATCTCAGCTCTCATGTGCAAGTACCTGAGTGGTCTCGTTATTTCGCGGGAGGACAGATATTGCAGAGAGTCGCATACTCCCCCGGAGCGCGACGGAAACCGTCCCAGCTTGTCCAGTTTCACCGTAAATCCCCTTCTCCTGGACGGGTCTGCGCCATTGATATGTGTTCCTGGCACCCGAATGGCACCAAGGAAGGACGAAAGGCTTTGCTCGAGCAGTGGATCTTGTTCGCGGCCGCCGATGTTTCTCCCCGTGGCTGTGTTTTGTGCCTGCACACCCTGCGACCAACAGTTTTGATATCTGGGTATTTCATCCTAGCGATGAACTTTTCTTTTCGAATTGACAGATCGCTAGCGTTTCTCGATCAGAGTTTACTTTGTTTGTCGGGGACGGTCAAGACGAGCTACAAACCATGGATTACACGTCACATACGACCTACAGGGTATGCATACATAAAGGTAGCGTGGGAGGCGCGGAGTATGTAATACAGGGTAAAAATCAGCAATGGGCGGTAGGAGAACAGATATTTAGTATCGAAGAACACGATGGAAGATGTAATGGAACGAGACCTCAGTGGCTTGCGGGAGGATAGACCTGGAGAGAGCAAGGCAAGACAATCATTATGATTCGGTAGCCCGATCTGAACACGAAGAGTTGGTGAGTGTAACATGCGTTATCATTTCGAGGAGCTCACCACCGTCATCCAATTAAGAGGTAACCAGGTTTTTTATATCTTCTTCGATATTCTGGAGAAGCATTCTGCAGATCCCTGTCCACTTCGTAGATCCAAGCTTCTCAAATATATCGGCGGCGCGTAGTGCCTCGGATCTCGCCTCTTCAAATCTGCGTTGACCATACCAAAAGAAAGCCTGCAAACCCATCGCACGACCCAGAGAGTATGTGTCGTCGACGGCGCGCAGCTTGGCATCTTCGATACGAGCGTGAGCGTCGTCAAACCTGCCTTGTTCGAAAGAGAGCCTCGCCAAGGAAAATTGAATCCAAAACAGCTGATCGTCCCAGTTGAAGGAGGACGCGATTCCGAGAGCAACCTCGAAATGGTTAATTGCCCTCTCTCTATCGCCCTTGGAACGATATATATCGCCGAGAATGTGATGACATCTGCAAGCCAGATGTTGTTCACCTTCCCCTGGGAGAAGGCTGATAGCGCGGGACGCGGCTTTCTCCGCGGCGTCGAGCTGCTTGTCATCGTGCAACACCCAAGCGAGGTCATTCAAAGACCCTGCTTGCCCCACCGTGTCACCAAGCCGTTTACAAATTTCTAATGCTTCCTCCGCCTGTCGTATCCCTTCTTCGCGGAGGCCGATTTGCCGATTCGCATCAGATAGGTAGCCCAACGTTCGGACAATCTGACGATCGTCCCCTCGCTCTCTCCAGAGATTTAAGGCATGGGAAAGGAGTCGCTTGCGCTCTGCGTGGTTTCCGACTGAATGAAACAACCGTGAGAGCTCGAATAAGCACCCGGGCTTGTAGCGATGACCGTTTGGGAGCCCTTCGATCTTAGGTTTCAGCACGATGAGCCGACCTTTGTGCCAAGAGAGATGCCTCATGAAACTGACACAGGCATCCCAGACGTCATCTGAGTTTTCGTCGATTGTTGTGAAGACATCGAGCAGATGCTCGACATTTGCATCCTCCGACACTATCCATCGCGTTTCTCTGAACCCGGGCCTGGTGGGATGAAGATCGACCGACAACCGAGTGAAGTAACTCTTCTTGGCTATGCAGAGGAGCGGAGATGACAATGGATCCTTGGGACGAAGGTGATCTCGGAGTGGTGCTAGCATCGTGATGTAACCGTCGCTTCGACACGTCAGGGAAAGAACGCAGAACGTGTCGAGGATATTGATTCCGTCGGAGATGGTCGGGAACAACCACTCGAAGTTGTCTTCCTTGACACCTTGTGGCAAGAACGCGATGACTCCGAGAAGCCCTCGCGCGTCGGGGCCAAGTTCCTGGAAGGTTGGGGAAGCGAGCGAGAGTTCGATCGTCACGGCGAGGCTCTTGTTGTGCTGTGTGTGAAGCATCCCCATTCGCCGTCTTCCCCATTCCCTGGCCAGTCGACCGGTGTCCCACTTGTTGTACTGAGCAACGGTAGCGAGTAGAGTGATGGAGAGGGGATGGAAGTCTAGTTGCTCCAGGATGTTGTTGACCACGGAATCGGACTGTTCGCCATACTTGTAGATCCGATAGAACGCGTCGCGTCCAGCATCGATAGACAATGTCGGGATGTCCAGAACTTCGCAGTGGGGAGGGATGGTTGAGATGCGAGAAGTGATGCAGAGGCAGATGTTGCCGAACTGACTCAATTCCTCCACCACAGGATAGATCTCTTGAGTGCCTGTTCCTTGTGGATCGAGAACGGATTCGGCGTTATCAAGAATAATGAGCATTTCCCTTGAGGATAAGAATGGCCGTAGGGTTGTCAGATCCTCAGGGTTTTTGATCCCTGTGCCAATGACCTTGGAGAGCCGACGGAGGAAATGGGCGGACAAGGGGGGGAATTCGTCGCAACGGACGAACCAACGGTTGTCGCCAAACCGCTGCTTGATCCGGGTGTCGTGAAGGACGGTCAGAGCGATGGACGTCTTCCCGATCCCGCCGGCACCAATGAGAGCGATTGGGGTCAAATTCTCTGCGAGGTCGACAATCTTCTCGATCAACCCGTCACGTCCAAAGAAGGCTCTCGGTGGCGGGGGCGGGGATTCTCCAGATATGCTAGATTCAAGTGTAAGACACTGGCCCATCGGTAATCTAGATTGCTAACCTGTTTCGAGCCTAGGCGGCGATATTAAATGTGTATTCGGCGAGGTGAGAAACACGAGAAACACTTACCGTCCGACTTTGGTCGTCGGTTCCTTCCTCGCGTTTCAGCATATCCCTGCGCATATCAGAAACAATCGAATGGGTATTCGCAACGATGGTGTGTGTGTTTGCAACATCGTGATGAACATCGGAAACAAGGGTGTGGGTGTTCACGACGGTCACGTGTGTGTTTATTGCGAGCTCAGTCTGAGGATAAATGGTTAACAATAGCCGCGCGACGGGCGATGGAACGCACGTTGAACACGAGAAGGATCCTGTTGAGGTCCACCCTCCAGGTGGCGATTGTCTCCTTATCATTCTTTGCGTGGAAAATTCGAGTGACCATGTTCCGTTTACCATGTTTGATGACATTCCGTTGGATCTCCGCGACGGTCCTGAGGTCAGCCCGAAACTACCGTCAATAAGGTATCCAAACCGCGTACCACCGACGCGACTCACGTCCTCAGCTGCTCGATTGCCTCCAACACAGAGTTGTTGAGATCGCCCAACCTCTTCCCCTTCAATCCTCTGTCCAAGGCAATGCAGACGTCAGCGCAGGCCAACCCAAGGTCGACGTAATCGGCCTGGTTGATCATCGAATCCTGGGCGCGTTTCAGCTTGCAATCGGTCAACGTAACCAGAGGAAAGCTGACTCTGATCATCGTGAGGACGACGCTGACGGTGCCAAATACGACCTTGACTGGTATGATGTCCGAGATCCCTCCCGCGACATTCAAGGCCTCAATGGCGGCATTCAGCGAAGAAAGGATATTGTCTCGACGTTCCTGTTGCTGGGCTTCGATATCCATAGGTTCGAAGTCGACGCACCACGAGAGAACGCTGAGGCCGGTGGGCTGTGAGGACAAATCCGCACCCCAATACAGGCATGCGATTGAATTTACGATCGTACGGGCGTCTATAGATTTCGAGGACACGTCTGATCACCAGAACTTGCCCAGTTTCTCGCCTAAAGTATCCTGAAGGAATGCTTTGTCTGCCGATTGTTACTGAGCCTTAGTGAGATCTATCTCTTTGCCTACACCGAATCGAACGAAATCTGCACGGCTTTGCGATCCGTTTCAACCTGGCTGTCGGGGGTGTTGGTGACAACGTTATCCGTTCAGCCGGGGGTAACGCTCCGGGCGGCTGGTGCATTAGCGTTCTGACAACGCTGTAGGAGATTTTGGAACCCACAAACGACGCCACCATTGACTTCGCGCAGTTCCAGATCGAAGTCTACTCGTGTATAGCATGCGAGCGCAACTTAACAATCTCACTCGGGAACAACACTCGGATTCCCCTACAGGGTGGGCTACATGTTCGTTCTAAGGGTAGCCAGAGCGAAAGAGAAGGTCATGAGCATCAGACCCGGCTCTCGAGCTCGAAGCGTGCGAACCCACCGTTCTAGCTTATTTGTCCTCTCCTCGTTGACACCATCCAGAAAGAAAGGTCAGGAGAGCAGTCGAGAAAGGGTTTTTGCCCTGAGCTCCAGTGATTCTATGACATGCTCATCCACCTCCGTTTGGTGGGACGATCATAAGCACTGAGAATTGGATGTGCGGGAAGAAGGCTGTGCCTCGCAATTGTCGAGAATGAAGCAGAGATATCCCGCGACGGATTTGAGCGGGCCGGGGGCACCTGGGGAGTCCCTCAACCCATGAAGCAATTCAGACACAGGGCGGTTCAACCTCTTCTCATCCGTGGCGGCATTCGGTTCAAGGGTCTTGTCGGGACGAGCAATGTCCGGTCCATAGTCGGGAAGGACAGGTGTCTACATTGACAGAAAGGACGATGAGCCAGCG
>Ga0307513_10010638_pt1 | contig 11510 bp, 12 predicted proteins | sample 15_EM_MG_FD_202174 | JGI IMG/M metagenome (GOLD analysis project Ga0307513, IMG submission 202174) | Populus trichocarpa ectomycorrhiza microbial communities from riparian zone in the Pacific Northwest, United States - 15_EM | ecosystem: Host-associated > Plants > Roots > Unclassified | place... | reverse complement strand
CGTTCCGCGGCGTGCGCTGGGTGATGACCGGCGGGCGGGTGGTCCGGGACGACCGGGCGGGATGGAGCGTGTCGTGAGCGGGAGTCGCGAGGCTACGGGCCGGGACCACGGCGGCGGACGAGCGCCGAGCGACCGGGCGCTGATCGCCGCCGGCATCGCCGACATGTACGACGCGTTCCTCGCCGGCGACCGGCTCCGCTTCGACAGCCACCTGCACCCCGACGTGACCACCTGGGAGACGCACCTGCCCGGGCCGCTGCGCACCCGTGCCGAGCTGGACGCCTACCGGGAGGGGCGGGACGCCGCCGGGCAGCGGCCCGCGCTGGACCGCCTCGACGCGACGGAGCTGCGGGTCGACGTCTGGAACGACACCGCCACCGCCCGGTACGTGCTGGTCGCCGTCCCGGCCGGCTCGGACGCCCCCGAGGAGTCCCGCGTCACCGACGTGCTCCGCCGCGACGGCGGCCGCTGGCTGATCGTCCACCACCACGCCGAGAGGGTGCCGGTCACGGCCCCCTCCGGCCCCGCTGGGACCCCCGCCGGGCCTCGCACCAGGCCCGGCGGGCCCCGGGAGTCGTCATGATCCGCAGGCTGTGCGCCCACGAGCACGGTGAGCCCGAAGATGTGCTCGCCGTCGTCGACGTGCCCGACGACCCGCCGCCCGGCCCCGGCCAGGTCACGGTCGCCGTCAGCGCGGTGGGGCTGAACTTCCTCGACGTGATGCTCTGCCGCGGCACGTACCCGGTGCGCCCCGAACCACCGATGACGCCCGGCGTCGAGGTCGCCGGCCGGGTGGTCGCGACCGGCGCGGGCGCCGAGCACCTGTCCGGTGTGGACGTCGTGGCCTGCCCGGCGCTGCCGCACGGCGCGCTCGGCGACACCGTCACACTTGACGCCGCGCTCGCCACGCCGCTGCCCGACGGCTTCGACCCGGTGGTCGCGGCGGCGCTCCCGGTCACGTACCAGACGGCTTGGTGGGCTTTGGAACGGGCCGCCGTGGGCGCCGGCCAGACGGTGCTGGTGCACGCCGGAGCCGGTGGCGTCGGCATCGCCGCGACGCAGCTCGCGGTGGCCCGCGGCGCCCGGGTGATCTGCACCGCCGGCGGCCCGGCGAAGGTCGCGGTCTGCCGGGAGAACGGCGCCGACCTCGCGATCGACTACCACGCAGAGGACTTCGTGGCGGCGGCCGGCGTCGTGGACGTCGTGCTGGATCCGGTGGGCGGTGACGTGTTCGCCCGCTCACTGTCCTGTCTGGACTTCGAGGGGCGGATCGTGGCGATCGGTGCGGCCGGCGGCCCACCACCGCCGGTGGACCCGATGGCACTCGTCGCGGCCAACATCACGCTGATCGGGCTCTCCTGGGGCTCCGCCTACCCGTGGCGCCGGGCGGATCGGGTGCGCGAGGTGTATACGGAGCTGTTCGGGCTCTGCGCCTCTGGCGCGGTCCGCCCGCCGGTGAGCCGCACGGCCACATTGGACGAAGCGCCGGCCGCCCTCGCCGACCTGGCCGCCCGGCGGACGACCGGCAAGATCGTCGTCCGAGTCGAAGGAGGAACGCCGTGACCGACATGGAGATCTACGACCTGCGCGTCTGCGTGGACCGGATCGAGGGGCGGTCGGTCTGCGGCATGAACGTCGGCGACTACTTCGAGCTGACCGACAGCGCCTACCTCAAAATCCCGGAGGGCAAGCACTTCTGCGTGTACGCGCTCGCGGCCGTCCTGCCCTTCCTCGCCGCGAAGCAGCGCGACATCCCGGCCGGCGACTGGCTCGCCCAGGACTCGCTCTTCGCCTGCCCCGACCCCGAGGAGCGCCTCGTGATGCGCGTCGAGCGCACCGGGAAGCGGACGATGAAGTCCGAGGATCTGACATGAGAGTCGAGATAGGACTCGGATTGCAGAGCGACAAGCCGGCCGGCGCGTACGCCCGGCTCGCCCGCCGCGCGGAGGAGTGCGGCTTCGACGTGCTCACGGTCTTCGGCGACCTGATGTACCAGCCGCCCATATTTCCGCTGCTGGAGATGGCCGCCGCCACCGAGCGGGTACGGCTCGGCCCGGCCTGCCTCAACCCGTTCTCCATGGCTCCCTACGAGATCGCCGGTCAGGCCGCCGCGCTCGACCTCGCCTCCGGCGGCCGGGCCTACCTCGGGCTCGCCCGCGGCACCTGGCTCGGCGCGGTCGGCATCGCCCAGCCGCGCCCGCTCACCGCGCTGCGCGAGTGCGCCGAGGTCGTGTACCGGCTGCTGCGCGGCGACACCGCCGGCTTCGCCGGCAAGGCTTTCACGCTCGCGCCCGGCACCGCATTGCGGTACCGCGTGGCGCGCCCTGACCCGCCGCTGCTGATCGGCGCCTGGGGCGAGCGCGGCGCCGCGCTCGCCGGGGAGATCGCCGCCGAGATCAAGGTCGGCGGCAGTGCCAACCCGGCGATGGTCCCGGTGATCCGCGCACGCCTGAGCGCCGGCTCAGCGAAGGTGGCGAGGGAGGTCGACGACATCGGCATCGTGCTCGGCGCGGTCACCGTCGTCGACACCGACGGCGCGGCCGCCCGGGCCCGCGCCCGCACCGAGGTGGCCATGTACCTGGCCGTCGTCGCCGAGCTCGACCCCACGGCGGGCGTACCCGCCGACCTCGTCGCCCGGGTCACCGCGCTCGTCGACGCCGGCGAGCACGCCGCGGCCGGGCGGCTGATCCCGGACGACGTGCTCGACATGTTCGCCTTCGCGGGCACGCCGGAGCAGGTCGCCGCGCGGGCGCAGGCCCTGATCGACGCGGGCGTACGGCGGGTCGAGTTCGGTACCCCGCACGGCCTCACCGACGAGCGGGGTGTCGACCTGCTCGGCACCGCCGTCCTTCCCCTGTTGCGGCGCGAGCCGGTAGGAGTGATGACGTCATGAGCGGCGCGCAAGTCATCGTCGTGGCCGGGGTTCGCGCCGACCACGAACTGCTCACCACGCAGGCCCGGGCCGAGCTGACCAGGCTCGCCGTCGACGGCACGGTGACCGTCGTGCAAGGCGTGGACGACGTCTGGGAACTGCTCGCCGCCGGCACGCCCACCGTCGTCGTACCCGGTCCCAGACCGGAGGTCAGGGCGCTCATGGCGCTCGGCGGCACGCACGCGGCCGCGACCGTGTGGTACGACATCGACGTCACCGGGCCCGCCAAGGTCGCGCCCGGATCGGTCCACCTCTACGGTCGCGGCGTCTGGGGCCTGGCCTGGGCGATCCGGCACGCGGTGCTGCGCCTGCGCCACCCGGCGACCCGCATCGCCTACGGACCCGGCCCCGAGCAGTGGGGCGAGCTGCGCCGGCCGGTCGCGCCCGGCGAGCCGTACCCGGTGGCGGTCCTGCTGCACGGCGGCTTCTGGCGTTCGATCTGGGGCGCCGACCTGATGGACGCGCTCGCCGTCGACCTTGTGGCGCGCGGCTTCGCGGCCTGGAACCTGGAGTACCGCCGCCCTGACCGTTACGGCTGGGCGGCCACCACCAGCGATGTCGCCGCGGGCCTCTCGGCACTGTCCGAGATGGACGCTCCGATCGACCTGGACCGGATCGCCGTATTCGGGCACTCGGCCGGCGGCCAGCTCGCACTCCGCGTCGCCGCCGACCACGGCCGGGTCGCGCTCGCCGTGCCGCTGGCCGGTGTGCTGGACCTCGCCGGCGGCGACGGGCGGGGGATCGGCACGGGCGCGGTGACCGCCGCGCTCGGCGGCTCGCGCGCGGCGGTACCCGAGGTCTATGCCGCCTCCGACCCGATGGCGCGAGTGCCGATCGGGGTGCCGCAGCTGGTCGTGCAGGGGGCCGGCGACGACCTCGACCTGATCGACTTCAACCGGCGGTACGTGGTCGCGGCGCGGGCCGCCGGCGACGACGTGCGGTACGTCGAGGCGCCCGGCGACCACTTCTCGGTCATCGATCCGGAGGCCCCGCTGTGGCACGCGACCGCCGACGCGGTGGCGACGGCGCTAAAAGTTACGTGACAGTGAACATCCCGCGAGTCAGAATAGCCGCGGGGTGACCACGGAGACGACCGTGGTCACCTGGTCCGTGTCGTTGTACATGTTGTGCGGGGTGTTGGAGCGCAGGTGCACGCTGTCGCCCGGGAGCAGCCGGTGCTCGACGCCGTCGACCTCGTAGAGCAGCTCACCGGTCACCACGTAGGCGAACTCCTCGCCGGCGTGCGCGTAAGCCTCTTCGCGGCGGCCGCCGGGCGCGATGTGCACCACCATCGGCTCCAGCACGAGGTTTGGCCCGCGGTCCGAGAGCATGCGGTAGGTGACCTGGCCCGAAACGTACTCCGTGGCGCCGCTCTCCGCCCGGGTCAGCGTGAAATGGCTGGGCAGCACGGCCGCCGCGCCGTCGGAAGTGGACTCGTCGCCCTCGGCGAAGAACTCCGCCACCGGCCGGTCCAGCGCCGCCGCGACACTGTTGAGCGCGGTCAGGCCGATCGACGAGACACCCCGCTCCACCTGGGAGAGGAAGCCGATCGAGAGGCCGGCACGGGCGGCCAGCCCGCGCAGGGTGAGACCACGCTCGGTGCGGAAGCGCCGCATCCGCGCGCCGACGTGGTCGGGATGGGCCTCTGCCTTCTGGTCGCGGGCTGCCGAGGTGCGCAACGATCCTCCCGAGGTGCTTGCGCGGTGAGGGGTTCGAGCCGCGCGAGTCTGTTCGATCCTATCGAACTTGCCCTCCGGTGAACACCGCGAGAATCGGACAGAAAACCGCAAACCGGGCGCACTTTGCGCTCGTAAAGTCGCGGGGCCGTTCCGCCGCTGGTTCTGCGGGTCTTGCCGCCGAGGGGCCGTCGATCCGCCATTCACCGCGGGCCTCGAACGGACGAGGCTTATGGTTGGAGGTGATCTTGCGTGGCTGCGGCACCCATGGCCGTCCAGGAGGACGAGCAGACGATCCAGTTCGCGGAGAGCGCGCCGTACGACGAGTACGTGCACGCCAGCACCCTGCACACGCTCCAGGAGACCATCAGCGACGAGCCCGGCGAGATGTCGTTCCTGGTGGTCAGCCAGATCATGGAGCTGTACTTCGGGCTGATCCGCTTCGAGCTGCGCGACGCCCAACGGCTGCTGCGCGAGGACGACGTGTGGGGTTCGCTCGAGCCACTGCGCCGCGCGGGCCTGCACCTCGAAGGGCTCAACGCCTCCTGGCGCACGCTGCGCTGGATGTCGCCGGCCGACTTCAACCGCTTCCGCGGCCAGCTCGGCGAGGCGTCCGGCTTCCAGTCCTTCATGTACCGGCACATGGAGTTCGCCTTCGGCCTCAAGAGCGAGCAGCTGATCCGCCCGTTCCGCCGGCAGACGGCCATCTACGCCGAGCTGGCGAAGGACATCCGCGAGCCGAGCCTGTGGGACGAGGTGATCGCGCTGCTGGGCCGGCGCGGTTTCGGCATACCCGACGAAGCGCTTGACCGGGACCGCACCAACGACCACGAGCCGCACCCCGCCGTCGAGGACGCGTGGGTGCGGGTCTACCAGAACCCCAACCCCGGCAACGACCTGTGGCTGCTCGCCGAGGCGCTCACCGAGGTCGGCGAGCAGTTCAGCGACTGGCGGTACCTGCATCTCAAGGCGGTGCTGCGGACGTTGGGCGACAAGCCGGGTACCGCCGGCTCCTCCGGGGCCAACTGGTTGCGCCGCAGCATGGCCCGGTCGGTCTTCCCGGAGCTGTGGTCGGCCCGGACACACATGTGAGGTGGTGCAACCCGTGACCCTCACCGAGGACGACGCCCGGCGGCGGGACGAGACCGACCCCGGCCACCGGGCGCTCTTCCACGTCCCACCGGGGATCGCTTATTTCGCCGGCAACTCGCTCGGCCTCCAGCCCAAGGCGACGGTGCCCGAGATCCTCGCCGACCTCGGCGACTGGGCGCGGCTCGGCGTGGAGGGGCACCTGGAGGGCGGGCGGCCGTGGCTGCCCTACCACGAGCTGCTCACCGAGCCGGCGGCCCGGCTCGTCGGCGCGCTGCCCACCGAGACCGTCGTGATGAACTCGCTGACCGTCAACCTCCACCTCCTCATGGTCTCGTTCTACCGCCCGGCCGGGGAGCGCAACCAGATCCTGATCGAAGACACAGCCTTTCCGTCGGACAGCTACGCGGTACGCAGCCAGGCCGCCTTCCACAACCTGGATCCAAACAAGACGGTGGTACGCCTGGCGGGCGGCGACGACGTGCGGAAGTATCTCGCTGAGCGTGGCGACCACGTCGCGCTCGTGCTGCTCGGCGGCGTCAACTACCTCACCGGCGAGCTGCTGGACATCCCCGGCATCACGCGTGCCGGCCACGCCGCCGGTGCGATCGTCGGCTGGGACCTCGCGCACGCCGCCGGAAACGTGCCGCTGCGGCTGCACGACTGGGGTGTCGACTTCGCCGCGTGGTGCTCGTACAAGTACCTCAACGGCGGGCCGGGGGCGCTCGCCGGCGCCTTCGTCCACGAACGACACCTCGGCGATCCCTCCGTGCCGCGCTTCGAGGGCTGGTGGAGCACCGAGCCGGCCACCCGCTTCGAGATGGCGCCGGTCTCCCGGCCACCGGCCACTGTGGACGCCTGGCAGGTCTCGAACCCGCCCATCTTCGCGATGGGTCCGGTGCGCACCTCACTGGAGATCTTCGATCGGATCGGCATGGACTCCCTTCGTGCCCGCAGCCTCCGGCTCACCGGGTACCTGCGCGAGCTGCTCGACGAGGTGACGCCGGGGCGGCCGCTGGCGGTCGTCACGCCGCGCGAGCCGGAGCGGCACGGCAGCCAGCTTTCCGTCCGCATCGGTGACGGGGGCGCGGGAGAGGTCACCCGGCGGCTGCGCCACGAGCACGGCGTCATCGCGGACGAGCGGGAGCCGGACGTCGTGCGGTTCGCGCCGGTGCCGCTCTACTCGACGTACCACGACTGCTGGCGCGCCGCGCGGGCGCTGGCCGCCGTCGTCAAGGAGGTGTGAACCCATGGATCGTGAGATCGCGGTTGTCGGCGCCGGCCTCTGCGGCTGCCTGCTCGCCTGCTTCCTGGCCCGGCGCGGCTACCGGGTCACCGTCTACGAGCGGCGCTCCGACCCTCGGCACGGCAAGCCCGAGCGGGGTCGCTCCATCAACCTCGCCCTGTCCGAGCGCGGGCTCAACGCCTTGCGCCAGATCGGCCTCGACAAGCAGGTGATGGCCGACGCGCTCCCGATGCGCGGCCGCATGATCCACCCGATCGACGGCGAGCTGGACTTCCAGCAGTACAGTGTGGACGGTCGGCGCGCGATCAACTCGATCAGCCGCGGCGCCCTCAACAACGCGCTCCTCGACGCCGCCGAGCAAGCGTCCGGCGTCCGGGTCGTCTTCGACCACAGGCTCGTCGGGCTGGAGCCGGCCACCGGTGAGATGTCCTTCGATACCCCGGAAGGCAAGGTCCAGGCGGCGGCCGATGTCGTGCTCGGCGCGGACGGGGCCGGATCGGCGGTACGTGGCCAGTTGCTCGCCCACGACGAGGTCACCGAGTCGCTCGACTTCCTCGACTACGGCTACAAGGAGCTGAGCATCCCGCCCACGGGCGGCGACTTCGCGCTCGATCCCGGCGCGCTGCACATCTGGCCACGCGGTACCTCGATGATGATCGCCCTGCCCAACCCGGACCGCTCGTTCACCTGCACGCTCTTCTGGCCCAACGGCGGCACCAGCAGCTTCGCCTCGCTGAGTAGCCCGGCGGCGATCGAGCGGCACTTCGCCACCCACTACCCGGACCTCGTGCCGCTCGCCCCCAACCTCGTCGACGACTACCAGCACAACCCGGTGGGCCTGCTCGGCACGGTCCGCTGCGACCCGTGGCACGCGCACGGCCGGGTCGGGCTGATCGGCGACGCGGCGCACGCGATCGTCCCGTTCTACGGTCAGGGCGCCAACTGTGCGATGGAGGACGTGGTCGAGCTGGACCAGTGTCTCACCGACACCGGCGATGACTGGTCCCGCGCGCTGCCGCTCTTCCACGAGCGGCGGCGCGACGACACGGCGGCGATCGCCGAGATGGCCCTCACCAACTTCGTGGAGATGCGGGACAAGGTGGCCTCGCCGCTCTTCCTGCTCGGCAAGCGCGTCGAGCACGCCCTGGAGCGCGCGCTGCCCGGCCGCTACGTCTCCCGCTACGAGCTGGTCTCCTTCTCCAACACCCCGTACGACGAGGTGCGCCGCCGCGTCCGGTGGCAGCACCGGGTCGTCGCCGCAGCCGCGGTTGTCGTCGGCGCCGGCCTCGTCGCCGCGGGGCTGAGGGGGTTCAGCGCATGACACTCTGGGATCCGAGGATCGCGCGTGAGGGCAGGGCCTTCGGCGAGCCGGGGCTGCTGCGCAACTTCGTCGGTGGCCACTTCGAGCCGGGCGGGCGCCCGTTCGCCAAGATCTCGCCGGTCACCGGCGAGCAGGTCTTCGCCGTCGCCGAGGCGGACGAGTCCACGGTGGACGCCGCGGTGATCGCGGCCCGCGCCGCGCTGCGCGGCCCGTGGGGAAGGCTCGGCGAGCGGGAGCGCGCGGAGGTGTTGCGCCGCATCGCCGACGAGCTCGACCGCCGCTTCGACGACCTGGTGACCGCCGAGGTCGCCGACACCGGAAAGGCGATGAGCCAGGCCCGTACGCTCGACGTGCCGCGCGGCGCCGCGAACTTCCGGGCGTTCGCCGACATCGTCTCCTCGGCGCCCACCGAGTCGTTCACGACCGTCACGCCCGGCGGTGGCCGCGCGCTCAACTACGCCGTGCGCAAGCCGGCCGGCGTCGTCGCCATCATCGTGCCCTGGAACCTGCCGCTGCTCCTGCTCACCTGGAAGGTGGCCCCCGCGCTCGCCTGCGGCAACGCGGTCGTGGTCAAGCCCTCCGAGGAGACCCCGGCCTCCGCGACGGTGCTGGCCGAGGTGATGGCCGCGGCCGGTGTCCCCGAGGGCGTCTTCAACCTCGTGCACGGCTTCGGCCCCAACTCCGCCGGCGAGTTCCTGACCCGCCACTCAGGGGTGGACGCGATCACGTTCACCGGGGAGTCGGCGACCGGCAGCGCCATCATGCGGGCCGCCGCGGACGGGGTGAAGGCCGTCTCGTTCGAGCTGGGCGGCAAGAACGCCGGGCTCGTCTTCGCCGACGCCGACCTCGACGCGGCGGTGGACGGCTCGGTCCGGTCCAGCTTCACCAACGGCGGCCAGGTGTGCCTGTGCACCGAGCGCCTGTACGTGCAGCGCCCGGTCTTCGACGAGTTCGTCGAGCGGCTCGGCAAGCGCGCGTCGGTGCTCTCCTTCGGCTGGCCCGCCGACGAGGACACCGGCACGATGCCGCTCATCTCCCGCCAGCACCGGGAGAAGGTGGTCGGCTACTACGACCTGGCCCGCACCGAGGGCGCGACCTTCGTGGCCGGCGGCGGGATCCCGGAGCTCGGCGACGCGCGGGACGGCGGCGCCTACGTGCGGCCGACGGTCCTCACCGGACTGTCCAACGCGGACCGTACCAACCGCGAGGAGATCTTCGGACCGGTGTGCCACGTGGCCCCGTTCGACGACGAGGAGGAGGCGTTCACACTGGCGAACGAGAGTGACTACGGGCTCGCGGCGACGGTCTGGACCCGTGACGTCGGGCGGGCGCACCGTGCCGGCGTACGGCTGGACGCCGGGATCGTGTGGGTCAACACGTGGTTCCTGCGCGACCTGCGTACCCCGTTCGGCGGCATGAAGGCGTCCGGGGTGGGGCGCGAGGGCGGCGTGCACTCGCTCGAGTTCTACTCCGAGCTCACCAACGTCTGCGTGGACCTGTCGTGAAAGCACCCCACGAAAACGCTCCGCTTCGCTCCACGTTTACGCGGGGACCCCGCACACCCGCGGCGGTCCTCACCGAGGCCTACGAGACCGGCGTGCCCTGCCCGCCACTGCGTGGCTCGCTGATCCCCGAGGGCGATGTCGAGGCCGCGTACGCGGTGCAGCGCGAGCAGGTCGACGCCTGGCTCGCCGCCGGCCGCCGGCAGGTCGGCGCGAAGATCGGCCTGACCGCGCGGGCGGTGCAGGAGGCGTTCGGCGTCTTCCAGCCTGACTTCGGGGTGCTGATGGCCGACGCGGCCGTACCGGACGGCGCCGAGATCGCCCTCGACCGTCTGCTGCAGCCGAGGGTGGAGGCGGAGGTGGCGTTCGTGCTCGGGGCGGATCTGGCCGAGCCCCGGGTGACCACAGTGGACGTGATCCGGGCGACCGAGTACCTGCTGCCCGCGATCGAGGTGGTCGACTCCCGGGTCGCCGGGTGGGACATCTCCATCGTGGACACGGTCGCGGACAACGCCTCCAGTGGGCTCTTCGTCCTCGGTACCCGCCCGACCCGCCTGTCCGACGTGGACCTGCGGCTCTGCGGCGCCGTGCTCGAACACGCCGGCGAACCAGTCTCCGTCGGTGCCGGCGCCGCCTGCCTCGGCAACCCGCTGCACGCGGTCGCCTGGCTCGCCGCGACCCTCGCCACCGCCGGGCAGCCGTTGCGCGCCGGCGACGTGGTGCTCTCCGGCGCGCTCGGCCCGATGGTCCCGGTGACACCCGGCGCGGCGTACGAGGCCCGGATCTCCGGCCTTGGCTCGGTGCGTGCCTGTTTCGACAAGGGGGAGTCGCGATGACAACCGGCGTCGCCGTTATCGGGTCGGGCAACATCGGCACCGACCTGATGATCAAAGTGTTGCGGCTCTCCAGGTCGCTGCGGATGGTGGCCATGGCCGGCATCGATCCGTCCTCCGACGGCCTCGCCCGGGCCGGCCGGCTCGGCGTGGCCACGACCGCGGGCGGAGTCGACGGGCTGGTGGCGATGCCCGAGTTCGCCGACGTCGGCATCGTGCTCGACGCCACCTCGGCCGGCGCGCACCACCGCAACGCCGCCGTGCTGCGCGAGCACGACCGCCTCGTCGTCGACCTGACGCCGGCCGCCATCGGCCCGTACGTGGTACCCCCGGTCAACCTCGACCAGCACCTGCGCGAGCCGAACATCAACATGGTCACCTGCGGCGGCCAGGCCACCGTGCCGATCGTCGCCGCGGTCGCCTCGGTCACCCCCGTCGCGTACGCCGAGATCGTCGCCGCCATCGCCTCCCGCTCGGCCGGTCCGGGCACCCGCGCGAACATCGACGAGTTCACCGTCACCACCGCCCGGGCACTGGAGGTCGTCGGCGGAGCGGGCACGGGCAAGGCCATCATCGTGCTCAACCCGGCCGATCCACCGATGCTGATGCGCGACACCGTCTACTGTGTCTGCCCGGACACCGGCGCCGACCGGGAGCGGATCGCCGCCTCGGTGGGGGAGATGGTCGGGACCGTCCAGCAGTACGTGCCGGGCTACCGCCTCAAGCAGGACGTGCAGTTCGCCTCCACCGAGGACGGTCTACTGGTGACGGTCTTTCTTGAGGTCTCCGGCGCCGGCCACTACCTTCCCGCGTACGCCGGAAACCTCGACATCATGACGTCGGCGGCGCTGCGCACCGCGGAGCGCATGGTGGCCCTGCGGACCTCGTCGGGGAGTGTCGTATGAACCTCT
>Ga0307513_10010637_pt1 | contig 11510 bp, 18 predicted proteins | sample 15_EM_MG_FD_202174 | JGI IMG/M metagenome (GOLD analysis project Ga0307513, IMG submission 202174) | Populus trichocarpa ectomycorrhiza microbial communities from riparian zone in the Pacific Northwest, United States - 15_EM | ecosystem: Host-associated > Plants > Roots > Unclassified | place... | reverse complement strand
ATCCAACACCTGGCCCAAACAGGAAGACCTGTCAATCTATGTTGACAAACTTCCTAGCACACAATCCAATTCAAGCCAGGACAATCAAAATGTGTACTGAAGAGGACCACCCAGAGGAGGTCCCAATGAATCTGATGATTTTGGACTGCCAGGAGGAGGACTGCCTGGAAGAGGACCACCCAGAGGAGGACTGCCCGGACCCCCCATGGGACCCCCAGGAGGACCCCCAGGCACAGGGCCACCAGGAGGACTGCCACCCAGAAATGCCAGAAACAATAGAAATCAAGCTGATGGATTCAGATTCAACTTGAAAATAAAGACTAACAAAGTACCCACTTGGGATGGTGATGACAATTCAATCCTTGAATGGCTTGACAAAACCAATCATCTTGCCTATAGAAACTGTGAGTTTACAGAGAATTAGGACTCATAGCACCCCTATGCCTCACAGACCACACAGCAAGATGGTTCCATGCATTACCCAACTTGATGCAATGAGAAATACAGCAGAATTGGGGAATGTTTAGACTTGCAATAAGCAGTCACTTCATGAATCAGCAATGGCTTGACAAAATGAAAGGACAAATCTGTTGCATGAGATATCAACAAAAAGGACACAAAAACAAATTCCCTACTGATTATTTCTATTGTAAACAACATGGAATCAAGGAAGTATTCACCCTCACGCCTTCTGAAACCATTATGGAAGTCATGAACAGCACACCTCATTATTGGAAAGTTCTGATTGATACTGCTCAAATCACCACTGTACTCAAGTTGCAAGATCTACTTAAGTTCCATGAAGAGAATCTAATGAAGGATCCCAATGCTCATCAGTATGACCTCAAGTGCAGGATTAATGTAATGAAACCAGATCTTACCACTAGATTCCCCTCATTTTTCCCTACATTTTGGTACCAATTTCGACTTTTGCTTTGTTATCACATGATCTCTGATACACAACAATCATGTGATCACCTTCCTTTGTCACTATGATGTCGCTACCAACACACACATCATGTGACCCATGCCTTACTTCCTTTCCCACTCCATGACACTCTCTACAATGAACCTATACAAACCTCTACTTCCTTTCCCACTCCATGCCACACTCCTCACTTCCCCACTCAGAGTATTAACCTTTACTCCCACTCCACAACTTCTCTATATGACCAACTCTTGTTAGTCACCCTATATTCCCACTCCACAACATACTCTTCACTTCGCTATATGACCAACTCCTGTTAGTCACCTTAGATTCCCACTCCATGATACTCTCCCTCCTTCTCCCAATACATTCCCCTTAGTCAGTGTTCCCACTCCACAGCTCACTCTCTACTTCTCAATACATTCCCCTCAGTCAACATTCCCACTCCACAGCTCACTCTCTACTTCTCCATACATAATACCTTAGTCAGAGTTCACACTCCACAACACACTCTCTACTTCCATACAGATACCTTAGTCATGTGCTACCTTATGTCAGCAGACAGTCCTTACTATATATACTATGCCAGAGACAACAAAGAACCTCACTTCATCTTCCTTGATTACTCATTTACTTGCTCACACCTAAGCAACACTTACCTGCAAAGCTACTTTTACCACAATTAAAGTGCTGGAATCTAGGCCAAATCAACAATCCACAAGGATGGCTAGAACTCTAGCAAGTCTAAGGTTAGTAGGAAGCGTCTGAGCTGCCCTTGGTGACAACGAGTCCCGCGACAATTCCGATCCGATGTCGCTCGTCTTGCCACCAACCATAGACGTGACGTGGACGTGGCATGGCAGGATGGTAAATCGACGTAAATGCAAATTGAGCCAACCTCTGAACATTTCGGAACACTTTTGAACCTCGCTCGTTTCTTCGGCGATACCCATGACGACCACGACCATTCTCAACGACGGACGTCATATTCCCAACCTCGCTTTTGGCACCGGTTCTGCGCTCCGGGACCGGGATTCAACCACCCAAGTCATCGCCGCTCTCAAGGCCGGCTTCACCCACATTGATACTGCCCAGCAGTACCACAATGAACAGACAGTAGGAAAGGCGCTCAAGGAGTTCTTCAAGTGCCCCAAGGACAAGACGGACGTCGATGTCGATGTCGAGAAAGGTCTCTATTGCCCCAAACAACGTGAAGCCATCTGGGTCACGACAAAATTTGGCTCTGGGACTGGTGGAACTGTTGGCGAACTCCACAAGAGCCTCGAAAAGGTACATTTTCCAATGTCGGGATGATGTCCGTGTGGTTGGCCAAGGATATTTACTCATCCAGTGCAGCTAGGACTTGTCTATGTGGATCTCTACCTCATCCATAACCCTCGCTTCGTAGATGGACGCATCAATGAGGCCTGGCGGGAGATGGAGGACGCACAAGCAAAAGGTCTCGCAAAGTCTGTCCTTCAAAGTTGCTGCAACGCCATGTTCTGATGGTGTCTTTGCGAAACAGGAGTATTGGTGTATCCAATTTCAATCTTGAACAGCTCAGACTGCTTCTCAAGACCGCCAAGGTCGTTCCAGCAGTGAACCAAGTTCGTCCATCCCGTTGGCTTTCGAGATGTCTATTACGCCACCTACTCACTCGTTGCGCTCTGTTTACCTGTAGATACGCCTCCACCCGTATAACTACGCGGAAAATGCTCAGCTCCTCCAATTTGCGCTACAGCACAACATTGTTATCGAGGCATATGGTGCTTTGGCGTACGTCGGGCCTCCATTCATTCCCTCGGCTCGTTCGTTCACCTCGCTTCTCCGTTGTCGCTCAGGCCGATCACTCAATACCCAAACGGACCCGTCTCCAGAGCGCTGGCCGGACCTGCTGCCCGTCTGCATGCCACTCCTGGGCAAGTCATTCAACTCTGGGTGCGTGCAAAAGGTGCTGTGATCGTGACGACCACGAGTAAGGAGGAGAGACTAAAGGAATACCTCGGGATTGAGGGACTCGGTTTGGCTTTCTGTCTACGAATGGGGTTTTGACCACTCATTCCTTGTGTAGGCCCGCTCACGCTCGAGGAAGTCGCTGCAATTGACATTGCAGGAGCACTGGGTCCCGACTCACAGTTTCTGTCTGCGGGGGAAGAACTCGAAGACCGCTGGTGGAGGAGAGCGGTCTGGTTACAGAGGAAACCAGAGATAAAACATTGGCCCATACTTGTCATGGTTCTCGGGCTCTGGGCTGGGAAGCACCTTGTGGGATGGGCCATTAGACAATAATGGAATATATTGAAGATAAACGGCCACTAGAGTTTCCTCAACGTCTAGTTGGCACGGCCACCTCTTGTGAACCACAGCCGGGCGCTGCGCGTTAAGAGTTGGGGAGTCGTGCTGGAGATCCAAATAGACTCTATGTTAAAGTTTTCGAGAGGGGCAAACCAGCCAGCCAGAATCTAGCCTAGTTATTTCGTTACCAGACCTTTTTTAAATTCTCATTTATCTCTTCGGAAGCGCCGAACGCGGGAGTGAACGGCTTACCGGTCACCTCGCCTCCATGCCATCGCAATTACCTCTGTCTCCTGTCCCCGCCAATAATGTCAACAGTAAGCTCGGGAATAAAACCACTAGGTTGGTGTACAAGTCCCCCTTTGCGAAGCGAGCGTGAGGATCAGTACAGAACACGGCTGAGGAGGCACCGCTGCAACGAACCAGGAAAAAACTTGCAAAGAATACGGTACCTTGAATACTTCAGAACTCCAATTTGACAGTTTCCAACCCTTCTTTATTATTCCCGGGGCTCACACCGCTGTGTGAGCTCCATGGCCAGTGGGTTGACAGCCTCCAACTGAATTGCATCCTGGACCGCCTCTGGAACACTGTTTCTTCCCTCAGAAGAAGACTCTACAGCGCCTGGAGGTTGAACCTTGTGATGGCGCATGAACCATTGACTAATGAAAGGAGAGGCCAATGCAACGACGAGTTGTGCAAGCTGTACCCGTTAAGGGTCATCAGATTGCGGTTCAACGTTTCGACAGCCAAGCTACTGCTGAACCGCTGAACCGGTTGATGGGTTGCAGAAAAGTGCTTGGCGTCTGGCCATCTTCTAAATTGACCGTTGTCGAACTCGAGTTCGCCTCAGCTGATGGGTGTCACTCTTTATGTGCTACGATCAGCCGAAGTCGTTAAAATAGCCCGGCGACAAACGAATCGGAGTGATGCGGAAACTGGTTCAACTGGTTCGGTAATTGCGTGCCGCTGATCCACACCCGTTGAACTGAGTTAAGGCATTAGCTATACCTGACCTAAATTGTGACCAAGCTGAGCGTCCCTGTGAACGACGGTGCTGAAGGTCTGGGGTATTGACAGGGGATGAGGAGCCAGTAGCCAGCGATCTATCAACCGATCCCAATGGTCCGGCCATATAAGAAAACGAGCTCAACCTTAATGACATCAGGAGACTCGCAGCAGCTCTCAGATACATCATGACGGCCTATGGGGCGGCTAGTGCCCCCGAAAAGCGGCGCTCTCAAGGTTGAGCAGCGGGGAACCAGCGAACGCGTGAGCACGTAAGCAACCAATGGCAATGCAAGTCCCACGCGGATTATCATAAAGGCGCTGTAAACATGTGACCTGCGCGAGAACTCACCAGCCATCTACCGTACTCGCCTTGAGCGAAAGGGCCAAGCGAACGGGGCACGATTCGACTGAATGGTGGTTGCTGGGAGGATCCAACGTGGCGTTGTGGCGCAGCTCCTCTCCCATCACCTTCCATTACGGTCTGTTCGCCGCCTGCCATCGGAGGCGCAACTAGTCACGTAGATCCCGATCCATATAAGTCCTTACATTGCACTTCATGGTCGCTGCTGCCTGGGCCCCCTCCTTTTTTTCATTTAGTCTTTTTTTTTTTTCAGTTCGAGGTGATCTCGCCTTACCCTTTCTTATTCTATATTATTCTCTTCCCCGAACACTCTACACTTTATGATGTTTGCCAAACATTCGTTGGTCGCCCTCCTTCCTTTCTACATTGCGGCGGTGAACGCGGCAAACGATTGGTCGGTGCCGTGCACGGGTGGAATCTGTGAGTGGGATGTCGAAGGTGGAGATACCTCCGGAAACGTCATCGTCGTAAGTCCATTGGCCTCTTGCACAAACAACTGCTTTACATTCATCACTTGACTAGTCCGCTGCAACTTCTGCGCTATCCGATATTACTCCTGCTGCAGGGTGGCATATTATCGATTGCGACCGAACATCTCTCGGACAACAGACGATTCGTCTTGTTTGCGAATCAGCGGATGGGGATGAGGCAGGTTGCGATGCGCTCCATGAAGATGGCGCCGAGAACACGATAGTGCGTTTGCCGAACTCTTGCGGAGGTGGACCCTTTGCTCGTCTTGCCCGAATCTGGGAGTCCCCGGATCAAAGCATTCCAGACGAAGCGCGCCGGAAGTTCCGAAAGCGTTCAACAGTAGCTCCTGGGACAGTACAGAATGCCATTATTGATTTCGATTTCGCTGCAGTACCGCCCGGGTAAGAATGCGTCATTCCTGTGTGCGTGGTGTTATCGCTGAAGAATGCACTAGGAAGGATGTTGATATGTTGACAACTGGTAGCAACCACCCTGATGCTCCGGCTAGCGAGGAAGCTGGACGAATTCGGCGTGCATACAGATCTCAAAAGATGCGCCGCGCTGTCCTAAAGAAGCCCAGGCCGACCCCAAAGCCCGATGGGAAGTCCGCCGCGACAGTCGTCGCGGAGTTCCTGGATAGTAAGCTGACGAAACTATCCGATGGTCATTTTTCTCAGCTACTTTCTTCCAGAACTGAGCTCGCTCAACAAGGCTGGGGTTACTAAAAACGGCGGATTTCCGGCTAACGTTAAGAAGACGGCCTTCTCTATCGCCAAAGGTCAATTGGGTTGTGAAAAAACGGCGACGACGCCTGCTATCAATGTAGCGCTGGATATAAACGTTGATATGGACATTGCTGGCATCGTGACCTACGGGTTTGTGGTCCAGGGGAAGATCGTGCCACCAAAACTTGATGATGTTGGATATTTTGCGTACGTATGATTTCGTTTTACGGTCGACTGGGATAGGAATGTTGATGATGAGGTGAACCTGATCAGATCTTTCAACGGAAATGCATCCGCGGTATTCCACATTTCGGCAACGGCTGAGGCTGAAGTGGGGACTGGACGTATTGAGGTTGTAGATATCCCGATGTCTCCACTGAGTGTGCCTGGGTAAGCAGAGTTGTAATTCTGTTCTGGAAGAAGGAGGACTGATTTAGGGCTGGGTTGAAAGCATCGTGAACATTGGGCCTAAATTTTCGGTGGGATTAGCTGCCTCTGCGAAGCTTGGGCTGACAGGGAAGATGGATATTGGGACCACCCTCGCACTAGGAAACATTGAAATGCGTTTCCCCAAGACGGCTGGGACATCGACGGGGAAGGCGTTGGCGAAGGACGGACCACTGAAACTTCAAGTGACTCCCCAAATCGGCCTCGGTGGTGTGTTTGAAGGCCACGTGACTCCTCGGATAGCGCTTGGCGTGGACATGATCTCCGGTCTTGCCAAGGCCGAAGTGTTCATGGAAATCGACGGCAAGGGGAGCCTTGATCTCGGCATTCAGGTTGCCAAGACGGTCGGTGCGCCGGGTACTAATGTTACCGGTTGCATCGGTCTTAACGCCGGAATCACGGCCCGTGCCGGTGCCGAGGGTTCCGTCTTCCCTTTCTTCTCCAAGACGGCCAATTTTGATTTCTTCACCAAGGAGTTTGAACTCTTCAAGGTAACTTGTTCTATCCTTTTATCTATTTATATTCTGTTAATCCTCCTTTCAGAAATGCTTCCAACGTGGAAGCGCGGCTCCACCACCAACTCTCGGCGAGAAAGCATCACCCAATGCTCCAAAAGCGACGATACCTGTATCCAAGCTTGCATCCAAGGCCGCAACAGCTGCACCCAAGCCAACTGCAGCTGGACCAAAGGCGGCTTCACCAAAGGCAGACCCACCGCAGGCGGCTCCAAAAAAGGCTGCTCCACCAAATGCAGCAACGCCCAAGGCAGCAACGCCCAAGGCAGCAACGCCAAAGGCAGCAGTACCGAAACCAAAGGCAGCAACACCAAAGGCAGCAGCACCGAAACTAAAGGCAGCAGTACCGAAAGCCACTCGTTCGCTGGGTTCACTGGGTTCACTGCAAAAGCGCGAGACGACGCTTACCTGCCCTGCGGTGGTATCTGCGCTGCTTAGTCTCGTTAATAAGCCGTAATAGTAGACAATCATCCTATGTACATATCTATGGTGGTCGTCATCACGCATCACGAGCGTGGCAGGTGGTAATCAACGGTTCTTCTCCCACTTTCTTTTTCGAGTTGAGTTGTACAGTATATTATGGAAGCCACCGACGAAAACGAGGAGCTGCGACGGTTCCGTGAAGATTGGAAACGCGAAGTATCAGCCCGAAAACGCGCAGACACAGTCCTCTCCTCCGCCTCAGCGTCCTCGTCGACGGTCCCCCGACCCACTGCATCTGAATCAGACCTCCATCCCAGCATTTCATCACCCTCAGAGGTATCTTATGACGACCAGCCTCGGGTATGGCCCTCAAACCTTGCCTCTGCCATCGAAATGTACTCCGAGGCCGTTGCACTCGAGGAGCATGGCCTGCTAGACGCCGCGACACAGCTCTACAAAAGAGCATTCGCACTCGACTCCAATGTTCACAAGGTGTATGATCGAGCAACCAAGAGCACCCGCACCCTCGAGCAGCAGCAGCAGGCTGAACAGTTGACCACTCCCGATGACTTGGCTGTGTGCGTCGCGGGGTCAAGTGTCGCGCCCGCGCACACTCCGGACGTTTCAGTGGGGAAAGGGGACAACCTGTTACGCGTACAGGTCGACGGCAGGAGACTACACAAGTCGCGGCCGAGAATGGCTCATCTCCTCTCCAACCTCGCCCTCCCAGATCCAAACGCGCTCTCGTTCATGCCACCACCCAGACTCCCAGCATCCTCAGACGCACTAGCACAAGAACACCTAAACGATCCCGCTGTGCTTAACGCCCTTACACCAATCCGCACCCTTCCCGATGAACTTCTCGTCCACGTCCTCCTCTTTCTCATCGAGTCACCTAATCCCTGTCCTCATCACCACCATTCCCATCGTCGGTCTAATTCAAACCCAGTGACTCTACCCGAGCTCAGTGGAGACAACAACCAGTTCGCGGCTCCGAGTCAGAAGAAGAAACCCGGAATGATCGCCGCCTCCAATGGCGCTACTAGTATTGAGCGGTTCGCCAGAGTTTGTTGGAAAGCTCGATTACTAACACTCGACGCTGGCATATGGAGGTAGGCTGGTCTTTCTCATACGTTCTTGGGCCCAAGAGACGGGTCGAAGTGTCGCTCCGCTCCAAATTTGACCTCTCCTTTGTCCCGAACAGGGCCCTCGTTCATTCAACATACATACCACCGCAAGTCCCTGTCTTGCCGACCTACTCTGTTCAATCCCTCTTGGAAGCATACGACCGCGACTGCCGACGGATGTACGTCGAGCAACCGCGCGTCCGCGTCGATGGAGTCTACATTGCCGTGTGCCATTGTGAGTCCGACCCTGTTCCATGCCCTCATAGTTTTGTACCGACACCCAGGGCAGACGTTCGTGCGGGCCATAGCGAGAACGCATGGGTCAACGTCACGCATTTGATCACGTACCACCGGTACCTTCGGTTCATGCCCAACGGTGTCGTCCTTTCATTACTCGCAAACGAGGACCAGAGCCCACATGACGTGGTGCATTATCTGAAGCCAGGGTTAAAGATGAAGGTATATCTGCTCTCCCGCATCACATCGTCTCGTCTCAGCTATATGATGGTACTGACCCACTACTCCTAGGGCTTTTCAACTGGCACCTGGACACTTGACCCTTCGACTGCGACCGTCCACATCCGATCCCTCATCGATCCCTCAAAACCGCCCCTCCCACCACCTGCACCTGCACCTCCCGTCCCACTGCACGTACTACTTCCAAACCATCCGGCGCACAACCCGACTCCACCCCCACCTCCGGGCACGCTACGCTACAGCTTCGACATGGAGCTCAGGCTTCGCAGTCGGCCCATGGGCCGGTGGAACAAGCTCGACTTTGTGAGGTACGAGAGTGTCGATTTGTTCCAGGCTGGGGAGAGGTGTGATGTGCCGTTGAAGAATGAACGGCCGTTTTGGTTTAGTAAGGTGCGAAGATATACAGATGAGCTTGAGGTGGGGTCTTGAGTGGTTACCTGGCATGAATGGTGCGAAGGTGGGCGGGTGCTGTTTCAGCGGATTAGACGGGTGGTCGGGTGGTTCTTATGAATTAGGGCGTATAGACCATAGATAAGCTATCGGTATTCCAAAGGAAACAAGATTCTTTAGACGCCGTCGGCTGGAAAGGTCATTCTGTAACATTTGTCCATAGTCGATTCTTCCATAGTCGATTCTTCCATGGTTAGTTCTTCTGGCCCTGTTAGCTCAGTAGGCAGAGCGTGGCTACTTCTAAATAGTGGCAATATCGAGGTCGCGGGTTCGAGCCCCGCACAGGGTGTAATAGCTTCGTTTTGGATTGGGAAAGCAAAGAAGGATACACTGAAAAACAATACAGGAGACATCACATAATGTGATTCTCACATCATCTCGCTCACGCCCACAATTCACCGCTTGTGTCTCAGACTGCATACTATGTGGAATAGGCAACAAGAACGGTAGGATTAAATTTAGTCACCTTGACCGGTCGTACCAGTGTTACCTTTGCGGGTTGGAGGACTTTTCGGTTTATTGACACCTGCAAACACCCACAATGCTCCGGTGAAGCCCTCTGAGAAATATTAGTTCGTGCATGATTAAAGTTCGATTTACCAGCACCACCTAGAGAGGAGAAGAAAGACTCCCAATTTGATGGGTGTTAGGAATGGACAAAAGTGGAGTGGACAAAATGGACGTCTCTGCTAAGAACTTTAGAAGCTCGAGGGCAGGTGAGGGAACCAAGATGTAATCTTTGGAGAAAAACAAATCTGGTGAATAGGAGGACGTTCAGCCCGACGTCATGATTGTACTGTAAACGACCTGTATGATGTATTTATGTACGCGTAAGCTATGCCCTGTAAATATAACCCCGGATCGCCTGTGGTACAAACCCCAGCCGATCTTGTTCCTCTCCTCGAACTATTCCGCCCGGCCCAACACCGCTACCAACCACACGGACGTACAATAATTCAGTGCCGCCGTTCAACATCGTCACAATATGCAAAGTGTAAGAAAAGTGAAGAGCATACGATCGCAACAGACCAAGCGGTATACCATCGTATCCTTCTACCAGTGACGGAAGAAAGGTAGTAAGTTAGGTTGCGTCTCATTCACCAATCGGAGCACAACGAATTATACTTATAATATGGCCCTGAAAGAAGAACTTCCAATGTAACAATAGGGTGTAGAGTATCACGGAAATGTGCGAAATTACTCTGGTCAACCTCAGGGCCAACTCATTAACAAATAATGCAGTCCTCCTTGAAGCTAAGGTTATACATCGTCTTGTCTACAGTCTTTTCGATCTTCTTCCAATCGCTCCTGCGTTGGATGAACTCGTACACATCCTGCATTCAGGGTGAGGAAGCAAGTAAAGACGCAAAGGGTAGTACTCACTTCAGGACGGAACCTACCACTATACCTGGCTGTATCTCTGACAATGGTAGCTAAGTCTTTCGCATCCTCCACAATAAATACGTGACCGAGCATTTTAAAAGCGGCAAAGTCCTGCGCGAGTTGTTGACCATTTTGGGAACCACCAATCTTGAGAGACAAAATGAACGAGTGATATGCGTTTAGGTCCGCGATCGCTTGGAATCCCCCTTGAAGGGAGATGATTTGTCGCTTTAAGTGCTTTTGAATGAGACTGTACCAGATAGACATCACTAGGGGTCCCAGAGTGATATGTTGAGACATACCCGTGAAGCCGTGTCCCGACCTCGATATAGAAGACCTCGAGCACCTCTCTCGCCGCGCTCCCCTTGACGAGTCTACAGTGGACGTCAAGGCATCTGATAACCTCTTTACACCCTTTAGTTGGACCAAGATCCATTTCTTGACCCTCAATTGGGTAGTACTCCCGCGCTCCAGAGTGGATGTAGAGGAGATGCTCGACCTGCGCCATCAAGACCTCTGTGGCTGTATTCAATCCCTTGGCAACCGATTCATCGAGAGAATTTTCGAATCGTTTCTTCTCACGATTCACGGGCGAGAGAAAATCGGTCTTGTCAAGGTGGTGCGCCTAGGTGTATCCCATCAGTCGGAATATCCGTTGAACTCGCAGATGGGCACGTACCATTTCTCTGTCGAAGTAGACCTGGACCATACTGCCGATCGTATCGCCGACATGGACCAGCTCGAAGAACCCAAGCAACGGAGCAACGACGGCCTCCTCATCCTTTTTCGGCTCCGTTGCCCCTGGTGCCTTCGGGTGCTGAAGAGGCTTCCATACTCTCATTTGATCCACTGCTATATTGAACCCGGGTTCTAGGTGCCTCTCCCTCAACGCGATCA
>Ga0307513_10010636_pt1 | contig 11512 bp, 9 predicted proteins | sample 15_EM_MG_FD_202174 | JGI IMG/M metagenome (GOLD analysis project Ga0307513, IMG submission 202174) | Populus trichocarpa ectomycorrhiza microbial communities from riparian zone in the Pacific Northwest, United States - 15_EM | ecosystem: Host-associated > Plants > Roots > Unclassified | place... | reverse complement strand
GATATTGCAACTCTCAGGTTCGATTCTCTTCCCCTCCGCAAATTTCGCCAATCCAACCCATATATCTAGGAATTGGGCAAAAGAGTCTCCTGGAGAAATTGGGTATCCCAGTATTGATTGATCTGCCTGGCGTGTAAGAGCCCCTGCGCTTTAGTGTTAGGTTTAAAGCACGCTAATAGTGAACCGAATATCTAGAGGACAAAACTTCCAGGACCATCCAGGCGAGTCTATTTCTTCATATTAGCGCAAAGGAAAATCTTAAGGGTGTGACCCCGCGCTGCGCTCTGGTGCACTCGGCGCGCGCCAGACTACTGATACCCCACTATTGGGCCTTTGAGGCTACCCTAAAGTATTATCGCTAGCTCTCTGGCTAACATAGGATAAACAAAAACAGCTTGTACTATGAGTCTAAATGGTTAGTACACAGCATTCTTCTCCATGGAACATGGTGCTAACCCGAGGCAACCAGCGAGCAACGTTGAACACTCACCCATTGATCTCTATAGAAACGCAACTTGGGACGCGGAGAGCAAAGCGCTTTTCTATAGTAGCCGTGAAGGTTGGTTTCCTTCTCAACAACACCTCGCTCAATTCTAACAAACGAATCCAGGCCCATGGACAGCTTCAAGCCCCAACTCAGTAGCTTTCCTCCCTATATCCACCTACACCGACCGAGCCGAGGCCCTAGTAGACGCCTATATAGCCCAGGAGCCAAGCCAGTACCTCCGCGACGGTTCCGAGCCCGTCGTAACAGCCGGTTTCCAGAAACACCGCCAAATCCTTCTCAACCGGCTTGCCGGCACGCATGTAGCTGCGATGGAATTTGTATGGCTTACCGGCGCCATCCGTAGCTCCCAAATGCCCCTCACCTTCTCCATTGCCCACCCTCTCAGCCGCGGCTTCGTAGAAATAAGCTCGACAGATCCCCTAGCCCCTCCAATCGTGGACCTGCGCACGGGCAGCAACCCAGTCGACCTCAGCCTCTTCACCGAAGCATTCCGCTTCGGCCGCCGCCTTGTACAGACTCCAGCCATTCAGGAACTCGGCCCGACCGAGTTGACGCCCGGCCCGTCATTGCAGTCCGAAGAGGAGCTGCTCGGATTTGCGAGGGATAACCTGTCCACGATGTTCCATCCGGCCGGGACTGCGGCCATGCAGCCAAGGGAGATTGGAGGGGTTGTGGACCACAATCTGATGGTCTATGGGACTAGGAATTTGAGGGTTGTGGATGCGAGTATTATGCCATTGATCCCTGGAACCCACCTTCAATCTACGGTTTATGCGATTGGTGAGAAGGTGAATTGCTCTTTCTTCCCTCCTACCCTATTGTTTGCCGGGGGAGAAGCGTGCTAATGGATGCAATGGTGCATAGGCGGCGGACATTATTAAGGCTTCCAGGAAAAAGTAGTCACTAGGAATAAGTCTTGGTGATTGCGGAATACCGAGGCACATCTATGCACCCAGCGGATACTCAACATAGGGCAGATAGCGGTATTGGAATGGTAGGGAAAAGATAGGAATTAAACGCGAAAATTTAATATCATATTAGTAGTAAAGAAACAACACATTGACTGCTCTACTCGTGCTTCTCAGCCAAGATTTGCCTTCCCCATTTGTCATAGTAAGATTTGCAAGGATGCTTGTGCCAAAGAGGAATAGTGTGTATATGGTGCATGACTAGTGCGCACGCTAGCATCCGGAAGGTTAAGATTGAGTGGACACGTTCAGAGTTGATATGGTGGGTAGCAGTTAGCCTGGATCGTCAAAGAATCCGTTATAATAGATAGTTAGGAGCCGCGCTAGTTATGCACGACTTTGCACACTATACCTCTTTGGAAGAAAGATCCTTGCAAACCTCACTAGGACAAATGGGGAAGGCAAATCTTGGCTGAGAAGCACGAGTATGTTGAGGGGTTGTCGTGCTGCAGTCCTCGCTTACCCTTTGCTGACTAAGCTTCGCTAAGACTTCTATCAAGTAAATGTGAGCTCCTGATGCCCGTACTGTATGGTGCCGGACAATGCCAATCAACACCTTAGGGGCTGTTTGGCACGTCGACGTTTGAGTGGTAAATCCACTCAAACTGCAGTTCCAGTGGTTTATCCTCTCAAACTGCGGTTTGAGTGGGTTAGTGCGTTTGGCTGTGCTCTATTTCCAAACAGCAGTTTGCAAAGTCTGGAAACGGCAGTTTGGGAACATGCGTCTGTAGGTTAATATTCAGTTAATAAATGATATTTCAACATAAGTTCAGCATACTATCATCATATTAAATTCAGTTTACTGGAAATTAACCTCTTCCACTGATTACTAATTTTCTCTTGTTCACCAAAACTTTCCTGAGGTTGTTGGCAACACAGACCACTCAAACTGCAGTTTGGGAAACTACCTAAACTGCGGTTTCAAAACTGCCGTTTGAGTGGGCTTACCACTCAAACGTCGACGTGCCAAACAGCCCCTAAGCGAACGCCAAATACGACCAACTTCAAACTCTTCTAAGTCAACAACAACAACAACAACTCAATAGCTCAAAAGCTTCTGTAAAAGTCTTTATTTGATGGTTGTCTAAAGAATTACAGAGGTGTTTAAGGAAATATGAACTTCCTGCTGTGCTAGAGCAGTTCAAAGATTCCCATTTTTTGGTGGGAGAGGTGCCAAATTAACACAGGTGTCGTTTGGATGTGTCCGGCTCTGTTTTACCCCCCCCCCCCTTTCCGGGCTGGGGCCCTGGTGAGATTGGCGCTATCAGACTATCAGGGGATATCATACGTTTTTTCTAGGACAGCGCAAAATAAAATAAGGCCCTCGCCCCAGAGGTAGAAGATGTATTGAAGAGGCTGGCCCAGCGAGCTTAGCTAATGAGTATTTATCCGAATCAGTTGATAGATTCCTAATAGTTCAAGTCTATCCAAAGCTCTCACGGTATTTGACGACCTCAAATGCCCCGCCAGATTGAGTGGTGCTGTATGATACTGGATTACCTTAAGGGCTCCTCCAGACCTCGAGAAAGTTGGAAATGATTCCCCCTTTGTAGTTAGTTGGAGATCTTTGGCCAAATAACACTAAATATAGTTCTGACCGCCTATAAACAACACCTCGATTGATGCAACGCCTCAGCATAATGTTGGTTCGAAAAAAGATACAATCATGCCTTTAGCCCTAGTAAATTCTAATATTATTATTTTTAAAAAACTCCCCTGCTGTCATAGTTTGAACACCTATGAGCTTTTTTCAGTCAATTTTATGCCAAGGCATCCCCAGTCGCGTCGATCAAAGTGTTATGTACGGTACTAATAGACAACCGGAACGATACCCATGCTATCCCATAGTCCGTCGGGTGCTGCACCCAAGAAATCTCGTTAAGAAAATGACGAGATCTGAGATTTAATTTTCCTTAATTGGGAATGGAATAATGGCATTTGGAGAGTGTCCTTCCTTAACTGGAAATATGTTCCTTGGCGCTTCAAACTAAGACATATTCCACCGATTTCTTGGGCGCACCGACGGACTAAGGGATAATGTGTAACCCATCCTTATCACCAGGGTTAGGTTTTTTTCAGATGAGAAAATAAAAATAAAAATTGGAACAAAATATGTAGACAGGATTTGAACCTGTGCTCGTGCACGAAACAGATTTCCTGTCTGTTTGCTTAACCACTCGACCACAATGCCTTATTTATTGTACTTTAGTAGCTCATTGAAAGCCAGACACAAGGGTATTCGGCTCAGATAACCCGGTACCAAGAGCGCTCAAAAAAGCCCTGAAACATGCCAGAGGGGCCAGGTCCTGATAAATTAGTATGATGAAAAAGCGAAAATAGAACCTATGATAATAAGAAATGATGTTTCTTTCTCAAGGAATCTGGCTCTGGAGTACCAGTACTGTATGACCATGAGAGTACCTTGCCCACCACATGGCACAACAAGCATTGTTTTAGGATGACCCAGAATACACTCTCTTTCCAGCTATTGTGATCGCCCGATTGAATTGGCCCTGATTCAGCAGGGGTAGTTTCCGATTTACCAACAAGGCGGAGGTCCTGAAGGAACATCTCTTTTGCATTCTTGATCAGACTAAATACTTCTGTTGATTCTTCTCTTTAGCCTAATCAAATTCACTTTGGGATGCTAGACCGCCATCCTTACTATGGTGGGCTCATCACTTAGTTAACAAAACCCTGATATTCCTAATCGCTAGCTCAAAGCAGAAGGATCCTGTACCCAGTGTACGACGATTGAGGGGGGCAGACTTCGTCGCAAATCCAGATGGCCGAAACTAGCTAGGGAAACGACATTGTTCACCCAGTACTATAAGAGCCTTCGCCTCGATCTCCCTCTAGTGGATCTCCACTCAGGAGGCTTCGCTCTGGTGATTATGGAGTGCTTGTGTGCTGTGGTGGCCTAGTGCGAGGACAGGATTTCTGGCATTGTCGTTGAAAAGACTTTGGGATCATTGCGCTTCCGGTTTTTGGTAGGGCGCAGGGTGGAGAAGCGGAGGGCAGAGAGGTTGCCATCTGAGCCGGAGCCATCTTCAGAATTTCTTACACTGGTGGAGGAGGATAGGGGAGGGGGTACCAGTCGGCCCCGGAGTCCGATGCTTCCGAGTCTTCCTCTTAGATCCACCCCACCATCACTGGTTGGGCATTTGCTGCAGGATGATGGCGACCACGGCGTGCTAGGACCCTCTGGCTTCCACTTCCCGGCGGGGACGCCCCCTTCTCGGAACCTACGACGGCTCAAATCTTGTGCTTTTTAGTGAAGTACGACGGCAACTGGCATGCTTGTTTTATCGGATGGTTGGTTCGCTCTGTTCGTTTGCTCGTCAGGGATTGATGCTGTATGATACCAGTAGCTCCCGTAAAAGCAATATCAGGTTACCCTCTCGCCTCTCTTATACTGGAGCCCATAGGCTGCCGGGATCCCGTAAAAAAATCTTGAACCCCCCCCCCAGCTCACCATTCCTATTATGAAGACTTGATTATGGCAATTAGCTCAGCGACGACTATCAACGAGAAATTGGACCTCCCAGAGCTGCTTATTCGCCCGGCCAAAATAAACGCTCAATACTGCCCCTACCGGCGGTAGTGGGAGCACGGGAAGGAGGAAGCACACTTCCGATACGAAAGAAAAGTCACAGAACCCGCATTACGTGACTACGCCAATATTTTACGTCATAGCCAGTATACATTCCCCATCGTTATCAAGTTTAACTTACTGGCTATGACCATATACCAGATCCACATTTCGGGCATTTATACACCACAGCCCTGGCCGACATTTTGAAAAGCTTGCAACCTCCCCTCGGCCGGAAAGGGCTGCTAAGTGCGGGTACAAACAAGCATGGAATGAGATTCTAGCAAGCCGCCGGAATGACATTATCCTGCCTAGACAATTCTAAGATGCAATTTCTGACACATTCAAAGTCTCCTCGCCCTCGCTTTCCCCATCACGACCCATCACTCACCGGTAATAGAACCTAGCAGGAGAGGCCAATGTCTCCTGCGACTTCTTCATCCACATCTCCTTCTCCGCGCATGTTGATGCAGTAAGATACATCTGGCACACACACTGGAGGATGGTGGTTACATATATGGCGGCGAGAATCAGGAATGGTACTCCATCTCAGACGAGGCCTTCTACCCATGGAACTGCATAGCTTTAGTAGTGGATCCAGAATCGTGAAGGAAGCAGTAGATCTCCATCGAGACACAGAAATTTGTGGAATGGACGGACGAAACAAACTACCACTTCCGCCCCCCAGCCCTCGCCCTACGGCTCCTAGCGTTCAGCCAGGCGAACCCCAGACTAGATCATGCCCGTTCACACTACAAAGAAATTACCGCGGCGGCAGAAAACTGCCCAGAAGATCTATCGATACGGCGCCCGAGCTCAGGCTACTCCTGTTGGGTGAAATCTGGGGGGCGTGCCCAGGGCCTGACCGGTTCGACCTTGCGAACTTTGGTATATAGATCTCGGTCATTTTGGTACTAGTTTCAGATTCAGTGGACGGGGTGAGCATTGTTCTTCCGACAGGTTTATGTTGTAAGTGCTTTGATTGAGATGGAACGTGAGAATTTTTGCGATCGACATTTTTGGGGGCCTGGGCCGCTCCCATAGATTCATAGGTTGCTTTGAGTGGATATGAGAGAGTGGTGAAAATACTACTCGGGCGGGAAGTAGTGATAGGCATGATCAGATCATGATCGAGTTTTGCGCGACTATAGTCTGCTCGACTACCTCGGCCATGGGTACTACTCGATTATACTCAACCATAATCGAGCATCCTCCAGCATCCGGGATCATAACCAATCACTCTACTAATTTTAGTGCCAGCATAATGTGATGAACTGGTACAAGGGGAATCAACCCCCACGCAGACTAGGTAACAATTCTTTCGGCCACGCTTTGCACAGTTCTTCAACAAACTGCAATCTGGGCATCTGAATTCATCACAATGTCCTCACTCCTATAATCCTAGTCTATGGCAATTGACGGGGGACCGCATGAGATGGGAATGCAAATATATGGCATACTGTCCTTCGCCTTTTTGGCTATTTCTTCTTGTATAGTTTTTTCTTCTTTTTTGTTCTTTTCGCCAACCCAAATGGTAGATAAACTCCATACTGGGTTTTTTAAATGGAGAAATGCAGCGTACAATAGTGTTATGATTCTCCAGAAGATTTCCAACAACTTTACGCAGACCGTGACTATCATACAGGACTAGTTACCATAAATGATATGGCGTAATCGATAGATGAGAAAGTATTTAGCGGATACATGCCGGCCACGCGACTATAGGCATTAGTACGGAGGGTGGGGTAGCTTGGTATGGAGGCTTTTGATGTCACTCATTAGTCTCACTTGCCTTATCATCAATTCCCTGGCATGAAACGTATTAGCAGAGAAACCACCAAGAAGATATGCTGTAGGGGGTATTCAGGGACTACAAGACTCCAAGGTAGAAGCTGCGGTAGCGCCGCCCAATGGCCAACACGCCATTAGCATGACTGGCGAAATCGGGCAAACGTCTCCGGATGGTGTGCACAAAGTCTGTGAACCAATAACCGAACTCTTTCTTAATCGCTGGGAGAAGGTATCAAGGAATACCCGGGGGGGAGTCTTTCAACTCAGATACGACGGATGCTCGAATATAGGTTTGGGGGGTGTTGAGGGACCCACTGTACCGTACTGTTTCATCTACTACCGAACCAGAGCGTGGAGAAGAGTTAAATGTATAGCCCTTTCTTTCATTCTTTCCCTTTTTCTTTTCGGTATTCTGTCATATGAATTGGGTTTGGAATCACGGCGGTACTATGGTGTGATGGACTCACGTGCGGATGAACTTCCAGGCCTGATTAGAGCGCGTGCGGTTAAGATGCTCTTGTTTGCCGGGGCTGGGTTTGGCACCTGGTATTGAAGTTGTGTTCCTATGCTTATTCTGACCAAGTGATGCGTTATGGACGCAATTTCTAGCGGCGCTAGCTCCCCGAATCTCTCCTCAAATGAAGTCGGCGGCGATCCCTTGCAACTAGTTACCCTGAGGGGCATCTACCGCAAGAGGGCTAGCTTCTATGCACCCATCCAAGCCTGGAAGCGTTTAGGGCTGCATGGATTGCTACTGCTATTTCCACTTGCCGGTTATTCCTATACGCCCCGTCTTCAAGAAGGTTACTTCTAGAGAAGCAGTGTTAGCTGCAGTGATGCTGCTGGGTGGGACGATTTTGAAGAGCGTTACTTCGTGAGTTCCCCACCACCCCCACTCCTCTGCCCCAACCCCACTTGCAATATTACAGTCCAGAATTACAGGATCTCCATAGCAAAACTCGTCAACAAACTCGACATAGCCACCGTAAACGTACAATTCGGAATTATGATCCCGGCATTTGGCTGGACTTCTTTCGCCCTGACACCTATCCAGGCGGTCAGTCTCGCTGTCATGGCATTGACCCTGCCATCGCAAGACGTAGGAGAAAATAACAGGAAAGGATGAAGAAGCGGAGTTCAAGGGCACCGGTAGAAAGATTCGCCCTTCGGATATGAGAAAGCGGAAGAATGCAGCTACCAGTCTCAGCGAGAGGGGTAGCAGCGCCGGGAGAGATAGCAGATTTGTAAGGCCAGGAGGAACGGCTGGCATGGGGGTCGTTCCGCTGGGGGTCAGCTTTTCCACCAGTCTTATGAAGAAGACGAAGGTGAAAGGTATGGGAGAATTGCTACTGGCCATAACGCTGTTTAGGGTGTTTTATTCTAGGATTTGGTGGAGCGCGCAGGGGTAATGAGCGGGTAGTAACGGCATTGCATGGGTTGCGCATAGAATAGCATAGCGGTTACAGTTGTTTGTCTGTTTGACTTTCTCGTTGGCTTAGCTGCCAGCGACGTTTGCGGTACAATTTCTCCTGCTTGTTTAAACCAAAAGCTCCTTCCTATAGCATAGTTCGAAAATTTCTCAAAAGGTCTTGTTCTCCTTGTGAAGTATCACTCGCACTCTGAGATGTTCAGCAGTGTTCTAGCATGCTGCGCCGTGACTATGATGACACACCATAACAGAAGACCACGCCAGTCCCCTGCCCGTAACTTTGGGAATGTGCAGCATCCCAGGCACTATCTCATTCAACATTCTCCAGTTTGGAGGCTCAGAACCTCGTTCGTATTGAGTTGAGCAATACCTTTACAAACGGGGGAATTGTGTTCATATGTACCAATATCGAAAGAGTCCGAGGCTCTGAGGCAGTTATAGAGTATGTCAGGGGTTGATATTAGCTCTAAAACATATCTGCTGCGGTAATAGATCACCTTGGTATTCCCTTCAGAACGGTTCAGACAACCGCGCCCCAGTGTTTACGTTGAATTCTATCAGAGCAATAGACATAGTGTCGCACATGTGTAAGATGGAGGAGACAAAGTAGGAACAGAGGGGAATCTGGGAGGCACGGGCTATGCGCAGAGAGGAGAATTTATATATGACTGGAGAAGAGGGTTGACCGGTATGGGAGGATAAGGGGTATGTCGCGAACTGGGCTGCCCGCACCGCGGCATGTGAAATCATGGGGACGATAGCCAATACCACCGCAATTCCGGAGGTAGATGCCTGGTGAAGTGAAAGAGAACCCCGGTCTGCGAAGCTACGGGCTCTGCTGTCTACTATAATGGTGCTTCAGTAGGGGCTATCATTATTATAAGTTCCGGCATCGATCTAGTAAAATTTAGGAGTCCTTCTCACTTGAACTCCAACAGGTGGAAAGAAATATGTGAGGGGTTGTCCAGTCGACCAAGAAATGCGGCTGCGAGAAACCTTCCATCTGCCAAGAAATTCATGAAATGGGTTAGAAGTGTTCCGTTGTCGAAGGAGCTCTAGAGCAAACTCCCGGAGGAGCCGAGGCGTGTCGTGGAGGAGTATGGTGGATCAACCAGAGACTCGGGCTTCCTTGTCCTCTCTACTCTCCTGTGTTCTTAAGAGGTGGGTTACGGTAAACGATCATAAGAGACCTCCCCCACCCGCGAACACTACCAAGCGCAGTCGTCCAATTGGGTCAACTGTGGCTGCCATTCCCAAATGCGGGTATTAACAAATACCTATAAGCCCACTTCATTGCCCCACGGTAGTCGCCATTCCGGAGTTAGTTCTGGAAATTCATTTTATAGTGCCCCCCCTAATTATTACCAAGCGTGCTGTGGGTAGTATTCCTAAACGGTTCGGCGCGAATATATGATAATTTGGTCCCTTTAAGGAGCTGCTAATATACTGAATCCTCCCCTACAGAGACCCTTTTTGGCCATATCCTGGACATGGGGTCTTCCGGTCAAGGATTAACGAGCAGCAGAAGACTTCCCGAGAATACCCATAGTGCGCTATTGCAGGATGATTATACGTATCATTCTCCCAGTGCCTCAGACCCTTAACCCTGTTTCAATCTACTTACACAGGATCTCTGGGCATTCTTCAGTACTACCGTAAAATCTTGGATAATTGAACAATGTGCCATGTATCATAGTCAAGAATTTCCTACCTCTGAAAATGGGGGAACTCGCCGCAAAAAAAGAGCTGCTCAGCTCCCCTGAGAGACCTAAAAAGGCAAAAAAAAACACCAGACCTTACCAGAGGATCCAACTCGAACGACATAGCACATTGTTCAATTATTTGAGATTTTACGGTACAGTTGTATGATAGCTTATAAAAGAGGGAGTTGGTGGTGCAATAACTGCGGAGGGCATCCTTTTCTGGGGTTCAAAATTCCTAAGGGTGGGGCCAATTATCCTCCATGTCAAAGTTGAAGATAAAGTGGAACAAAACCATTGCTAAATCTGACCCTCTCCAAAATAGGTTACCTCCGATTTACAAGGTCGATATCCAATCCTAGAATCGTCGGAATAGCAGTCTCTTAATATTAATACTTAGACCACTCTAGATTGCTCTCGATCTTGTTCACACGGCGCTGTTCAAAGCCTCATTTCTTCATGCTTGAACCGATGTACTCCCAAAGCCGAGTTGCCAAATTACACACACTCGTTTATTCCCCCGCTGATGTCCACGCTACCAATACTAAGGAGCTTGTCGCAAACAAAGCTACCAATGAAGCAGTCTGATGACGACTTCCAGTACACGTACTATCTTATAATAGTCCGCCAGGAGAGATCTGGCTAAGAAAATGACCGGATCTGGGATGTCTTGTTCTTTAATCGGAACTGTATTAATGGCATTTGGAGAGTCCTTAACTAGAAATAAATTCCTTGGCATTTCAAACTGAGACATAACCCACCGATCCCCGTGGCAGAAACGGACTAAGGGATATCCCCTAATCTGTGTGCAGATTTCGCAGCTTTTTAGCGTGGTTAATGGCATAGGCTAGCTTCAGATCTTTACCAGAGGTATCATGGTATGGTCAAACGAGCTCTTGTTGTGACTGACCAGTAGAAAACATCCTAATCTCGGAATATTCTAGGGAACTAAAAAGCGACAGATACAGACGAAGGGATAGTACTTTCTCATTTTTTATTAAGGCCAACGGATTGCGCCCAAGTACTGTTACGTTTTTATTTGGCTTTCTTGTTTTATAGCTTTTTTATCTGCGGATAACTTGGGCTTGATGTATTGCTAGTCACGATCTCGGAAGTTAAGGGTTGTTGCGCTTCTGGCAGAGGGGAGGCTGTCTGGGGCTTGGCAGACAGGGGTGGTGTGTTAGTTAGGTTTTTCTTCTCTCACGCTATCTTTTTTCTTCCTTCTTTTCTCCAACCAGCGAGGTCGAGCGCAACGAAGTGGATTGTGAGAGCAGCACAACGGAGGAACCGTTTGTTTGCAGTTTGTGTGAAAGGGAAGTACGCTTGGGTTAGTTAGAATTACTTTGTGGCGGGAATTTGTTTCTCTTTTGCGGTTAGGTGGTTTGGTTAGTTTAGAGAAGTTGAATTGATTGAAGCTTGTGCTGTTTACCTTTCTACTTCAAAGTTCGTGAAAGTGATAGTAGTTTTTCTGTACTTCCACCGTTTAGAAAGTAGATACACTGAACCCCGAATACTTTGTTTTCA
>Ga0307513_10010635_pt1 | contig 11512 bp, 6 predicted proteins | sample 15_EM_MG_FD_202174 | JGI IMG/M metagenome (GOLD analysis project Ga0307513, IMG submission 202174) | Populus trichocarpa ectomycorrhiza microbial communities from riparian zone in the Pacific Northwest, United States - 15_EM | ecosystem: Host-associated > Plants > Roots > Unclassified | place... | reverse complement strand
GGATAGCTCGCGCGCCGAGAACAGGATGCCGGCGACGAGGTTCTTGGCCTCGACGCCGACCCGGAGCTCGCCGATGCCGCGGCGGTCGATCGGCTGATCGCCCGAGCGCGCGCTGATCAGCACGGCGCGCTCGATGCCCGGCGCGATCGCCTGCGCGTAGGCGATGCCGCCGACCCGCTTGACCCACGCGATCTCGCGATAGCCCGCCGCGACCAGGTAGGCGTGGATCAGGCGCTCGAAGCCCGCCCCGCTCGCCTTGGCGATCCGCGCGGCGAGCGCGCGGTGCGTGGCGCCGGCGAGCCGCGACAGCGCGGAGGCCACGCTGGCCTCGGCGTCGGCGGTCTGGCTCATCGCGACCGGGCCGGGCGCGAACAGATCGCGGCCGCGGTACACGATGCGCGGGCGCAGGCCGAGCGTGCGGTAGCTGCGCTCGTCGCCGAGCAGCTCGGCCTTGAGCTGCGGCCACAGCTGCTCCGGATCGCTCTCGATCAGGTTGCGCTTGCGCATCATCGAGGCGAGCTGGCGCACGGGCAGCGGCTGGCCGTTGCGCAGCTGCGCGAACACCGTCGCGGCGGCATCGCCGAGCGGCGTCCCGACGCGGCCGAGCGCGTCGTGGTCGTGACCGTTGGTGCCGTTGGTGACCGCGACGGCCACCGGCGCGACCGGGGCCGGGCGCGGCGTGTGCTGCGGACGATCGCCGCCGCCGGGGCGCTGATCGCCGCGCGCGTCGACGTTGCGCTGCTCGCTGCCGCGATCGGAGCGGTGCTCGGGGCGCGCGGCGGCGTCGGTGGCCTGGCCGCCCTGGCCGCCCTGCGCCGGGCGCTGGTCGCGGCGCTCGTGGCGCTGGCGATCGCGCTCGTCGCGGCGCTGGCGCCGGCGGTCGCGGCGCTCCTGCCACTGGTGCTTGCGCTCGTCGCGCGCGTTGATCTCCGGCACCATCGGGCGATCCTCGTCGGCGGTCTGGCGATCGCTGTACTCGCTGTGCACGATCGCCGGCTTGGCCAGATCGTCGCCGTACAGCGCCGACAGCTCCTGCTCCTCGGCCGACAAGGTCGGCGGGGCGTCCTCGACCTCGATCGTCTCCTCGGCGGCCAGATCGGCGGCGATCGCCTGGGCGGGCGTCTCGGCGACGATCACGGCGTCCTCGATCGTCTCCGGCTCGGCCGCGGCCGACGTCTGCACGATCGGCAGCTCCGCCTGCGCCGAGCTCTCGCGCGGCTTGCGCGCGGCCGGCTTCTTCGCCGGTGGCGCGGCCCGCTTGGCCGGCGCGGCCTGCTTGGCCGGCGCCGGGGCCGGCTTCTTGCCGCCCGTCTTGGCAGCCGCCGTCTTCTTCTGGGGGCGGCGCTTTTTCGCGGCCTCGGCAGCTACCTCAGCAGCGGACTGTTTCTTTGCCATCGCGGCGTGTCTACCGTGCACCACGAAGGTGCGTCAAGGCGACCACACCTCGGCGTGAGGCAGACGAAAAATTGCCACCGGCCGGCGCGGCCCGTAGCGTCGGGATGACGACGAGAGGGCTGAGCGTTCTCGTCAGGAGCGCCGGCGAGCCCGGCGCGAAGGAGTGACGAGATGCAGTCCCGCAAGATCGGTGTTTTGCTCGGCGGTCTATCCAGCGAGCGTGACGTGTCCCTGCGCACAGGCGAGGCCGTGCTCGCCGCGCTACGCGAGCGTGGCCACGACGTGGTCCCGATCTACGTCGACCGAGATGTCGACGTCGCACTCCGCCAGGAGCAGATCGAGGTCGCCTTCATCGCGCTGCACGGCCGCTGGGGCGAGGACGGCTGCATCCAGGGCCTGCTCGAGATGCTCGGCATCCCGTACACCGGCTCGGACGTGCTGGCGTCGGCGCTGGCGATGCACAAGGGCAAGGCCAAGGAGCTGTTCCGGCTCCACAACCTGGCGACCCCGGCGTACTACTCGTTCACCGGCGCCATGCTCGCCGGGCCCGACGATCTGGCCGAGATCCACGGCGACTTCGGCTTCCCGTGCGTGGTCAAGCCGATCTGCGAGGGCAGCTCGGTCGGCGTCACGATCGTCCGCGCGGCCGAGCAGCTCGCGCCCGCGGTCGAGCGCGCGCTGCGGTTCGACGACGAGGTCCTCGTCGAGCGCTTCATCGCCGGCACGGAGATCTCGGTCGCCGTGCTCGGCGATCGCGCGCTCGGCGCCGTCGAGATCGCCCCGCGCGAGGGGTTCTACGACTACGCCAACAAGTACACGTCCGGCGCGACCGACTACTTCGTGCCGCCGCGGGTGTCGCCCGAGCGCTACCGCGGGATCCTGGCCCAGGCGCTGCGCGCGCACCTCGCGCTCGGCTGCCGCGGCGCGACCCGCGTCGACCTGATGGTCAGCGAGGCCGGCAACGAGCTGATCCTCGAGGTCAACACGCTGCCCGGGATGACACCGACGAGCCTGTTGCCCAAGATCGCCGAGTCGGCGGGCATCTCGTTCGGCGAGCTGTGCGAGATGATGCTGGCCGGCGCGGGCCTGGCGACCCGGCGCGGCCGCGGCGAGCGCCGCGTCGTGCAGCGCGCGTTCGTCGGAGATGACCGGCGCAGCCGCGACGCCGTGGTCGAGCAGCATTAGATGTTCGCGCGCCGCGACCGCCGGATCCTGCTCGCGACCGCGGCCTGCGCGCTCGGCGTGCCGCTGGCCGGCGCGGCGTGGCTGGCGGCCCGCACCGAGGCGCTCGCCAGCGAGCTGGCCACCGCCGGCGGCGTCGCGGTCCGGATCGGCGGGATCGACGCCGATCTCACCGGCATGGTGCGGCTGTCCGACGTCGCGTTCGGCCGGCTGGTGTCGGCCGAGGCGATCGAGGCCTCGGTCGCGCTCGACTCGCTGCTCGCCGGCACGCTGCGCGCCGACGAGATCCGGGTGGCCGCCCCGCGCGTGGCGATCGCGGTCGACGCCGACGGCGACTCCGATCTCGCGCGGCTCGCCCGCCGGCTCGCCGGTCACGGCCCGGCCCGGGGCGCCGGCGGCGGGCACGGCCGGCTGCGCCGCATCGTCGTCAGCTCCGGCACGCTGCGAGCGCAGGTCGCCGGGCTCGGCGAGCTCGCGGCCGACGGCGTGGAGCTCGTGCCCGACGGCACCGGCGTCCGCGTGATCACCCGCGCGGTCCGGCTCGACGGCCGCGCCGGGCCGCTCACGATCGAGCTCGCGTTCGCGCGCAGCGCCGCCGAGCTCACCCTGCCCCAGCTGCGGTTCGGCCGCGCGCTCGCGGTCGGCGGCACCGGCGAGATCGCCTCCAGCCCGACCGCGAAGATGCAGCTGGGAGACGTCGCGGTCGGCCGGCTGGGCGCCGACGGCACGCTCGAGCTGCGCGCCGCGGTCGACGACGCCGGCATCCCGCGCAGCCTCGCGATCGATGTCCGGCCGCGCGATCGCGCGATCGCGGTCCGCGGCGACCGCATCCCGCTCGCCGCCCTCGCCGCGCTCGCGCCGCACGGCGTGGTGCTCGACGCCGCGCACGCCACCGGCACGCTCGCCGTGCAGCGCGACGCCGGGCGCGCCATGGTCGACGCCGACGCCGCGATCGACGGCGTGACGCTCGATCATCGCGTGCTCGCCGAGGCCGCGGTGCCGATCACCGGCGCGATCCACGCCCGCGTCGCGATCTCGCCCGAGGCGATCGCCGTGTCGCGCGCCGAGCTCGACGTCGGCGCCGCGCGGCTCACCGCGACCGGCTGGCTACGCCGCGGCGCCCCGGCCTCGGGGCAGCTCGAGGTCTCGCTCGCGGCGGCGCCGTGCAGCGACCTCCTGGCGTCGCTGCCCGCCGAGCTGCGCGGCCCGCTCGACGGCATGGCGCTCGGCGGCACGCTCGGCGGCCACGTCCGGCTGTCGCTCGACCTCGCCGCGCCGGCCGGCGACGGCGTCGAGCTCACGACCTCGATCGCCGACGCCTGCCGTATCGAGGCCGAGCCGCCGGCCGCCGACGTCACCCGGCTCGCGCAGCCCGGCGACCACGTGTTCGGCGACGGCAGCCACGCGCGGATCGGCAAGGGCGAGCCGGGCTGGGCGGCGCTGGCCGGGCTGCCGGCGCACGTCGCGGGCGCGTTCGTCAGCGCCGAGGACGGCCGGTTCTACGGTCACGACGGCTTCGACCTCGCGCAGATCGCCAAGAGCCTCGAGATCGACCTGCGCGAGCACCGCCTGGCGCGCGGCGGCTCGACGATCAGCCAGCAGCTGGTCAAGAACGCGTTCCTGTCGCAGCGCCGCAGCTTCGACCGCAAGCTCCAGGAGGCGATCCTGACCTGGCGGCTCGAGGCCCGGCTCGACAAGACGCAGATCCTCGAGCGCTACCTGAACGTCATCGAGCTCGGGCCGCGCGTCCACGGCCTGACCGCCGCGGCGCGCTACTGGTTCGACGCCGCGCCGCGCGAGCTCACGATCCGCCAGGCCGCGTTCCTCGCTGCGCTGACCTCCGAGCCCAGCTCGATGAGCCGCCGAGTCCGCCGCGCGGGCGGCCTCGACGGCGAGTCCGCCGGCCGGCTCGACGTCGTGCTGCGCGCGATGCGCCGCGACGGCGTGATCGACGCCGCCCAGCTCGAGGCCGCCAAGGCCACGCCGCTGCGCCTCGCCGCTGCCGCGCTCAAGCAAGAGCGTTAGCCGGTCCACGCGTCGTCGTCCCACCACTCGTACGACAGGATGTTCTCGATCACGTACGCGTCCGCTGGATCGCGCGGGTGGGCGTAGAGCGGCAGGCCGAGCGCGGCGGCGAAGGCCTGGTCGAAGGCGAGCAACAGCGGCTCGAGCAGCGCGCGCTTCGCCGTGCCGTAGACCGCGAAGCAGACGAGCTCGTCGTCCTCGGAGATCGCGACCAGTTGCCGGCCGATCACGGCGCCGCGTGCGTCGCGTACGTAGACGACGTGCTTGTTCGCATCGAGGACAACCGCGGCGGCGGAGTACTCGAGACCACCACCGCGCCCGAGGCAGCTGCCGACGTAGGTCCCGAGCTTGAGCGCTTCGAGGGGGTCGTGCTCGACGGAGATCCGCACGTCGCCGGCTCCCGCGACCTCGCCGCGCGTCTCGATGCCCGCGCTCCAGATCGCGCGGTCGACGCGAGGATGGCGCGCAAACCATGCGTCGGCCGCGGGGTGATGCAGCTTGCGACTCGGATCGCCGCGGAGGGTCGACCGCAGGATCCGTCGAAGTTGCCGGCGATGACGCTCGACGTGCTGGAGCATGCCGAGGGCGTGTCGCATCGTCGGGGACTCGATCCGGGTGCTCCCGATCTTCGCTGCGAGCCGCGCCTCGACCGCGCCTCGAATCGCCGCGAGGCGCAGCGGCCCCAGCTCCGCCACGATGCGACCGCGATGGCCCGCGAGCTGGGACGCGCCGAGGACGACCTCCCCGGCGAGGTGACGACGCAGGGCGCGCCGGATCGGATCGGGGCCACCCGCGCGCGCGATCGGTTCGACCAGCGCGCACAGCTGCTCGATCGGCGCATTCGCCACGTCGGGCGACGCGAGGGATGATGCGTGAAACCGCTGGAGCACGTCGGCGGCTTCCTCGACCGACACGCTGCTCAGGGCCGCGGCCGTGCGAATCACCGCTCCCGGCGCGGTCGCGAAGACCGTGAGGAGCCCGGGCGCGTGGACGACGAGGCGGTGGAGGCCGCGAGCGATCAGCCGCGCGTCGTTCAGCCGCTTGCACGCGGCCTCGAGCGCGAGCCAGCTCGCGTCGGGCGCCTCGCAGAGCACCGCGAGGCCTCCGCGCAGCCCGACGTCGACGGATGCGACGTTCGAGATGACGGCGTCGAGCACGGCATCGGTGTCGAAGGGCGGCCTGGCGACCCGTCGACACAGGTCGAGCGCGACCTCCACCGCGTGGGGCTCGTGCCGCGTGTCCACGGCCCCGTGGTAGGCACCCGCCAGCTCCTCGACGAACCTGCCCTGGTACGCGCGCGCGATCGTCGTCGTGATCGCGATGAGCCTCGGCAGCGTCGGCGCGAGCGCCGCCCACAGCGCCGCGGCGCGCTCGATCCACCACCGCGGGATGCACGCCATGCGCAGCAGCTGGAACGCCGCCGACGGCTCGAGCCCGACGAAGTCTGGCCGCGCGAGCACGTCCACGAGCTCGGGCTGATGCCCGCACATCGTCCACAGATACGTGAGCCAGAACTCGGCGCCGCTGTCCTCGTCCATCGCCGCGCCGAGACGATCCACCGTGGCGACGAGGATCTCCGTCGCGTCGCGCTGGCCCGGCGCGAGCTCCTCGAGCTTCGTCTGCGAGATCGCACCGAGCTCGAGGCCCGAGAGGAGGTACGCGGGCGTCGCGCCGCGCGCGAGCGCGCGATAGATCGACCACTGCGCCGACGCATCGAGCGCCGCGATCGACGTCGCAAGCTCCGGCGCGATCGGATCGATGGCGGCGACGCCGGTCGCGGACACGAGCTGTGCCGCCTGCACGCGATGCATCGGTTCCTGCGCGAGCACGTGGCTCCACCAGCCGAGCGCCCGCCCAGGATCCGCCGCGGCGCGATACACGGCGACGAGCGCACCGCGCAGCACGGGAGACAGCGAGAGCGCGAACGCACTGACGAGCGCCGCGAACGCGCCGATCTCGCCGGCCGTCGCGCCGGCGAACAGAGGCCAGAGCTGCATGACGAACGCCGGGTCGTACCCCGCCGCCGCGTCGACGTGGGGAGCGACATCGAGCTGCGCGAGCACCTGATCGATGTGACGGCGCGCGAGCAGGTACGCGCGGACGTCGACGGACGCCGGCTGCTGCGGCCGCGGAGGTCGAAGGTACGTCCCGCGGTGCACGCGTGGATGCGCAGCGGTCGCCTTCGGCGGATCGGGCGGATGCACGTCGTCGCCGAGCGCGGGCAGATCACCGCCGTCGTCGATCGAGGGGACGGTGTCACGCAGTACGCGTCGCACGTGCGCGAGCGTCGTCGCATCCCACGTGTCGACCGCGGCGAGCGCATGCCACGCGCGCCACAGCTCCGGGCGCACCTCGGGCGTCAGCGGCCGCAGCTCGCACACGTGCTCGATCCGCCACGGCGCGAGCCGATCGACCGGGCCGCGCGCTTCATAGGTCAGCGCCTCGAGACGCGTCGCGCTGCGTACGATCCCGATGATGTACGAAGCCATCGCGCCCGCAAGCTAACACCAACCCGCGCGAGGCCTAAAGAATCATCGAAATCCGCAGCTTGGAGGCTAAACGCCGAGGAACAGGCGATTGCCGAAGTTGCGCTCGAGGTCGGCCGCGAAGATCTTTTGCGCCGCCGCGTCGATGTCGTAGGCGACGCGCTTGAACTCGAACGTGCGCTCCTCGGTGTCGTAGATCGTGTAGCTCGCGCGGTTGTCGTAGTCGCGCGGCTGGCCGACCGAGCCGACCGAGATGATGTAGCGGTGCTCCGGCCGGATCACGAACTTGGTCGCGACCACCTCGTAGACCTCTTCGCGGGTCAGCGCGAACGACTTGCAGAGGTGCGAGTGGCCGATGAACGTGACCAGGCCGAGCTCCTCCCAGATGTCGAGGCAGCGCGTCGCCTGCTCGACCGAGAAGATGTACTCGAACTCCTCGAGGTTGATCGGCGAGCCGTGACAGAACGTGACGTCACCCTCGCGGACCTCGTACGGCAGGTTGCGCAGCCACACCATGTTCTCGGGCGAGAGCTGGCGGGCGTGGAGGTCGAGCGCCTGGCGCGCGGCGTCGTAGTAGTACGAGTAATCCATCCGGCCGGCGACGGCAGCGTCGTGGTTGCCGAGGATCGTGCACGACGCGGTCTTGCGGATCAGATCGCAACACTCGTTGGGCGAGGCGCCGTACCCGACGACGTCGCCGATGCAGACATACTTGTCGATGCGCTCGGATTTATAGGCATCGATAACCGCGCTCATCGCTTCGATGTTCGCGTGGACGTCGGAAAAGATGCCGATCCGCATTACAGCGATCGGATGATACCTGAACTCGGCGTCATCTGGGCACGGCCGATCACGGCATCGCATCTGTCTGACGATCGCTCGTGGCACGCGGGCGCTACGGCGACCTCACAGGTGTAGGCGTTGCTCACGAATCAACCGCCCCGTGCTCCGCGTGGTCGAGCACCGTCGCGGCGGTCGGGCCACGCTCGATCGCGTCGAAGAACTGCCGCGAGAACGCGTGGTTCACCGTGACGTCGCGCTCCGCCGGCGACGCGCCGACGAGCGGCTCGCGGACGTGATCGTCTGCTGCCAGCGCGATGAGCGCAAGTGCCTTCGTCGCGATCGGTGCAACAACGCTCTGCCCGGCCGCCATCGTCGCGAGGGCCTGCGACCCTCCCCGTGCACCAATATGCGCCATGGCCCAGGCGACCCGATCGTGAACCGCCGCGGCGTGCTCGCCGAGGCCGGCGAGCTGGCTCGCGAGCGGGCTGAGCGCGGGCACGCCGATCCGGCCGATCGCCCGCGCGATCTCGCGCCACAGCTCGGTCGGCTCGGTCAGCAGCAGCTCGATCACCGCCTGGGTCGCGTCGTCGCTGCGCAGCAGCGCCAGCGCGAGCGCCGAGCCGTGGCGCAGGTAGGCCTTGCTGCTCGACAGGCCGTCGAGCAGCGCCGGCTTGGCGACCGGGCCGAGCTTGACGACGCGCGCGAGCACGCGGACGGCCTCGCCGCGGCTCATCTTCATCGCGGCCTCGACGATCGGGCGCGCCGCGCGCGGATCGCCGCGGTCGCACAGCGCGAGCGCGACGTCGACCCGCGGCATGTGCTCGTCGCGCGGGCCGCGGCCCTCGAGCTGCGCGATCAGGGCGTCGGTCGACCACGTGCGCGGCGTGCCGCGCGGCGGCGTCGAGCCGATCGAGCCCGAGACCGCCGGTGAGGTATCGCTCGCGATCGCGCGCGTGCTGCTGCGCGCCGGCCGGGCGTCGAGGCCGACCGCCTGGGCCTCGACCGCGATCGCCGTGGTGTTGTCGCTCGCGCTCTCGGCGTCGAGGTCGAACGCGCCGGGATCGTGGCGCAGGTGCTCGAACCCGCGCTCGAGCTGCGCGACCAGCTCGCGGCGCGACCGCGCGAGGCCCTCGGCGACCGCGATGTCCGCCAGCTCGGGGCCCATCCACATGCCCCACGACACCGCGCGCGCCAGCGCCGAGCGCCGCAGCTGGTGCCAGCGCACCAGCGGGTAGCCGCGGACGCACACCAGGTAGTCCTCACGCGCGGGCCGGGTGAACCGCCGGGCCAGCGCGAGCGCGCGCCGGAGCTGCTGCGCGGTCGCGGTCTGGGCGAGCTTGTCGTCGCGGAACTCGCCGTGCTCGGGGTGCTCGGTGCCGAGCACGTCGTAGCCCGGCGCGAGCACGAGATCGCGGGCGCGCGCGTAGTCGGGCGAGCCGTCGGCCGCGATGTCGCGCAGGTGCTCGTCGGCGGCGCCGACGATGTACGACACGTTGTCGGCGAGCGGCGCGCTCAGCCGGCGCCGGCGGGCGCGGCGGCCACGCGTGACCAGCTCGACCGTGAGCTCGAAGCTGCGGCCGAGCGCGTAGAGCACGCCGCGATCGCGCTCGTTCGCGAGATCGAGCGGGACGATCACGAGCGCGCCCGGCTCGGGCGTGCGCAGCGCCGCCGGCGCGCCGAGCACCAGCACGATCACCGGATAGCTCGGCAGCCGGTGCATCACCAGGCGGACGTCGAGCGTGCCGGACAGCTCGCGCGCCAGCTGATCGCCGGCGACCGCGACCAGGCGGACGCCGCCGCGATCGAGGTGGAAGCCGGGCGCGAGCTCGGGGCTCGACGCGTCGGCGAGCTTGCGCGGCAGCTCGGTGACCTTGGTCGTCAGCTGATCGGTGGTCGGCCGCGCGGCCTCGATCAGCTCCGCCTCGATCAGCTCGGCGTCGTTAACACCGCGCCCCCATCCGGGGGCGCTGCCGTCCGGGGGCGAGCCCCGGACGTCGGCCCCGGTCTCGTCGTCGGCCTCGTCGTCGGCGTGGAGCGGCACGGGCGCCGCGGGCGCCACGGGCGCGGTCGCCGGGCGCGATCCCGTCGCCACCGGGCCGGTGATCGCGACGTCGAGATCGACGATCGGCGTGAACTTGTCGGTGTCGAGCGCGCGGCCGCGCAGGCGCTCGAGCTCGGCGTGCGCCGCGGCGAGCTCGGACGTGGCGTTGCGGCCGCGCGCGTGGTCGTCGAGGTAGCGCCGCAGGCCGTCGCCGCCGAACACGACCGCGAAGTCCTTGGCGTAGGCCGGCACCGCGGCCGGATCGGCGCGCAGCTGCTCGAGCACGGCGATGCGCTCGTCGAGCTCGCGGTGGCGGTGCGCGTCGTCGAGCACGAGCACGAGGAGCTCGGCGTCGGGGTCGTGAAAGATCACCGGCACGGCGACCCGCAGCGTCGCGCCGCCGGGCAGCACGACCTCGTTGAGCGTCCCGGCGCGCAGCTGATCGACCAGCTCGGGATCGAGCGCGGCGTCGATGCAGGTCGTGACCTGCGCGGCGACCAGGCCGCCGCGCGCGTCGCTGACGTGCACGGTGGTCGTTCGGGTCCGCCCGATCGTGCCGCGGTACGCCTGGGCCATACGACAGGGATATCGCTAGTCGACCGGCGGCCTCAAGCGATCTGTCAGTTGACTGGACCGCTGGGCTCGTCGGCCAGCGGATCGAGCCCAGGTGGGCCGGTGTCGGCGTCACCGTCGTCGTCCGGATCCGACGTATCGCCCATCATCTGCGCCGCGACCGTGACCAGCACCTCGTGGAGGTGCTCGAGCGTGTCGAGCCGGCCGCACAGCGAGTAATATTCCTCGACGGTGAGCTCGCTCATCCGCGCGAGCGCCTGCTGGACGTGCGGCAACATGCGCCCCGGTGCGTTGATCTCGGAATCGAAGTCTTCGAGATCGGCCTGCGCGATCGCCGCGGCGACAAAGCCGGCCGGCGAGAAGTTGAGGCCGGTCGGCAACACGAGGCGCCACTCGGGCTCGGTGGCGCCGAGCTCCCAGCGCCCGCCGAGCAACCGGCGCACGACCTCGCCGAAGTACGCCGCCGAGGTCAGCACGACGAGCTTGAGCGCCGCGGGCTGGTCGGACGGCACCGAGCGCAGGTAGTGATCGAGCACCGGCAACGTGTCGCTGTCGTACTCGAGCTTCACGCCGAGGGCGCGCTGGACATACGCGACCACCTCGTCGGCGTATTCACGCACGCGCGGCGGCGCCGGTTCGATCATGCGCGGCACCCTAGCGTGCTTCGCGCAGCGCGGCTACGGCTGCCGAGTCTCGATGATCGCGAACCTCACCGCGCCCTGCGGCGAGCGAATCTCGACGAGCGCGGCGGCGTCGCCGGCGCCAAACGCGGCCTCGACCCAGCCGTTCGGCTGGGCCCGCGTCGGCGCGCCGAGATCGACCTTGGTGCCGCGCGCGCGCACCACGAGCGCGCCGTGGCGACGGAGCTGGACGTCGACGTCGCCCTTGAACGACGAGACCACGAGGCGACCGCGCAGCGCGGCCTCGGCCTCGAGCATGATCCGGCCCTCGGTCGTGGTCAGCTCGACGTCGCGCGCGCGGACCCGGCGGCCATCGATCCGGCCGTGGTGGACCGAGGCGACCAGGC
>Ga0307513_10010634_pt1 | contig 11512 bp, 10 predicted proteins | sample 15_EM_MG_FD_202174 | JGI IMG/M metagenome (GOLD analysis project Ga0307513, IMG submission 202174) | Populus trichocarpa ectomycorrhiza microbial communities from riparian zone in the Pacific Northwest, United States - 15_EM | ecosystem: Host-associated > Plants > Roots > Unclassified | place... | reverse complement strand
CGAGCACGTCGTGCGGGCGGTGTGGTCACCCGACGGTGGTCGGCTCGCGGTGCTGTCGCAGACCGCCACCGGCTATCAGCTCGCGACCTGGGACGCGGCGACCGGCGTGATGGCGGCGCCGTGGCCGCTGGCCGTGCCGTACGACGTCGAGCTGATCTGGCTCGACGACCATCGGGTGGCGTATCCGGAGCTGCCGTCGCGCACCACGTTCGCGTGGCTCGACCCGACCACCGGCGCGGCCGGCGCGCTGGTGGTCGGGGTCGGCGAGGCGGCGCTGTCGATCGTCCGCGCGCACCACGCCGCGCGGTTCGCGTTCGTGACCGAGTCCGCCGACGCGCTCACGGTGTGGACGATGGCCGAGCACGCGCCGCCGCAGCCGCTCGCGACCGTGCCGGTGCGCTCGCCGCGATCGTCTCGGGCTCCACGGGTCACGTGGGCCGCCGACGACGGCGCGCTGGTCCTGTACGACGCGGCGTCGGGTGAGCTGTGGTCGATCAGCCGCACCGGAGTGACCGCGCAGATCCCGGGCACCGAGCTCCCGCGTGCCGGCGGCCTCACGCGGATCTCCGACGTGTTCGCGCGTCCGGATCGCCTGGTCATCGCGATGGCGACCGCAAGCTCGGACGTGTACCTCAGCGCGCCGCTCGCGGAGTGATCGATGTGGCAGACCGAAGAAGACCGCGTCGCCGCCCGCGGCGACCAAGCGCCCGCCCGCCCGGGCCTCGTCCTGGTATTCAGCGGGTCCACGCCCGTGTTGCGCGCGCACCCGCTCGAGCGCGACGGCGTGACCATCGGCCGCGCGTTGCTCGAGCCGCTCGACGACACCCGGGTCTCGCGACGGCACGCTTGCGTCCGACCGGCGGACGGCGCGCTCGTGGTCCGCGATCTCGGCAGCCGCAACGGCACCTACGTCGGTGGCCAGCGGATCGACGGTGAGCGCTGGGTGCATCCGCCGGCGGTCATCCGGACCGGCCACACGATCGGCCTGCTGGTCGGCGACGTCCGGCGATTCGCCGGGGGCCGCGTCGAGGTCGTCGGAGACGCGGTCGTGGGGCCGACGCTGCGCGACGCCTGGCAGCGCATCGAGCGCGCGGCGCGCACCGGCGACAACCTACTGGTCACCGGCGAGAGCGGCACCGGCAAGGAGCTGGCCGCGCGCGCGTACCACGCGGCGACCGGCGCGGCCGGCGAGCTGATCTCGGTCAACTGCGCGGCGATCCCCGCCGGGGTCGCCGACCGGCTGCTGTTCGGGACCCGGCGCGGCGCGTACTCGGGGGCCGACCGCGACGCCGACGGCTACCTCGTCGCCGCCGACCGCGGGACGCTGTTCCTCGACGAGCTCGGCGAGCTCGAGCTCGCGGTCCAGGCCAAGCTGCTGCGCGTGCTCGAGACTCGCGAGGTGTTGCCGCTCGGCGCCGCCAAGCCACGCAAGATCGAGCTCCGCGTGGTGGCGGCGACCGTGCGCGACGTGCGCGATGAGGTCGCTCGCCGCCGGTTCCGCGAGGACCTCTACCACCGCGTCGGCCGCCCCGAGGTCCGGCTCCCGGCGCTGCGCGACCGGCTCGAGGACGTCCCCTGGCTGATCGCGCGCACCGCGCAAGCCGCGGCCCCGGGCGCCGCGGTCCCGGCGTCGGTGGTCGAGGCTTGCCTGTTGCGGCCGTGGCCCGGCAACGCGCGCGAGCTGATCGGTGAGCTCCGCCGGGTCGCGCTCGCCGCCCGCGACGCCGGCGCCCCGGAGCTTCGGGTCGACGACCTCGAACCGACCGTCGGCCTGGCGATCGAGCCGCCGCGTGAACCGGCACCGGCGGCGGTGGCGGCGCCGGCGCTGCCCGCGGCGCTCCCCGATCTCGACTCGGTCGCGCGCGCGCTCGACGCCGAAGGCGGCAGCGTCGCCGGGGCAGCGCGCGCCCTCGGGCTCCGTCGCAACCAGCTTCGCCGGTTCCTCGCGCGCCACCCCGAGCTGGCGCCCCGCGGCGACGGCGACTCCGGGTGAGCGATCACGGAGGTCGACCTGGTCGGAGCGCACCCGCGGATGGCGCGTTGACCCGGCCGCCGATTCGCCTACGCTGTGGCGGTGGCCCGACGCGCCCCATCGGTGACGCTGGCGATCGTCGTCGCGGCGAGCGGGGCGAGGTCCGCGTCCGCCGGACCGCCAGTCGCGATCACCGACGTCACGATCGTCGACGTCGAGCACGCGCGGCGGATCGGGCCGCGCACGGTGGTGATCGACGGCGGGCACATCGTGGCGATCACCGCGCCGCACCTGGCGCGGATCCCGGCGGGCGCGCAGCGGGTCGACGGCCGCGGCCGCTTCGTGATCCCCGGGCTGGTGGACATGCACGTCCATCTGTTCAACAACGCGTCGCGCCGGCCGCCGAACGACTGGGCGTTTCCGCTGTTCGTGGCCAGCGGCGTGACCGCGGTGCGCGAGATGAACGCGGGGCCGATCGCGACGGTGCAGCGCTGGCGGACCGCGATCGATCGCGGCGAGCTCGTGGCCCCGCGGATCCTGGCCGTCGGGGTGGCGGTGCGCGGGCGTGTGCCGCGCGCCGAGGTCGCCGCCGCGGCGGACGCGGGCGCCGACTTCATCAAGGTGTTCTCGGAGCTGCCGGCGCCGAGCTGGGCCACGATCGTCGAGGCGGCGCGTGCGCGCGGGCTGACGGTGGCGGGGCACGCGCCCGCCGGCGTGGCGCTGCGGGTCACGGCCGACGGCGGGCAGCGCAGCGTCGAGCACCTGATGCAGGCGTACGAGGCGTGCTCGACGATCGAGGCACGCTTGCTCGACGACCGGCGCGATCTGACGGGAGACGAGCTGATCGCCCGGCGCGACGCGCAGGAGCCGGCGGCGCTCGCCGCATTCGATCGTCGCACGTGCGCGCGCGTCGCGGGGCAGCTGGCGGCGACCGGGCAGGCGCAGGTCCCGACGCTGGTGCTGGCGTCCGACGCGGCCCAGCCGCCACGCGGGCCCGCGCGCGAGGATCCGCGGTGGCGCTACCTGCGGCCCGACGAGCGCGCGCGGTGGGAGCGCCTGCTCGCGGCCCCGGCGGAGGACGCCGGGCTGGCGCGCCGGCGCTGGCAGGTGAGCCTCCAGATCGTGGCGGTGTTGCAGCGCGCCGGCGTGATGCTGCTCGCCGGCACCGACGCCCCGATGCCGCGGATCTACCCGGGCGACGCGCTCCACGACGAGCTCGCGCGGCTGGTCGAGGCGGGCCTCACGCCGGTCGAGGCGCTCCGCGCGGCCACGCTCGCGCCGGCGCGCTTCTTCGGGATCGCCGATCGCGCGGGCACGGTGACCATCGGGCGGCGCGCCGATCTGGTCCTGCTCGACGCCGACCCCACCGTGGACATCCACAACACGCGGGCGATCCACGCCGTCGTGCTCGACGGTCGACTGCTCGACCGCGTCGCGCTCGACGACCTGCTCGCGGGAGCCGCCGCCGCGGCAGCCGTCCCCGCGAGACGGACGCCCACGGGGCTCCGTGGCTGGATCCCGGGCCCCTGGTCGTCGAACCTCCGCGGAGCGCCGGCCGGGCCAGCGATCAAGCTGGAGGGCGCGTGGCGGGCGCGGTGGACGTCGAGCTCGCGGTGCGCCCGAGCTGGACGTTGTGCTTGCCGGGGACGTCGGAGCCGACGTGCCCCTTGCCGGCACCGACGACGGTCAGGCGGTACGACTTCGAGAGCAGCTGGAGGCTGCGATCGAGCTTCACCTTGATCTGCATGTGACCGCCGGGCGGCGCGGTGAGCTGCAGCCAGTTGATCCGCGAGGACGACGCCGACGACGCGAGCAGGGTGCCATCGAGCGTGGTCACCTCGAGCTCGAACGTGTCGAGCTGCTTCTCGGGGGTCACCTCGATGGTCACGAGCTGGCGCTCCGCCGAGGTGGCCTGGTAGACGTCGTCCTCGCCGCCGGAGATCTGGCCGTGCACCATGAACGAGGTGTCGTTGTTGCCCGCCTTCGCGGTCGCCTCGTCGTAGTCCTCGAACAGCGGCATCTGGTGCGCGTTCGCGCCGTTTCCGACGGTGACGTCGCGCACGATCTTGCCGTTGTCGAGGTAGTTGCCGTACTTGTCCGCCGGGTAGCCGTGCGCGCCGACCGGGCCGAGCGGGCCCAGCGGGCCGAGCGGACCGAGCGGGCCGAGCGGGCCGAGCGGGGCGTCGGTCCCGCCGGCCTGGAGCTGCTTCGCTCCCATGCCGGGCAGCGCCTGATAGGCCGCGTCGGACAGCGGCCCCGTCGGACCGAGCGGGCCGGCGTCGCTCAGCGCGCCGCCGTGCTCGCTCATGTCCTGCGCTTGCTTGGCGAAGTCGACGCCGCCGATCACGCCCGACGGATTCCAGCTGTTGTCGCCGATCGGACCGAGCGATCCCATCGGTCCATAGGCGCCCATCGGTCCGAACGCGCCGAGCTCCTCGCCGCCGCCGCCGCTGGCCTCGACGGTGCTCGCGCTGACGTAGGTCGGCCGGTGGCCACCTTCGCCCCCGAGCCAGGCCTGGTTCTCCGCGCGATCGAGCTTGGCAATCGCTTGCACCACCTGCTGTACAAAGGTGTTGCCATAGCGCTCGTGCATCGTCTTCATCATCGCGTTGCGCTGGCTCGGGTGCTCGCGGAGCAACTGCGCAACGCGCTCGGGATCCGGGGTGCCATGCGCGGCGAGCGCGTCGAGCGGCGAGCTCGTGGATGTCGGATTCACCGACGCAGCTTCATTGGATTTCTTCGTCGGGGCGGGCCCCGATACTGCCTTACTCATCGCGCTCAATACGGATATCCACAGGCCACTTCCACTTCGCCGCGGATGGCAGGCGCTGTCATCGCATGGCACGTCGCGAGCGTCGCGCCGCGGTCGCCGAATCGCGGTCACCCCGACCGTAGATCTCGCGAATTGTCTCGTGATAGTGATTTGTGTTCGTACGCTGCCGGTCACGGAGGAGCACGCTACTGAATGACGACGACCTTCGAGGTCCACGCCGGCGTGTGGTTGCCGCGCGGGCCGACGAAGCTGGGATCCTGGCCGGGCAGCCACACCGGCGCGAAGCTCGGATCGCTCGCCGGCGCCGCGCCGTCGGCGTCGATCGCGACCGCCGCGAACCACAGCTGCGGCTTGGTCTTGTCGTCGGTCGCGCCGGCGAGCGCGAGGCCGTAGGCCCGGCGCGACGAGAACGCGAGCCAGTACAACCGCTTGCCGCGGAACGTGCCGTGGTCGGGGCTCCAGCGCGGCCACGAGTTGGTGGTCAGCGGCGCGTCGCCACCATTGGCGCGGGTCAGCGCGATCGCCGGACCGCCGGTGACCGGGACGATGTTGAGCGCGGCGGAGATGTCGTTGTAGCCGTCGCACGGGCCGATGCCCCAGCCGTTGGGGCTGTTGGCCGGGCCGGCGCAGCGCGACTGGTTGAACACCACGAAGCGATCGTCGTCGCTGATCGCCGGGTAGTAGCTGGTCACGCCGTCGGCGCGCGGCACGAGCAAGCGAGGCGCGCCCTGCATCGCCGCGCCATCGGAGTCGGCGATCCAGATCTGACCGCCTTGCACCATGTCGCCGGTGACGTACCCGGCCATGGCGTCGGCGGTCGACGGCGTCCACGACACGAACGCGAGGTGGCTGCCGGCCGGGCCCCAGAACGGGTGGCTGACCTTCTCGCCGACCGTGCTCGTGAACAGGTCGTCCTCGATCACGCCGAGCGTGCTGTCGGCGGTGCGCAAGGTGAGCTTGCCGTAGCTCATCGACACCATGCGGCTGCCGTCGGGCGAGAACGTCGCCATGCCGGCGAACTTCTCGGTGAACGAGCTCTGCATCGGCACCGCGGTCGCGACGTCGAACAGCGAGAAGAACCCGGGGAGGCTGCCGCCGAGCGAGAACGACAGCTTGGCGCCGTCGGGTGACACGGCGTGGCAGCCGATGCACTGGGCCTGCCCGCTCGGCACCTTGGGCGCGTCGGCGCTCGACAGGTAGATGGTCGGCGTCGAGGCGTCGCCGTTGAAGTCGTAGCGCGCGATCGCCGTGTTGAACGTCGTGTCGCCGGTGCCGGCGGTGGTCCAGTAGTACAGGCCGCCGCTCAGCGCGACCTTGGACCACGCGAGCGCGATCGGCGCCGACGCCCCGAGCTTGCTGCCGTCGGGGGCGGCGAGCCGGACGGTGAGCTGGATGTCGGCGGCCTCGCTGGCGCCGGCGAGCTGCGTCGCGAACGCGCCGCCGAGCGAGATCAGGCAGGCGTTGGCGAACTTGCCGGGGTTGGGCGAGGCCGCGCAGCGCGCGTAGAACGTGTACGCGAGCACCGCGCCCGAGGTCAGCTCGACGCGCGCGAGGCTCTGCGCCGGATCGGACTTCTGGACGTGGACCTCGATCGGCGCGACGTTGACCGGGAACAGCGCGCCGGCGATCGGGTAGGCGATCGTCGGGACCTGCGCGCCATCGGGCGTGCCGTCGAGCTTGGGCGCGTCCACCATGTCGAAGCCGGCGCCCGCGCCGGTCGCGGTCAGGGTCGCGGTGACCTGCGCGGTTGCCGTGACGGCGCGGTAGCTCACGGTCACGGTGTACGGGCCCGCGGCGGTCACGGTCGCGACGCCGTCGGTGAGCGCGACGTGGTTGTCGTTGGACCACCAGTCGACGCTCGCGGTGACGTCGCTGGTCGTACCGTCGGTGGCCGTCGCGGTCACGGTGAACGCCTGGGTCGCGACGTAGCCACCGGCGTCGCCCGCCGGTGCGAGCGGGAGCGTCACCGTCGCCGGCGAGATCGTCAGCGAGGCGATCCCGACGACGCCGGCGTCGTGTCCATCGTCATCGTCATCGTCACCTCCGCGCCCGCCGCCGCAACCGACGAACAGACCGAGGAGCAAGGCGACCCGCGAGACAACACGAAGACACGGCATGTCCGACCACGATACGCGTTCCGCGTCGTCGACGATAGCTGGGTGGATGTGCGCGATCCTCGCCGGGGACGACTGACCCCGGCGATTCTCGCACGGACCATCTATGTCACTGGCTTGGTCACGCGTGTGCGACGATGTCGGGCCGGGGGAACGGACTACAGATCGAAGTCGATTGCCCTGTTGCCCAGCACGTCACTGCCGAGCTGGATATCGACGAAGACCCGATAGACGATCTGGCCCTGACCGTCGGCCACGTTGATTCGCCTCGTCGTGCCGCAGCCACCGCCATTGAACACCCTGGTGGTGAAGTCGCCATTCTGCTGATACTCGACATAGACTTGATGATTGTCGCGCTTCGCGTCGAACAGATCGATGAAGGGCGGGGATCCGGGATTGAATAACGCCTCGCCCGCGCGCGAGCCGTTCGTGTTGACGATCGAGCTGGACGTGGCCGCGGCGATCGCGATCGAGTCCAGCTCGCGCTCCGTGTCTGCCTCGTCGCCATCGTCGACACCGCAGGCAGTGGTGGCAACGACGACCGCCGCGATCGCAAGCTTCGCTACAATGCGCGACTCGCCGAGCGCCGGCGCGCCCGCGACCTGATCGACTCGGCGTGCGCGCTGCTCGACCCGTCGACCCGGGATCCCCGCATGAGGGGGTCGTCACGGCGATCGCACGATGGTCGGCCGAGCACCCGTGATTCCGATATCGTACGCCGCACATGGGAGAAGCGAAGACCAAGCCGACGAAGGTGACCGCCGCCGCGTTCATCGCGCGCGTGCCCGATCCGGCGCGCCGCGCCGACGCCGAGGCGCTCGTGAAGATCTTCAAGCGCGCGACCGGCGAGCCGCCCGTGATGTGGGGCCCGTCGATCGTCGGCTTTGGCCAGTATCACTACAAGTACGAGAGCGGACGCGAGGGCGACATGTGCCTCGTCGGCTTCTCGCCGCGCAGCACGGCCGTCGTGCTCTACGCGCGCTCGGGCGCGAAGGGCGAGGACGCGCGGCTCGCGCGGCTCGGGAAGCACACGAGCAAGGGCGGCTGCCTCTACGTGAGGCACCTCGCGGACCTCGACGTCAAGACGCTGGAGGAACTCGTGCGCGCGAGCGCCGATCACGCGCGCGCGCAGCACCGCCCGCCGATCACGGCGACGCCGGCCAGCAAGCGCGCGGCCGCGCTCGCGCCGAAGACGCCGAAGTCGAAACCGAAGTCGAAAACGCAGCGCGTCAGCGCCGGCAGAAGGTAGGTCGTGGTCCGGAGTCAGTGGACTCCGGGCCAGGCCCGATCCCGCGGCCGACGTCGGGCGAGGCTGGTGAGGAGAGCGCGAGCCCGCGGTGGCCGATCAGGGCGCACACCTGCTGCGCCAGCTCGATGTGCTCGTCGCGATTGCACCCGCCGGTCGCGCGCTGGTTCGCGTGCTCGCCGCGACCGATCCGGAGGAAGCGGCCATGCTCCACGTGCTGCTCGAGGGCCTCCTCCTCGAGCGGCCGATCGTTGCGCCAGTCACCGGCTCGCCGGCGTGTTCACGAGGCCCTCCTCGCTCGCGCGCTACGTGGCGCGCGACAACGACCAGCGCCGACGTCGTGCAATGGCTCGCCGCGCTGGCCCGCCGCGGCAGCGTGCTCCACTGACTGGAGGTGCTTCACCTGCTCGACCAAGCGTCTCCCGGTTCGCCGGCTCGTGCCGGTGTACGACACACTCGCGCATGCGCTGGTGGACGCTCGCGCATGCGCTGGTGGACGCTTGCGCATGCGCTGGTGGACGCTCGTTGGCCACGAACGGAACAACAGAACATCAAGATGTTCCGGTCTGTTCGTTGGGCGAGAAGACGGCAGAGCAGGCACAGAACGAGCCATGGTCCCGGCTTTCGCGACTGCGCAGGTCGACCCGCAAGCAATATCGACCGTGCTACTGCCAGTGCCATGTGGGCGCGCTACTTGCTCGGAGTCGACGGAGGAGTGCTCCCTATGCAGGGCACCTGTCGCGCGCAGCGCCGCGCATCGTCGTTCTCTTGATAGAGGTGGACATTGTATAGACTACTAAACTGGAGATTGCTCGTTGTTGCTTGTGGCCTCGCAGCCTGCTCGACGGAGTCGAGCCCCGGACCGCTCAGCTACGATGACTTCAAGGCGTTGGCCTATCATGAGCCAGGCACGGATCGGTACCTGGTCGACGGGGACGAGCTCGTCATTGGGGACAAGGGTCTGCACGAGCTCTATGACGCGTACGTTGGCTCTGGGCACGACACAGCCAGCCTGGCAAGCCCAGGCGTTGGTACGTCGACCCAAGGCTTGATCGTGAATCGCGTGGACGGCGTGGATGGCAAGTACGGCCGATCGACAGCCACCCAGCTGCTCTACTGCGTGAGCATGAATTTCGGGCCCGGCTACCAGGCCGTGGTCGACGCGATGGAGATCGCGGCCGCCGCGTGGGAGGAGGTGGCGGACGTCAACTTCGTGCATGTGGCCTCGGCCGACGCAGCTTGCACGAATGCCACGACAAGCGTCGTGTTCAACGTCCGGAAAGGAGACGTATTCGAGCCGTGTAGCCCATGCGAGCAAGTACACGAGCCAGGGACAGCCGAGGCGAGCGGGCCAGCGGCTGCCGTGGTGATCGCGCATGCATTCTTCCCCGGTGCGGCCAGGGTGGATAGGGAGGTGGTGCTCAATCAGCTGTCGTCTGGCGGGCTCACCACTTCAGGCATCCTGCGCCACGAGCTCGGTCATGTTATCGGCTTTCGTCACGAGCATATTCGCCCCGAGGCGCATCCGTCGGGAGACTGCGCGGACACGCGCCCCAATGACTGGGATCCATTGACGCCCTACGATCCGCTGTCGGTGATGCACTACAAGAACTGCAATGGTACGCGCAGCGGCGACTGGGTGCTGAGCGCGCTCGACAAGGCGGGTGCCAAGGCCTGGTATCCTCGAGTGTCCGGCATCCTGTGGCGTAACGTCGATGGCTCGACCTTGGTCTGGAACGACGCGAACCCGATGTGGACGTTCGCGCCGGGCGCGCCAGATAACACCTGGCAGATTCAGGGCGTGGGGGACTTCGATGGTAATGGTAGGAGTGACATCCTGTGGCGCAGCATCAGCGGCCCTCTGACCGGGACGATCTCGATCTGGGGAGACGGCAAGCCCGAGCTCTGGTATTCGCCAGGTGGGCTCGACTCCAACTGGCGGATTCGTGGTGTCGGAGACTTCGGCAACAATGGCAAGAGCGATATTCTCTGGCGCTGCGAGCCGCAGACGCCGGCCACGGCGTGTGGCAGCGCGATTTCTGGATCGGTTGCGATCTGGCACGACGCGAATGGTGGCTCCACCTCTTTCCCGGGTGCGCCCGACAGCAGCTGGCAGATCCAGGGTGTGGGCGATTTCGATGGCAATGGCAAGAGCGATATCCTATGGCGCAACGTCAGCGGTCAGACGGCGATCTGGCAGGACGGCACGCAGGTCAACACGTGGCCTGGCACACTCGACAACAACTGGAAGATTCGTGGTGTCGGAGACTTCGGCAGCAACGGCAAGAGCGACATCCTGTGGCGCTGCGAGCCTCAGGCGCCTGCGACGTCCTGCGGCCAGGCGAGCACCGGAACGGTCGCGATTTGGCGGGACGCCAATGCCGGCGCGACCCTGCTCCCGGGTGCCCCTGATCTCGGCTGGCAGATCGAGGGTGTGGGCGACTTCGACGGCAACGGCAAGAGCGATATCCTGTGGCGCAATACGAGCGGCCAGGTCGCGATCTGGCAAGACGGCAATCAGATTGTTAGCTTTCCAGGGACGATCAGCAGCAGCTGGACCGCCCAGGGCGTAGGCGCCTTTCAGTAGCTGGATCAACGGATGATTTTCGCGGCCGCAGCGCCAATTTCGATCTCGGACGCGCGCGCCGCTACTCGGGGATGATGTTCGGATCGCCGCTCTTGGTGCCGACCCAGCTCACGACGTAGCTGCACGCCGGGCTGCCGTTGCGGCTCACGTCGGCGGTGACCATGGCTTCGAAGCCGGTGGTCGAGAACTGGCCGGTGATGGTCAGGGTGTGGGCGTCGGCCGGCGCACCGACGGTGCGAGGGCTGGTCGCGAACGATCCGTCGCGCTGCACGGTCCCGGGGTAGGCGTTGCCGGCGTGGGTGAGGGTCACGTCCAGCGCGTCAGGGACGTGGCTGACCGTCGTCGGGTTGTCCGCCACCTCGATGCCCGTGCAGCTGCTCTGCCCGAGCGTCACCGCGGTCGCATACGTGCCCGCGACGCGCAACACGTCGGGGTCGAGCGGCGTGGATCCGTCGCTCGAGCAGCCGCTCAGCGCCACGGCGAGGAGCAGCCAGCCGCGCATGCGTTTCGCCTGTTCCGCGGGTCGCGACGCAAGGGCGCTGTCAGGACAGCGCATGATCTGATCGGCTGTGCGTGACTGAGCTGTCATGTCGGCGTCCTTCATGGCTACCTGCGTTCGAGCTCGGCGAGCAGCAGCGCGCTCGCGACGCGGGCGCCGACGTGGATGGCGGCGTCGTCCGCCACGTAGTCCGCGCTGTGCGGGGCGCCCATCGTGCCGCGCTCGGCGTTGGACACACCGAGCCAGAACATGACCCCGGGAGCGACCGCCTGGAAGTGGCCGAAGTCCTCGCTGAAGCCCGGCACGACGGTCGTGGTGACC
>Ga0307513_10010633_pt1 | contig 11513 bp, 14 predicted proteins | sample 15_EM_MG_FD_202174 | JGI IMG/M metagenome (GOLD analysis project Ga0307513, IMG submission 202174) | Populus trichocarpa ectomycorrhiza microbial communities from riparian zone in the Pacific Northwest, United States - 15_EM | ecosystem: Host-associated > Plants > Roots > Unclassified | place... | reverse complement strand
TATGGAGCTCTTAGTTTTCTTTCCCAAGAGACTTGATTTCTTTCATCAGTTCAGCTTGGTTTTCCAGGATTGAGTTCATCACACCGGACAATTCCATCTGTTCGACGATGCACAAAATTAATTCCATATATAAATACAACAAAAGGGAAAAAGAAACTATAAATGCTGCATACATACCTCCTGCATATGAAATTGTCTAAGAATTTCTATATGAAGGCTCCTCATATCCTCATGTATGGATTTCTGAAATGAATCAAGAGTTTCTTCAAGAGTACGCTGGAAGAGCTGAAGCGTGAACGAACTCCCCTGCTGTGTATCTGGCTGAAGGATTTTGTGTGGCTGTGTGGCTCCTCCCTGCCATTATATTTTGCAAATTAACGAGCCTTGATAATCAGATAGAGAAAACAAAGCTAATATGTGTCAATAATGTTTTAGCATCACAAGTTCCTTCACTGTTCTGTATTTAAGTTGATGGCAACAATTTGCATCAGTCACAAATGGGGCCCATGCTTGTAATTCAAACCACAATATTGAAGTCATCTGTCATGATAAGCTACCTTGGGATTCCAAAAGGAAACACCCAAGCACTTAGAAGCCGCAGGAAAAAATTAATTGAAGCCATCTAGTGATCTTACGTTCATTGCTGGAAGAATTCCTGGTTCTGTGACCGCCAATGCATCAGACCTCGACAATATGCTATTCAGCAGCTCTTCCCTAGTTTCAACTCCTGTTTTCTTTGTTTTTGGTGAAACCACTGAGAGAGATGTCCCATCACTGAAGGAAGCAGTAGTGTTTATTCTCTCAGCAAAAGTTGAAAACCTGCGAGGTTGGTTTAATGATGCTGGTCCAGATGCTTCAAGGCTAGCTAGTTCCGTGATGTGTTTTGTACCTAATGACAGAGACATGGAACTGGAGGAAATGTGTTCTGGAAATCCCATTGAAGTCTCCTGATTCAAAGAGACATCTCTGGTGTGCAGATTTGAAAAGCTGCAGCTGGAATTATTCAATGAGCTCGTACCTGTCTGATTTGTTGAAGAGGACAGATCTTGCAAACTAGAAAACATTGATCCTAATGTTGAACTCCCAGAAGTCATCGCAAAACGAGATGGTAAATTTAGTGGCTGGTGTAGGTGAGCAATACTATCAGATAGTCTCTCACCACCCCAAGCTTCTGGAGGAGTGATGGAGGAATCTTCACTCTTGGAAGATGGAGATGGAGTAGATCCCCCTGGTAAGGTGAAAGACCAGGCCTCATCCTGCCAAAAAAAGGGTAAGAAACATCATGTCACGTCTATGAAGATATTGAATACCCCAAATCATGTTCACTGGGGAATCAGAATTAAGTTCAACTATATACAGGAAATACAAAAAATTACTTAACAAAAAATTTAAGATTATCAACCGACAACCATGTTATAACAATATTGACTGACAGAGAGCAAGGAAAGCATGCTTCACTGAAGAAAGCCAAGTTCAATAGTTTTAATTTTAAAAACTATAAAAGTACCGGGACTTGTGGAGTAACTTTAGCATCATGTAGTAGAAAAAATATAGTTGAGCAGTTGATTTTGGTGAAATAACTCATTAATGCTCCAAATATTCGGCATAATGGAAGGAGCATATGCTAAAATTTTCCAGTGTACATGAAACAAAGGAAGTATAAAGCTCACTAGTCTAATCCCATCAAATTGAAAGGTCATAAAAATTAGGTAAAATACAAACACAGGCAAAAATAATAAATATTTCATGCATTGCATACATCTTCTCTTCTCCATTATTAATGAAAGAATTAGATATGCATATTGCAAATATCCTCTGGAATAACAACTGTCAGACCTGCCTTGAGGTTGAACTGGATTTCCAATCAAATATGGGATGATCATTGATCCCATCCTCTTGAAAAGGAAATCTCCTAATGGATGAAGGAAACAACAACGATGAAGGTTTCTTATCAACAGATAGATTATCCTTTTTCAATCCCTCCTGATCATCCCAAAACTTATCAAGTGAGGGTGTGATAGGCTGAACATCCGCAAGCGGGGAAAACACCTCCATTTCATCCTTGAAATTGTAACTAGAACGAGGATTTAATTTCATCAATGTTCCGGGCCAAAGATGGCTTTGATGTGGTGTTTCCTCTGCTAAAGTCAGATTGGACATGGTTGATGCAGGTCCACTAGTGATTGCTGTTAGAGATGATGATTCTATTGAAAGACCTGAACGACCAGTATTACCAGAGCCAGATACTGAGGTGGATAGAGCAACACTAGATGATGTTACAGAAGGAAGAGGATCTGGCATAAGAATGGAATCATCAACAGCACCTCCCAAAAGAGCTATCTCAGGAGTGCAGGTGCTCTCATTTACAATAACTGGTTTTGATCTTTGCCAGCATAAACTTGTAACAGCCTGATGAGAAATATAATTTAGTTAGCATCACGCAAAACTACAAGAATTAAGGTAATTATACCTTTTAATTTGTTAAATGATATTAGTGATGAGATCTCTGAAACCTGGACCACTATTCACTCAAAGCTCTCAGACGGCATACCAAAAGTAGACATCTCTAGCAGTCCATGTAAATGGGGCACTATCTTCTTCTTTTTTTATCATCCCTTCACATTTTTAACCAACTGTTTTATCTAACAGGAAAATTGAATCTTGCACACACTGTTGTAACACTAATCTAATTGATTTCTCTCCACAGCATCATCCATTAAGTGGCACATCAATTAAGTCATCCTAATGGGAAAGAGGATAGGAACACACAGAACAACAGGTTCACAAATCATCCAGGCCTGTAAAGAAACAATCTTGATAAGCTCATTTACTAAAATCAAGAAATGTGAACAGCCATTGGTGGATTTCTCATATTTGTAACTCTAATAATGTTATAGAATCCCGTTTACATCTCTTTCTGCCTAATATTTGTTACTACTCTATTAACTTCTGCACAGAACTGTGCTGATGGGGTATAAGGTTCTGTGTTTTGGAACATATGGAAGTTTTCAAGTTCAAGCAGGAGATCCAAAATAACATATTTCACAATATTTATTGTGGTCACATAAAACAGTTTATAGACTGATAAGAAACTGCAGAAAGACCGTAGGAAATATTCAAACATGGGTATCAGGAAGAAAAATCCACCTCTGAACTGCCATAAGCATGGAGAACGGTGGAAGGCTGTGGTTTTCCTCGAACATCATAGAACACCACCCTCCCACTACTGGTTCCAGCTGCCAGAATCAAACCATCATCTCTAAAAGCCAGCGAAGAAAAAGGCGCCTCGTAAGAAATGAGAGATGTGTGCCTTCTAGACCCTGATTCATAAGTGTATAGTTTTTTATCCAGTCCAACACTAGCTATTATCTGCAATGGGAAAAGGCATTTGATAATGAAGAATAGATAACAAATTTTACCGAAACTTCTGGCCTTATTTTGTTTCAAAAGCATATAGAAAGTTTAGTCTCTTTCTTGTATGATGAGGGAAAAAGGCAAAGGGGATACCAATCCAACAAAATAAAATAAACAGGAGACCTTGTCATTTGACGGTGAGAAGCTAATACCAACAGTTGGAGCAGAATGTTGTTTCAACCATGAAACCTGTAAAAAGGAAATGCAATCAGTTACATGCCAAAAACATTATTTGCAATGTTGAAAAAGTAGAGCATAATACTACAGGAAACAAGCTTATAGGGAAAAATAAATAGGATCTGGAGAAAAATAGGAGTGATGAAACAAAAATTGGTCATACAAAAGCGTCGAGGTGTGCTAAGATCATATATGCAAAGCACATAGTTAGAACCTGATAAATGGGAAAGCAAGCATAAACATGTTTTAACTTCGATAGATATGAAAATCTCACTGCAGCATAAACTTACTCAGCCACATTTGTTACTTGTGACCTAAACTACCAGTACTCATATATACGAACCTTTGGGCTGCGACTGGTTATATCCCACAAATGTACAGAACCATCATCACCTGCGGTCACTAAAAGGTGTCGGCTAACTCGTGAATAATCAAGAACCCTTAGTACCTGGTCTTAAATTCCATTAGACGAACAATTAGCAGGAAAGAAGGTTACACATAACAAATACCAGAAGGATAGCATCAAATGCGGAAGAGAAAACAACCTGTTCGTGTGGGTCCTTGAGTTCTGTCGCCCTTGCACCAGATGCAAGGTTGTGAAGGATAAGATCCCCACTCAAACTTATGGAAGCCAGGTGCTCATCTTTGCAATTGTACATAGCACCTGTTATTGTACTGGTATGACCCCTCAACGATTTAATACAGCGCTTCCTCTGCAGATCCCATATTCTTACTACTTGACCGCTTCCTCCAGAGCATATATATCTAGATCCCTTGTTACTAAAGCTAATAGCTGATAAAGATTCCTACAAATTATAAAAATATATCCAACAATGACTTGTTGTAGTGGACCAAAAAGAATCCCCCTCGTGACAGTGTAAATCAAGTTACCATGGCAACGAGAAAAACAAATAAAATGGATGCATGGTGTTTCGAAATGTAACAAAAAAAATTCCACACGAGCAATTCTTTAAAAAAGGTTTTACTACAAACAAGCATGCAAGTGATGTGATACAGGGTGCCTGTGGAAGATTGTATTTTGCAGAATGCAAAAGATCAAGGAATATAAGGAAACCTGGTCTCCCTCGTTGATCTGAGCATGCCTTTTCTCCATTCAAGTCCCAAACAGGTTGACAACTTTGATGCTTGAAGCACACAACAGTAATCTTATGAAACAAAATGCTTCTTTTTATCTTCAATGGTAGTTTTTGGAAAGAAAGAAACAAAATTACGTTATCAAATCTTTGTTCCACCAAATCTTTGTTCCACCAGTTCAAGAGTTTACCACCTTCAAATTTTCTCATGCATTATTTAGGGGGGGAAACGCGCTTGAAGTTGGGTAACAAGAGGTTGCAGGTAAAGTTTAGGTTGAGCACAAATGCATATTGATACCACTCCTCTGATAACTCGTACATTCAAATTCAACCAAATTTTCTATTTGCAAGACGAACTATTAGATCCCAATTTTTTTTTTCAAGTACCACCCATCCAATCCACCACAAACACAGTTTTCAATAATTTGATGCTCCAAACTTGTAAGAATTTCTAATTTAATGAATCAATAGACTTCGACGAGAATTACCTCAATGCTGTCCCTGCTATCCGTCCCAGAAACCGGAATTGTCCCCATGTTCTGCCCATTTTTCCTCCACAGCGAAATCTTCTTGTCTTCTCCAGCACTAGCCACAACTAAATCTGCAAAAACAGAACACCAAAATTAAATCAAACTCTGCTTTCTAAAAATTGTAGTACCAAACTAGGAATTTTATTTAATTAAGCACCAAATCAAAATTGCGTTTTTTTTATAAAAAAAAAACAGCCAAACAAACCCTAATCAATCCAAAAACCGGGAAATGCAGATTCAAGCGAAGAAAAAACGCTACAACTAACCGAAAAAAAAGGCACTTGCGAATTAAAGGTAAATGAAATAAAGAGAGAGTAAAGAGGGGGCGAGTGATTGACTCACTAGTATGATTCCACTTGACTGAGTTAACAACGCAACCCGGAGTTGGTGTGTAATTCAAAGTGCATGGATCTCCTGGATCCACTGATACATCGAAAAGCTTCACGGTGTCGCCACCACTCGCCGCCAGCAACGACATTGATGGATCCGCCAAGTTGATCATCTCTCAAATCTTTAAGAATTTTGAGAGAGCTAAATAATAATAATTAAAAGAAAAATGGCGGTAGGGAGAGAAATTTGGGAAATGGAGGATCTTCCTCTCTTTTTGTAAAATTATTGTAAATTTGGTGTCTGGAAAAAGGAAGACAAACAAAAAAAAAAAAAACCACCACTATGGCATTAAGTTTCGAAAGGAGGAGAGGAGAGGAGATGAGTGGAGGGGCCGTTAAGAATTTGAATAAAAGAGGGGAGGTATTTTTTATATATATGTATCCTCTCTTGGGCGGGCTTTTTTTTTTTTTTTGTAAGTGGGTGGTGGCGCTTGCCTTTTGATTTTGCTGGCTTAAATCCCGACGACTACTTGGAGTTGGGACTAGCCACTGCTCCTACTCTTGCTTACATCTGATTATTTGCTCCCATGTCTTTACTCTTTTTACTGCTCGGGCAATTAGCAACCCGATTTTTTTTTTTTTATCAGATGTCAGCGGTGAGAAAAAAAATTAAAAAATTAATTAAATTGAGAAAATTAAAAAAATAATAAAAAAAAAACCGATTAAAATTTTGAAAAAACCGGCCGATTCGATTCGGTTTTATAAAAAAAATCAAAAAAACCGAACCGAATCAAACCCAAACCGGAAAAAACAGATCTAAAACCAGAAAAAACCGAGCCAAACCAGTTTCGGTTTGGTTTGATTTTTTTAAAATTTTTTTTTTTAATTTAATTATTTTTTTAATAAAAAGCAAATCTAACAAAAAAAAATAAAAATAAATAAATAAATAATCACCGTAAAGCATTTTATCTTACATGAGCAAATGCTTGTTGAAGATAATCATTAATGGCTGCAGCCTGCATGTACAAGATTTGTCGTTCTCTCGAGGGTACTGCAATTGCTAAACCAGCCAAACCCTCTACCGTAATTGTGCGTTTTTGTTTTTCGGAATTTTAATATTAATCCATTCCCGCTCAAGAAACCATTAGTCATTCCAGGAGTTTGGTCAAATTAAATGCTTTATTTTTATGTTTTAAAAGTATTAATTAAAAAATATATTTTTAATATTTTTAAATTAATATATTAATATTAAAAATAATTTTTAAAAAATAAAAAAATATATTATTTTAATATATTTTCAAACAAAAAAATATTTTAAAATACAATCATTTCCCTTACTATCAAATACCTCCTCATAAATACTGCTCATAAATACTACTTATTTTTAAAGCCTTGCTAAAATACTTGGACGAACCGAGTTCAAATGTTTCGATCGTTAATTCGAGGAATGATCTTGATAGGCTCGGAATCAGCACATTCGTGCAGAGAGCTAATAGAATAGACTGGTATAAACTAAAATCAGAGACGCAAAATCCTCAACGATAGAGGACATTTGTCACGTCTCCTCCGGAATCTTTTGCCCAAAATTGCTGTTCCATTTTAGCCGGTAGATACTATTGTAAATATAGCACCTGCCATCTATGCTGTGCGAGAATATAAAACCACCGCCAGCTAATGTATGGTTGGAAGTAGCTAATGTATGGTTAGAAGTGTGATTATTTTTTAAAGTGATTTTTATTCAGAAATATATAAAAATAATATTTTTTTTATTTTTTAAAATTCATTTTTAATATCAGTACATCAAAATAATTTAAAGACATCAAAAAAATATTAATTTAAAATAAAAAAATAATAATAATAATTAAATTTTTTAAAAAACACTTTTAAAACACAAAAACAAACAGTATAAAAATAAACAGAACCATCATTAACTGGACCGTCAACTTCCAGTCCGGTCCAAGGGTGTACAAACCCCCAAATAAACACAACATCATGCCAAGTTCTGACTAATGTAGAAGCCACTGGACTGGACCATTAACTTCCGAACCATCTCTCCTACAAAGAATTCTCCGTAATTCAATGGTAGTAGGTGAAAGGATCGATCGTAAATATAAGCATATGCCCAAGAAACGGCGATCAAAATGGACGGGCAGCCAAACTACATACACCCACATTTAACATGAGAATATGCCTGATGTAAATGCAATGAACTCGAATCTGTGAACAGAGTGGGAAACTAGGAGCTACGTATAGAGCTAAATGTGGCCAATTCTGATGCCCAAACACAATTATAATTACCAGGCCAGATATATGCACATACGCAGGAGTACGAACTACAGAGAAAAGTAAAGACATTAGATGCAGAAAAAAAAGGAAAGAAAAAAACGGTTCCTTCGGACTTTTGGTACACCCCACAGCATGTGCCTCCAAAAATGATTTGGAAAGCTTTGCCCCCACCAAACAGTAAATAATGCACGGGTCGTGCCTGCGTCTCCTAGAATTAGCAGACTCAAACCTGAAAACCTTTAATTTTAGCCAGTTTCCCTGCCAAAACAGGGAGGGAAAAAATCAGTGTAAAAGATGGAAGATAGGGCAGAAAGGTTGATTAAATACCAAAAATTTAGATACTGCCCTGGAGGTTAAAACATGAGCGGAAAGTGTACTGACTGAATATACGGATACGTTCGAGGGTGTGTTTTTATGTATGAATGCATCACAATTAGTTTTGCAAAGGAAAAGAGCCTTTCTAGAGCTTTGCCTGTTTCTATAAATATAAAATTTATATCATTTGGCAACTTTCAATTGATTTCATTTTTCATATCATATGAATGGAATTCATTAAACTCGGGAAAGGAAATCCACAAAATTACCAACCACCACAGAACAGCTGGGATAGCAACAAGCCAGAAACATGCATAATCATAATGATATCCATGTCACATCATAAAAAAGCAATTGTATTGAGCTGACCTTGGGCAAGACCAGGGACCAATAATTTGCAGCCATCACATTTTGTTTGACATCATGAACTTTGCTTTTTTCTCAGCAGGCTTTAAAATTTGAAAGGAGCACATCAAATTTTCATCAACACTCATCATAGCACCAGCATTGTCAAATTCACCACAGTAGTTGGGAGCTGAAAATATGGTAACAAGTTGCCTGTCGGCAAAGAATTCATACCCATCTTCCACAACCTAGACCAAAACAAGACGAAAAAATAAAAATCACTTCAGTGTCCAGAAAGAGAGGTATGAGTTACTAAAAGAGAATAGGCTAGCTGAGGAAAAGTTGACAACCTGATGTGCACGACAGACAAGGTCTAAATCATGCTTTGTCAAGAATTCTTGCACCTTATCAGGACCAAAGGTGTAAGAAACTCCTCTATCATTCATCCCCCATCCCTTAACATCTCTACCAGGATCTGACCAGAGTAAATCACACAGCAAACCAGTATCTGGAACAGCAGTTGGGCGGGGCAAGTTTCTAATTTGATCCAAATTTGTCAAATCAGGGGAAAGACCGCCATGCATGCACAAAATTTTGTCATCTATCAAAGCAGCAACAGGAAGGCAGTTGAAACTGTCAGTAAAGGATTTCCATAGCCTTACATTAAACCGCCGCTTACATTCATCATAAAATCCATATATCCGATTAATAGAAGCACATTCATGGTTTCCTCGTAGGAGAAAGAAGTTCTCTGGATATTTAATCTTATAGGCAAGCAAAAGGCATATAGTTTCCAAACTTTGCTTTCCTCGATCGACATAGTCCCCCAAAAATAGATAATTTGCTCCAGGAGGAAAACCACCATACTCGAAAAGTCTCAATAAATCACTATATTGCCCATGAATGTCACCTGAAACACAAAGAAAATCTTGACAATGTCAGATGGAACAAATCCAGGCTGCAGCAGAGCAACACAGGAATCAAATATTCAGCCACGGAAATAGTCTACCCTCCGAGCTATATATTAGCTACATACTATAAGTTGAATATCGTTCTTTGATTATTTCAAATGCCAATTATTTCTCAAATCCATGGAATGCCTTTGAGTTTGATAATATACTTGAATTTTTTAGCATGAATCATATTACATTGACAAATAAAAAACAGACGGGGCCAAATTTACAGCTAAACTTGTTTACATAACAAACATCGCCAGCTCCAGGTTTGTCGAAACTCAAAAGGTTATAAACACAACACCCAATTTCATTCAGCACTAGAGGATTTTAAGGTTTTATAAGCCATTCCATTTTTCACAACTCGATAACAGCATTACTCAGTAACCCAAGACAAAATTTACTCAAGCCTCCGTAAAAGGAATATAACAGATTGCAATAACGAAAAGAAGCCAGGAAATTAAAAAAAAAAAACACAAAACCTGAAGTACCCTTTTCTTAAAACAGCCTCCTCCACTTCCAATCGTATATAAAAAGAACAGTAACCCATCAAGAAAATACCACAAAACCCAGCAGAAAAACAACAAGAAAAATTAGAAAAATTAGGGTAATTTAGAGGACCGCATATCTTGATGGGGGCTTCAAGCTCGAGCAGAACAGGTTGTTGAAGAAAAATATCACGAGAAGCGACACAGAGTTGCTTGATCTCAGCCTCCGATAGCTGAACTTGCTTGCCTGGTCTGGCTGATCGGACTTCTGTTAACCGTCTGATTATGTCATCTAGGACAGCATGGTCCATCGCCGCCTGCCCTTGTGTAGCCATCCGATCTTCCCTCCTCTTTTCAACGGCTCTGGCTTTCTTTTGATAACAAACCCTAGAAATCCAAAAGGATTTTTCAAAGATTATCCTCTCTTTTTTAACAGTCTTGCAGTTTCTTTAGCGTTGTGTGGGTTTTTGAAAAACAGAGAGAGAAAAAAGAAATTGAAACTTATTAGTATTATTTATTTATACATGTTGAGGGAGGAGAGGAGAGTGTTAAAAAAACAAACAAAAAAGAATTATGGGAGACGGCTGCAACTTCTATGCCGCGGAGGTACCTAAATAATACTATAATAATATTTTTCTTTGAAAGTTGTATAAGACGGCGCCGTTTTCAAAGGTCTCAGTGGAATAATAGTATAATACAATGGTGAATTTCTTTGTTGTAATTTTTATTTTTTCTTTTCATTCCTTGCCTAAAGAGAGACAGGATGGAATTGGGATTCAGTTTTATTTTTTGCGGGATATTTTTTTTTTAAAGTTATAAGAAATTAAAAATATTATCTTATTTATTAATTATATTATCTTTAATTTTTTCTTATTATATATTTTATTCTGAATTTTTTAATTTAATATTTTAAAATTTAATTTAATTTAATTTTTATATTAATTTTTATCTTTGTTTTTTTATTATTTATTTTTATTTATCTTTTTTTAATATTATATCTCCTCATTATTTATTTTATTAATATTTTAAAAATAAAATATGAATAAGATATTTTTTAGCTCATTTTGCATTACGTAATTAAAAAATAAAAAAAATATTTTTTTTTAAATTTTTATGATATTATTAAAAAAATTAATTTTTAAAATTATATTTTTAAAAAATATATTTTTTAAAAAAATCTCAGTAAACAAAAAGGGACTAAGATGAGACTATAAGCCGATCACGGTGACAGCATCGTTTAGCTTACCATCCCCAAACATAGCATAAAGTTAACGCCTAAAATTTCTGGCCCAAATTACAATCGGTCTTTAGTTCTTTACAGTTTACCCTTTACTAGCCTCTCTTAATCATTAGCTAGAGGGACTCTTGATGCCTGACAAAAAATGGAACCAGCAAATAAATCTCGATGATTAAAGAGGCCGTTTTTTTATTTTTTAAATTTAAATATTAAAACTAGTATGAATTTCTCTAAATAAATTATATTAATATAGAACGCATAATCAATCTTCATTGACACGTAAACAAATTTGATAATAAAGTAATTTTTACGATGCATCTTATTTTTATAAATATGTGATATATA
>Ga0307513_10010631_pt1 | contig 11514 bp, 11 predicted proteins | sample 15_EM_MG_FD_202174 | JGI IMG/M metagenome (GOLD analysis project Ga0307513, IMG submission 202174) | Populus trichocarpa ectomycorrhiza microbial communities from riparian zone in the Pacific Northwest, United States - 15_EM | ecosystem: Host-associated > Plants > Roots > Unclassified | place... | reverse complement strand
ACCGAGACGGCATGTCGTCGTCGCGGGGTGCTTGCGCTTCGTCCGGAGGACCTGAACTGCGAGCAGTGTCTGATCCTGCTGCGGGAGAAGGGAGGCACCTTTCGTTGGCAGCCGGTGTCACCGACGTTGATGCGTCACCTTCAACAGCACGGTAAGCAGCGTGCGGCGTCGTTCGGTTCGTCGTTGCTGCGGTATCGGGATCGGCGGCCGCTGACGTATCGGCATTACGACCATCTGTGGGTTCGTATCGGTGCGGTCCTTCCGTGGGTCGCGGCTCAGCAGATCAGTACGCATTGGTTGCGGCATACGACGTTGACGTGGGGGGCACATCGGCGACGCCATCCGCTTGCGATCGGCTCCAACAGCACCGCGATCACCCTCGACACCGGCATGAGAGCCACCGGGCTCGCGAGCATTTTCCGAGCGGCAGTTTGCTGGAACGATGTCGCGAGAGGACGCAGCAAGCCAGCGTCCGACATTTTCCTGCTCGCGGCTGAACGCCTCGGAGCTGATCCAAGTCGATGCCTGATATTTGAGGACACGGACGAAGGCATAGCTGCCGCTCTGGCGGCCGGAATGGACGCATACAACGTTGGGACTCGTCCTCCTCGCTGGAGGATCCTGAAACGCCTACGCATAGGCTAGGTGGATGGACGTTCGAAATGTGGTGTGGGATATGGACGGCACCCTGCTCGACTCCACCCGGGTGGTGCCGGAAGCGTTCGTGCGCGCGGTTGCCGCCCTGGGCGGTCAACCCGTGGACGTCGACGACGTGGTGGCCGCGTACTGGCGAGGCACCGCCGAAGTCATCCTCGCGTTCCTCGTGGGCCGCGACCTCCGGCCAGGCGAGCACGAGGCGTACTACCGGGAACTCGACAGCGTGGCGGTGGCCGCCTATCCCGGCGTCGCGGAGACCTTGGCTGCCATCCGAGCCAAGGGCCTGCCAGTGGCAGTGTTCACTGGTGCGAGCACCAGAGCCGCCCGGGTACTGCTTCGTGCCGCCACCCTGGACGCCGATATCGTTATCGGTGGCGACCAGGTGGACCGGCCCAAGCCCGCTGCGGACGGCATGCTGCTGGCCGCACAACGTCTGACGACCGCGCCCGACCACCTCATCCTGATCGGTGACTCGCCGCTCGATCTGCAGGCTGCTAGAGTAGCCGGCAGCAACAACGCCTCGGCGGCATGGGGGCACATGTACGACCCGAACGAGCCGGCGGACATCACCCTGAACACTCCACAGGAAGTGCTTCACCTGCTCGGATAGTGCACCGTGGACTCGTCTGGTTTGCGTTGACGTGCCGGATGGCCTTCCCGGCCGTGCCGGCCGGTGGCCAGCGATGCAGCGACCAGGCAGAACAATGCTGCGACCAGGAAGATCCGGGCGGTATACCCGGGCAGGAGCAAGGGCGAGGCCAGACCGACAACAGAGCCGAGTTGCGACAGTGCGGTGTAGACCGCCGCCGCCTTCCCCAGGCCGGATCGCAGCACGTCTGCCACCAGGAGCATTCCGAAGCTCTGGAATCCCGCGCCGAAGGACGCATAAAGCACCTGGGAAAGGAGCAGCAGCGGCAGATCCCCGCCGATCGCCATCAGGCCGAAGGCTACCGCGCCGGTGCCGCAGACGATCTGCATCCCGGCGTATGGGCCCGTCCTACTGCCGATCCGTCCGATGCCATACAGGATCAGCACCTCTGTGGTCGAACTGATGGCGAACAGGGCCGCGATCCAGGCCTTCGAGATGTGCACATGCACCGAGTACAGCGGAAGATACACCTGCCGGAGGCTGTCGGCCGCCCTAGCCAAGGTGACCGAAAGCGCCGCGCACGCCAGCAACGGCGAGAACCGGCGGACGCCCGTGTCCGGCCCCGTACCGGGCGCCGTGTGGACGGTCGCGGCGGCAGCCACGCCTCGGGTCGCCCATGCGGCGCAGGCATTCGCCACGGCTAGCGCAGCTGCGGCGTAGGTCGGCATGAGCCAGGAGGCGAGGTGTTCCTGCACTTGCACGGCGGCGGAGTAGGAGCCGAGCCCCGCGACGTATCCGAGGACGTAGGTCATCCGCACCCCGCTCGCCGTCCGTGTTCGGTTCTGATCCTCCCCACGGTCGACAACCGACACGTGCAGCGAGAATGCCATTCCCGATGCCATCACCATCGGCCCGGTCAGGGCCAGCATCCAGGACAGCGGCACAACGGTGATGACGATGAGTCCTGCCGCCGAGATTGCGTTCAGCCCACTGATCCAGGTGCGGACGGACCGGATCCGGGAGATGTGCCGTCCAAGGACGACGTTGAGCGACGCAGTGGTGATTGCGGTCCCGACGAAGTACAAGGTGATGAAGGCCTTACTGGCCCCCTTCGCATCGAGTTCGAGCGGCAGTGCGACGGTCACCAGTCCAGTCAGCGCCGCGTTGGTGAATATCGGTGGATTCAGGGTCTTGGGCCGGCTCACGGGTCGACCCCGTCAACGGACAGCAGGCGGGTGGAGGGGAACCGGTCGGCCAGCTCCCGCCGGAGCCTCTCGACCAGTTCGCGATCGTCGCGACGGCATACCGCGACCAGGGCACCGCCGCCGCCGGAGCCACTGACTTTGAACGGGATCCCCGCCACATGCTCAGCCGACCGCCGCAACTTCTCCAGGAACGGGGTGGACATGCCCTGGATGTCCCGCATGGCGCCATGCGCGGTACGCATCCCGCTCCAGACGTCAGGCAGGAATTGTCGGGTCAGGCCGGACCAGACCCGGGCAGAGGCGTCATCGCAGATCTGGATGTACCTGGCGAGCCGGGGATCCTCCGCCGCTACCTGTTCGCGTACCGAGTTCGTGTGGGCGAGCGTCGACTTGGTCACGCCGGAGTCGACGACGAGCACGGTCCAGAACCGGGGAAACGGCACCGACGCGATCAGTTCCGGTAGCTCTCCGTCCCGGCCGCGGGTGAGGACGGATCCACCGTGGACAATGGCCAGGTGGTCCATGCCGCCGCCGCCGTCGAAGGGCAGCTCGACTTCCAGCGCCCAGCGGGCCAGGGTCGCTGGCCCAACGTTCCGTCCTTGTCCGAGGTGTGCCAGGAAGAGCCGGAAGAGGGCCACGGTCAGAGACGTCGAGGACGAGAGCCCGCCTGCGATCGGCCCGGTCCACCGGGCCCGGACATCCGGTGCCGGGCGGGGGCAGGCCCGCAGCGTCTCGAGCAGATACTGCCATGCGCTGCGAAACATGGCGGCGTGCCCGCCCGCCAGCGGCAGGAAATCGTCGTCCTCGACGCGCCCGCCGCCGGTCCGCACCGTCGTGGGCAGGTCCAGAGCGACGCAGACAGACCGGTAGCCGAGCCAGTCGAGGTCCTCGCCGGACAGACATGCCCGGGTTGGGGCCTGCGCGCTTCTCATCGGCGTCATCGGCGTCATCGGCTTCGTCCGCGGGTCAACGGTGAAACCGGGGCATACTTGTCCAGCTCACCGATCACCCGATCCTTCGGCCAGCTCAACGGTGCGATGTCGAGGTTCTGCACTTCGCCGTTGGCGACATCCGCGCTCGGGTCGTGATGGAGATGGAGGAGCCGGTCCGGATACCGGTCCAGGCCGCCGTCCAGGTTGGCGCGGAAAGCGAAGTCGGTGTCCTCCCCGCCCCAGCCCTCGTAACGCTCATCCATTCCGCCGACCCGGTCGAAGGACTCCCGCCGAATCCATCCGCAGCAACCGGGCGGGCGACGGACCGAGAATCCGCGCAGCGACGCGGAGGGCGGGTCGCCCACTCCCTCCTCGACCCTTGCCGCTATCGCCGCGTCGCTGGCGCTCGCGTCCAGGCAAAGCATGTCTCGGTAGGGCAGCACCGCGCTCGCGCCCGGCTGCAGGAACCGCTCCACATTACGCCGGACGAAGTCCCGATCGGCCAGGACGTCTGCGTCCATGACGCAGATGAGATCCCAGTCGCCCGGCGTGTTCCGTACCCCCACGTTGACCGCCCAGGATCTGTTGAACGGCCGCCCACTCGGGGCGAACACGTACTGGTCGCAGAACGGCTCGAACAGCGGGCCCCACCGCGGGATCTCATCGGTCTCGACGACCGTTACGCAGAAGTTCTCCGACCCGATCGACTGGTCACGCAGGGAGAGCAGACAGGAGAGCAGATTGCGCAGCCGGCTGCTCGACTCGGTCGTGTCCCGGAACGGGATCACGATCACGGCTTTGGGATCGGCGACCGCGGCCGCAGCGCTGCGGGCGCCCGCCTCCAGCAACCGGGCGACTGTGACACTCTCCCGCGACCCCACGTAGTCACATCCGATGTGGTATCCAAGCCTTGTGTTGATCTGTGCCCGCCAGCCGAGAAGCAGCAGATCGACGACCTTGGCATTGTCGGTCGCCTCGCGGCACAGAACCGTGCGGAAATCCTCGTACCGGCGGTAGCTGGCCGGTGCGGCGCATAGTTCGGCGGCAGCGTCCACGATTTCCGGGACGCCGACAGAGGCGGCGGCGTCCGATACGGCATGGACCCACGGCTGCGCCCGCTCCCAGTACGGCAGGCTGGCGTAACGACCGGCGCGGTCATGAGCCACGATCAGGCTGTCCGCGACCGTCGTGGCAAGGATCCGGGGATCGTCTGGAATCAATGTCATGATCACCTCCGGGGAGACTGGTGGATCAGTCGAATGTGGTGGGCAGGCCGGTGTCGAGATGGTGGGCGTACGCCAGGCGCACCTGTTCGGCTGTCACCCGGGTCGTCGACAACTCCGGCATCGCGTCCACAGGGAACCAACGGACGTCGAGCGTCTCGTCCGCGGACGGTGCGTGGCTGGAGATCTCGCGGCAGACGAAGAAGAGCTTGTACACGTGGAACGGCAGCGGCGGACGGTTTCCCTGGCGTTCCCGGTCCAGCACGGCCGCAACCTTCACCACCTCCGCGACGACGCCCGACTCCTCACGGATCTCGCGGATGACCGCCTCGCTCGGGGACTCCAGGACATCGCACCAGCCACCCGGCATCGCCCACCGCCCGTCGGAGCGTTCCCGGATGAGAAGGATGCGATTCTGCTTGTCGAACACCGCGCCACGGACGTCGACCTTTGGTGTGGCATACCCGGTTTCGGCGCAGACGAGCCGGCTGAGCTCGTCGGTCCCACCGTCGGCGACGCGGGACAGCAGGGACACACCGATCTGCTGGACCTGCTCGTACCGCTGCCGATCGAAGACGTCGTGACAGTAGGCCAATCCGCTCTGGGCGATCGCCAGAAGACGGATGGCGTCACGGCGTATCCCCTCCTCCGGAGATTCGCCACCCGCGACCGTCATCGGCCTGCGCATCCTCCTCGTTTTCATCGTGGCCCGGCCACCGCCCGACCGGCACTGGCCAGTTCGGCCAGCCCTGCCCCGACGCCGTCCGGGTGGCGGAACACGGCGGACGCCGCGACCAACCGGCGCGCACCCGCGCCCACCAGGTCCCGCGCTCGCGCGCCGTTCACACCGCCGTCGACCGCGATCGTCACGTCATCCAGCCCGCGCTCGTCGAGCAGGTCGCGCAGGCGCCGTACCTTGGCCACCGTGTACGGCAGGAAATCGCTCGTGCCCGGACTGCTGGTCATGACGGTGACCTGCTCGACGTCCTCAAGCACCTCGGCCACTGATGCCAACGGCGTCGCAGGATTCAACGCTACCGCTCGGCTCATTCCCGCCGTGGCGAGTTTCCGCATACAGCGAGCGAGATCGCGGGCGGACTCGACATGAATCGTGACCAGATGGACCGGCGTCTGGCACAGTTCGCCGATCATTCGATCGGGATCGACGGTCTGAAGGTGCACGTCCAGCGGCAACCGTGTGACGCGGGCCACCTCCCGTACCGTGCGCAACCCGAAACTGATGTCGTCCACGAAGCAGCCATCCATCACATCCAGGTGGAGCATCGTGGCACCGGCGTTCTGCGCCGCGGCAACGGCGTCGCCGATGCGGAGCGGGTCGGCTCCGAGTACGGCGGGAATGACCTCGAACATCGCGCTTCCTCGCTATCCCTCGGTCGGTCAGTTCGCCTGTGCCAGCGCCGCCGTCAGGCTGTGGATGACGTAGTCGACCTCGGCCCGGGTGAGATTCGGACGGATCGGCAGGCAGAGAGTGCTCCGCGCCTGCCGTTCGGCCTCCGGGAAGGACACCCCCAGCCCGAGATCGGCGAACGCGGGCTGTCGGTTGACGGGCACCGGGTAGCGGACGACGGCATCGACGCCCCGGCGGCGCAGGTCGGCCAGGACGTCATCGCGGCTGGGCACAGCGACCTGGTAGAGGTGGTAGATGTGTTCCTTGTCGGGGGCCAGAGTGGCGCGCGCCCGGGTACCGGCCAGCATACCGGCGTACTGCGCCGCCACCTCCTGCCGCTGGCTGTTCCAATCGTCCAGATAGTCAATCTTCGCGTTGAGGACCACCGCCTGCAGGCCATCCAGTTTGGAGTTCATGCCTCGCGCCACGTGGTTGTTCTGGCCCTGCTGACCGAGACTCCGCAACACTCGTATCCGGTCGGCGAGAGCCCGGTCTGCGGTCAGCACCGCGCCCGCGTCGCCGGCGGCGGCGAGGTTCTTGCTCGGGTGGAAGCTGAAACAGCCCGCCTGCCCGAAGGATCCCACCCGGCTGCCCTGGAAGGTCGCGCCCACCGCCTGGGCACAGTCTTCGATCAGCGCGAGTGAGTGCTGGTCAGTCAGTCGCCGCAGCTGGTCCATCGGGAGAGCCTTGCCGAAGAGGTGGACCGCCACGACAGCGCGGGTCCGCGGTCCGATGACCCCGCGGACCTGCGCGATGTCCATCAGGTAGTCATCCGCGCGGCAGTCGACCAGCGTGGGCGTCGCGCCGACCGCGGTGATGGCCAGCACGGTGGCGTGGAAGGTGTTCGCCACGGTGATGACCTCGTCGCCGGGTCCGATGCCCAATGCCCGCAAGGCGAGGATCAACGCGTCGGTGCCCGAGTTGACGCCGACGGCATGGTCGACGCCGATGTACTCGGCGAACCGGCACTCGAAGGACTCGACGTTCTCCTCCAGGATGTACCTGCCGTTGGTCAACAGCGTCCTGATGGCGGCGGTCGTGGCGTCGAGGTCGACGAATTGGGCGGCATAGTCGTAGCGAAGGACATCCACGGTTACTCCAGACAGTAGTGCGGGAAACGGACGACGGCCTTCCCGAGGAAACCGTCATGAATACGCCGAGGCAGGACGTCCACCGCCTCCTCCAGCGTCAGGAGATCGGTGACCAGCTGCTCGACCCGGCGCGCGAGCGCGGCGGGGTGTGCCGGGCTGAGTAGAGCCAGCGAGTCGCGGAAGTCCTCGGCCAGCGCGCCGTGGGTGCCCGCCACGGTGAGCGCCCGCCACCCGGCCATGACCGAAACCACCTGCTCGTCGCGCCGAACCCGATCCAGTGGCTGGCCGAACAGCGTGGTGTCCGGTCCGGTCCCGGCGAACAGTACCAACAGACCGTCCGGTTGGGCTGACTCGACAGCGCGGGACAGCATCTCCGGCGTCGCCGTGGCGGTGGCCAGTACCACCCTGGGAAAGCGCTGCCCGTCCGCGCCCCCGTCGACGGCCCGGGCCGGCAGGAAGCCCTTGGAGCGCAGAAACTCCAGCCGCTGCGTGCCGCGGTTCAGTAGCCGCACCGGTACGTTTCCGGCGGACAGTACCGCGGCGATCAGGGCACCCGCCATACCTGCGCCGATGACGGCGACCGGCGAGTCATGCCGCAGCCCGCGGGCCTCGCTCTCCGCAGTCAGTTTGCGTACACAGTGGACAGCACACGCGAGAGGCTCCGCGAATACGGCGGCGAGGGGCGCCACCGGCTCCGGCACGGGCACCAGCGCGCTCCGCAGCGCATGGGACGCGCCGGACAGTTCCACCAGGTCGGCGAAGCCGCAGGTCCGCTCCAGCCGGGGATGTGGGTCGTAGACGACCCGCGCTCCCGGCGGGAACAGGCCGTCCGGCTGAACGGCCACGACCCGGCCGACGATCTCGTGCCCGAAATCGCGCCTGAGGTAACGGTCATCGGCCAGCTCACGCAGATCCGACCGGCAGACTCCGACAACGTCGGGCCGCAGTACCACGGTGGCGTCACCGGCCGCCTCGGCCACCCGGGCGGTCCGCAGTCGCAGCGTCGCACCTTCGCGTTGGACAGTCCGGTACGGCTGGCCCACCGGGATCATCGCCCGGCCGCCAGATCGCCGACGGTGCGGTCCAGCCGCGGGGTCCGGCGGTCGGCCGACAGACCGAGGTCCACGACGACCTTGAGATGCGGATCCCGGTCCGGGTCTGCGCGGCCGGTCGTATTCGCGAATCGGGGCAGGAGCGCCGCAGCCCTGGGAAGCGAGATGATGTGCGTCAGTAGCCGGCCGAACCGCTCGCGATGGTCCAGCAGCATCCGTTGCGCGGCATGGAAATGACGGTCCGCCGTGCCCCGGTGCCCGACCAGCAGGATCTCCCGGCCGGACACGGTCCGGACGGCGAAGGTCCGACCTGGGTCCGGATTGCCACAGGCATTTGCCCGCCGGACCGTGCCCAGGTCGACATCCGGCACACTGGGATGCCGGTCTCCACCGGTGAAGCCGCCGAACAGGTCGACGACTCCCCCGGGCCGGACCGATGTCACCGCTTGGGCGAGTGCGTCACGGGTTCCTTCCCGTGCCACGCAGAGTGCGGCGGCGTCGACGTGGTCCGCCGCTCGCATTCCCGCAAGGGTGGCCGCCGGGACGACGTTCAGGCTGCGCAGGTACCGCAGGCGGGCCGGACGGTCATGGTACAACCGGGCCGCGACCCCGTGCACTTCGGCGACGAGCGCCGTCAGCACCGCGGTCGTGCCAGCACCCCAGATGCCGAGGGTCCGCAGGGACGTGGCGGTGGTCATGAGCTGCCAGCCGTACAGAACGGCCGCCAGCGGCTCGATCAACACGGCGAGATCGGCCGGCAGCGCGGGATCCACTTCGAACAGACGGCTTGCCTCGCCTGCCGGCACCACCTGGCGCAGCAGCCCGTCGTAGCTGTGGCCCAGGATCCGGTCCTGATCGCTCTCGTCGACCGGGTTGAAGACGACGTGACGCACACCGCCCGCCTCGGACGTCGCCTCCGCCAATCCCTCGTGGCCGAGGACCCGTGCCGCATCGGGTCGGACCTGGCGCAATATCTGCAGATCGGTGCCGCAGACGCCGACGAGCAGGATGCGCATCGTCGCTTTTCCCGGTGCCTGGCGCCACTCTTCGACGCACAGCCCAGATCGATTCCGCACGAGTGCGGAGTAGGTCCGGCTCATCCGACTCGCACCCCCAGCGTGAGGTCTTTGAGCCACTCGGTCGCGTATTCGATCTCGTCGTGCGTCAGGTGTTCGACGAACGTGCCGGCGCCCAGCCCGGTCGGCAACGGGCAGTGCTGGCGGCCGTCGCGGTGCCGCGTCGTGTCGTCCAGCGCTCGGCGCATCGCCGCGGGCGTGCAGGCCCGGTGCCACAACGGGAGTCCGGCTCGGAGCAGCAACGAGAGTATTCGGTCGGCATCGTCCTCCGTGATCATTGCCCGTCGCGCGGCGATGGCCGTCGAGATCGCCATGTCGATCGCCACTGCCTCGCCGTGCAGCAACTCACCGTCCGCCACCATCTCGAGCTGCGGGCTGAATGTGTGCCCGAAGTCGACGAGGCGGCGCAGTTCGTGCTCGCGAAGGTTGGGCTCGAGCTCGCCGAGCATGTCGCTAACGGCGTGGTCGATCACAGCCGCTGAGACGGCGCAGTCGAAACGGGTGCTGACCAGATCGGCGACATGAGTTTCGAGAAGCCCGAACAGCGTCCGGTTCCGCATGATCGCAACCTTGATCGCCTCCGCGATGCCGTTGCGGATGTGTCGCTCCGACAGGGTGCGAAGAAAGGTGCGGTCCAGGATGGTGTCTGCCGACGGGTAGTAGGTTCCGAGCCGGTTCTTGCCCCCGGCGTAGTTGATGCCGGTCTTGACGCCGACGCCGGCGTCGATGATGCCCACGAGTGTCGTCGGCACCCGGATGAACGGCGTGCCGCGCCGATAAAGGCTGGCGGCGAGCCCCACCACGTCGGTCACGACGCCGCCGCCCACCACGACGATCGGATCGCTGCGCCGGTTGAGGCCCAGATCGTCGACGCCGTCCAGCACCCTGCGGAGGGCGTCCAGGCTCTTGTTGTGTTCACCGGCGCTGATCACCAGGGTCTCCGGGACTGCCCCGTGGTATGCGAAGTACGCGCGCAGGCGGTCCCCGTAGAGTTTGTCGATCTGGTGGTCCACCACGAGCAGGCGGCGTCGCCCGCTGCACAGCTGGGCGGCTCGCGCGAGCACGTGGTTTTCAGGTGACAGGCAGTCGTCTGTTTCGTGGATCCGATAGGCGAATTCTTCGTACGTGCGCACGGTCCAGGTCACCATTGCCGGTTGTCCTCCTCCGTCTCCAATTCCATCCCCCGTGCGCGCAGGCCCGCACCACGCAGGGCTGACAACCCGTCGAGCCGGCCGAGCCGGACACGCCGACGGAAGTAGTCCGCATCTTGACCGGATACGGCATACAGACCGAGCAGTTCGAGATTTCTCAGGACGCTGTCCAGATACGCCGAGCCGAACGCCGCGACCACCCCGCCGCTGAGTACGGTCTGTGCGACCTGGGGATTCAGCGTCGCCTGGTAAAGCAGGACCTGCGCGAGCGGCCTGGTGGCTGTGTCCAGCACCTGCTGTGCCACCGGATCCCCCGCGTGGACGCGGCGGCAGAAAGCGTCCAGCAGGTCCGTTTCCGGCGCGGCGGTGTCCGCCCAGTCCGAAGTCAGTGCGGCGAGTTCCGGATCGTCGCACAGCAGGCGGTGAATGCCGGGGCCGGAGGAGAAGCTGGCCACGTGTCTCAGCGCACCGCAGTCGCACCGTGCGTCGAGCCGGCGGCCACGCCAGAACGCCTCCGCGGGCAGGTGGCCGATCTCGCCTTGCAGCCCATTATCCGGATCCACTGGAATCGCACCCGTTCGCAGGTCGATCGCCCGGTACGCGATCCCGCTGCTGACGGTCACCGCCGCGACGAAATCACCGGCGGTGCTCTCCGTCAGCAGGTCGGTCGCGAGGGCCGTGACATCGTTAAGCACTGTCCAACGAAGGTGCGGGCAGGCTCGCCGGAGGCAGCCTTCGAGGTCGAAGTCGCAGAGCTCTGACCCCCACAGCGGCGCGCTGCCCACGACGCGCCCGGTGACGTGGTTGACCGCGGCACCGATGGATACCGCGACCGACCGGACGCCTGCGTTCGCGCAGAGATCCTTCCCCGTTTCGAGGATGTGGTCGAGCATCTGCCGCTGTAGCTCGGGCACCGGGGCGACGCGGTTGCGGCGACCGATGGACGGCGTCTCGCGTAGCCGTACGATTTCGTCGTTCTCATCGAGGACTGCTGCCCGAAAGCGCGTCCCGCCGAGGTCGAAGACGACCACGGGAGCCCGGCTGCGGCGGGCCATGTCGGCGTTGAAGTCCAGCACGTCGCAACGCCTACCGCAGGTGACGCGCGGTGTCGGACGGACCGGCTAAGTCCG
>Ga0307513_10010630_pt1 | contig 11514 bp, 4 predicted proteins | sample 15_EM_MG_FD_202174 | JGI IMG/M metagenome (GOLD analysis project Ga0307513, IMG submission 202174) | Populus trichocarpa ectomycorrhiza microbial communities from riparian zone in the Pacific Northwest, United States - 15_EM | ecosystem: Host-associated > Plants > Roots > Unclassified | place... | reverse complement strand
TATGCGAACGACAGGAACCGCGAACGAGAGCGGACGGCGACAAAACGGCAGCTTTATTCAACCACAAAACGATGGCGGACTAGCAACGAGCCGTTACAGTATAATTAAATAAAGATTATTTTAACAGGAACGGTTGACGAAGGTTCTCGCGTTTACCAGGTGACGCGGTTGAAGTCGGCGTGCGGGTACTTGGCCTTGATGCAACGGATGAGGAAGTGAGCGGGGGTCGCGTAGGTGACGTGGTTGCTCGTCGAACCGCCTTTGTTGATCCCGGAGTGGAGCTGACCCACCATGCGCCCTTCACCGTCGAAGACGAGGGCGCCTGAGTCTCCTTTCTCGCTGAACGTCAGCCCCTTCTTCTTGTCGTAGTTGTATATGCCGAGTTCGATGGACTCGACGCCGAGGTCGTCGCAAACGAACGATTCGAGGCCCGCGTAGAGCCCAACGGTGAGGTCGGTAGCGGAGCCGTCTTTCATGACCACGAGACACGGCTCGCCGTCGGGGCCGTACAAGTCGGGGTCGGCTAGGAGCTCGCGTGTGAGGATACCGTTGATGCGGAGCTGTCGACCTCCGGGATACTCGAAAGTCTTTCGGCCGCCAAGTTGAGGATAGAACATCGAGGTGAGCTTCTCGGGAGAAAACGCGGTTCCTGAATAAGGTGGTTCTTGTTAGACGAGGCAAATAAGAGAAAGACGAGTCAAATATGAGAAAGACGAGTCAAAACGCACCCAAGTCGACCACGTTGCCCTTGAACGTGGGCTTGAACTTCGCCTCGTCGAGCTGGAACGTACCCCAATCCTCCGTGTACCGGTAGCCCTCGACATTGACGGAGATGGCTGGAGAGTAATCGATGAAGCCGATGTTGCGGCGATCGATATCGACCCATTGGCTGTTGACGTCGTCGTAGAAGTCCCAAGTTCACCGATAGCCTTCTTCGCCTTGGCCAGATTATCTCGCTTGTACTGCAGCTCCTTTGCGTCCTCCGCCACCTCGTCCTCGCCCACGTCCTCGCATATGGCCCTCTCCTCCAACATAATGATTTCTCTGGCGTAGAGCTCGGCGAGCATGTCCTGGCTACCGATGTAGACCTTGATCTCGTCGAGGCCCTTCTGAAAACGATGAAAGCCGTTGAGACAAACGTACTGACGAGGTGCACCGGCGCCCTTGAACTCGTACGCCTTGTCGACCCTCTCGCGGAGAACGTGGTGGTTGCTGACCCCGAAGACCTTGGTGCTGGGCCTGCCCTGATTGTCGCGATTCTCGTGGAAGAAGAAGGTGACGCTGCCCTGCCCGTCCTGGACCTCCCTCTGTCGAGTCGCGATGGGCATGCCGAGCGCAGCGGTAAGATGCCGACGTAGATAGGCGGTAGGGTTATTGTCGCCGACGACGCGGAGGAGGGCTGGACCTGAGAGCTTCGACAGGACCGCCTCGCGCCATTCGACCTCAGCGCCCTCGACTCCGTTCTTCACGAGAAGCGCGAGGATGGCCTCGGAGACGTCGTGTGCGGTGTCGGCGGAGGTAGAGCCGGGAGGGACAGCGATCCAGATCGTCACGGGACCGAGAGTCTCCTCCCCGTCCTGCTGGGCGACGAAGCGAGCAGGGTCGATGGACGAGTACTGAGCCTTCTGCTTCACCAGATCGCGAATCTGGGGACCGACGGTGTCCCAGACCTTGTTGAGCGGAGTGTTGTACACGCCACGGAGCGACTTGACGGGGACAGAGGCCCATTTACCCGTGGGGCGAGTCCAGGGGTACGTGGTCGATCCCGTACGGTAGAGAAGGTTGGGGTTGTCGCCGTAGTCGGTGATGCCGTTGTAGTAAGAGATTCTTTCGAAGTCCGAGACCGCGTGATCGGAGGAAACGGTGGTCGCGGTGTCGAGGGTCGGGGAGGTGGGTGAGGAAGGGCGCTTGGGCTGGCCCGCATAATAGATACATTCGAGGGCGAAGGGGGAAAGACCTAAACGGAAGGTGGTAAGAGTGGGATAAACGCGGGAAGAAAGTAAAGACACTCGCTCAGGAGATCGGGTCGCATTTCCATAGTCTCCATCACCCCTTTCAGGAAGTTTGTAGCGTCTAACAAGATGATTAGTGTGGTACAAGACAAGACACGAAGACGATGGGACGCACGAGCTGAATCCATATTCGATGCGTTGACGGGAAAAAGAAACCCTGTAAACACTTTGTATTCGATTGGACTATCTACTTATAAGCTATCTCGAATGGAATTAGTGTCACGACGAATAACAAATTTGGCCTCGGTTTGGAAATACTCAAGCCACGGTTTAGAAGTTTCAGGCCTCGGTCTGGAAATACTGACGAAACTCATCCTCAGAGTTGAGAGCAGATTCGCAGAGAGAGCAACGAGCGGTCGGGGGATGAGAAGCGCGTGTGATGATTCCAAGTCCGGTCCGGCCTCTTGACTTTCTCTGCGCGCGATATCATCTATTTATTGCTTCGTTTATGTATTAATGTTGGGATCGACTGTGGTAAATACCCCAGCCTTCACCCCATACTGTCATCTCCCTCTGCATTTCCCTCTCACTGCTCGGTAAAACTACTAGATAGCCCACATGGATCCTGCGATACCATAGCCCTTCCACTTCCATTCCTTCGAATTCTTCATCTAATCTTGATCCATTCCATCTTGTTCGCTATCACCGGTCTTAGCTACGCACTGAGATGATGTAGAGTTACTCAAGAGTACTTAAGGGTCCTTGTGCCGCTCGTAGAATCCCTAGCCTGGCTCTCAAATTGGACTCACCACCGTTCCTCTGTCTCTTCTTCGCTACTTACTCAAGAAGCTCCCGCATCTCTTTCCGCCCTCGAATTCGATCTCCAATATTGAACGGGACGGTGTGGCCCGGAAGCGAAACCCCCGGGGAAAAGACTTCACCTCCTTCAATCCTGATATGCCCCCGCTCATTGCGCGCCAGGTTTCTACATTTGACGAGCCTGAGGGGAGGGAGGTTTAGTAGGGGACCAAAGGGAGAAATGATTGGGTCCAATGTAGGGATGAATGTGGCGGCGAATAAGGAGAGTAAGGAGATGATACGTGCCTGTCTCTTGGTTCCTGAAAATCGCGCTGAGTCCACTGATTCTGTTCAGCCCACTTACTATTATTCAGAGTATATGTCATGGATGCTGAGCTCTTCTACTTCCCAGACCAACAGTTTGCGGACGCGCAGCCTGCAGCCGTATTGTAATTCCCCGGATTAGCTGGCTTCTGTATATCCGTAGTGCTAATTAGCGTATTTACATCTAGTTGAACCCAACGACATTTGACTAACTTCCGATGGTTGCTCTGGCCACCACTGCGCACTGTCCCACCACTGGGAACAGCGTATAATACAATCAGTGTTATTCCACCAAACATGACAAGTCCATCACATGCCACAAACCTGGCTACTTCGATACATTAATACCCCGCCGCCGCTCAGACTACCTCGCGGGCAATATTTTCTGCCACAGCGCGTGCACAGCAAAGGCATTGGACACATTACAGCCTTGCAGTTGGAATGAATCGGGCTATAATGATTGCTGAGTTTGGTTGGCCTTTTCGTACCGATCCTTCTTCCAAATTGACTAGTTTATATAGTTTATAGAGAACTGTATGATGGTCTCAGCAGGGGTGTGCCGCAGAATTGAATGGGCCGTGCTATGTCGAATGAAGGACACAGGGCAGCCACGTGGGAGTCGAGCATTTGGATGAGACTGACCAGAAAAGACGAACCTCGTTCGTTTACTGTATTTAGAGCATCCCGAACCACGCTAACATCAACAATCCTGTGCTCGTCTTACCTCCAAGGGTCTGTAGGTGAATGTTCCAGCTTCTACAGAAGCGAATGAGGAGATGTGTCGTCTTGCGCTGCTTGTCTTCAGACATAATCGCCATTGGGCATACTCGTACCGGTTGTTTCGGTCCTCAAGCGCATTGAACCCGGCGAGAGAGCCACTAGCGGCAAATTGCGACCAAGCGGCTTGTGGGTGTAACGAAAGCCAGTGCACAGATGGCCACAGGAAAGGACTCTTGGCTCTCCTATGCAACCAAGGTGTGACTGACACTTTCTTGTGTGGGCCGAGCACAATCCTCTATAATCACCAACCACTAGAGTGGCTCCTTAGTCGTAGGAACTTACAACCACCCGCGTCGTTCCTGACCCTTGAGAGTTTGGAAAGCTATAAAACTACCTGCGGTGCCACAGAGACGACGCAATAGTTCCGGTGCCAATCGACCTGCTCGCAAGTCATAGAGCTAGGAGTTCCTCGATTATTCAATATCACGGCTGTAATGGGGGCGCCCCAAAAGGACCGTCGCTCCAGCCGTCTATATGAGATAAATGTTGGTTTCCTGTGCGCACGCGCCTTCCATGCCCGCCATATGCAAATCACACAGGCACCTAATGGAGGTTGTGGTCGCTCATTGTGTTGGAGTTTTGGGGGCGGGATGGCACAACCTCCGGTGTGCGATGCTCTGATGGATGTCAGCTTGCACATCGCTATGTCATGGGCTCGATTTCTGTCTTTCCGTGCATAATGTATTTAGTGGGTCCTCAGAGTTACGAATGGAACAAGGGAGTTACCCACGATTTTCGTCAAGAAAAGCGAAGGAAGTTGTTGACGGTTGGGGATATCCTTGATACATCCATTAGCTAGCTATTAGCTGCCCCCAAGCGCATCTATTCAGGATTGTATTTAGAGCCTTTACTTGGTGATCAGTCTGCACAGCCGAACGTCAAAGGCTGGAAGGGGGTTCAGGTCACCTTCTTCCGTTGTGGTACGCCCACTCATCCGCTCAAATCACAAGTGAAAATTAGGACACCTGTGAGCGTTATATATGAGTACCATGCAGCATCAGCAGAGAGAGGGCCCAACAGAGCATGCGATCCATTACTGGATCTGAGGTAGGCTAAGGGTTTCAGGTAGTCAATTAAAAGTGGTTTCTTGAATAAGAGTGGTGTCAGAGAACAGTGTTTCACTGAAATGGAGGACGCGCTCAGGGTTGGTCATGGCGTTGCTGGACCCGCACCTAGGTGGTCAGGTGCAAATGGCGTGAAAAATAAACAAGCAAACAGGCGATGCAACCAGCTAACTAACGCGGGCATTGCAGCGGAATACATGCGGTAAATAAATCCTAATAGTTGAGGGTTCAGATATTCGTAGCTTTGATACGAGGTCATCAAGCTAGATTCTCATTACTAGTGAGCACAAACTTTAGAGAAGCGGGTGACAAACGACATTCGTTGCCAGCACGACTAAATGCAACTTTGCCGATGCGTCCACTATCATGGGTATAAGCGTGTGATCTCTCACACAGCGACTGTCTCACATTACCCAAGTGTCGGAGCATCCACTTGACTCCTTGGACCTCTGTGTCAGTAACTGGACCAATAGCGAAGTCGGCGGCTTTCGGAACAGCAACAAATACAGATCTCCTGCCTCCATGGTACATTCAGCCCATTGGCTCCCCAAGAGCTAGCGCGCTCTCTTCCACGCGGGATCTGAGGCTGACGTGGCTGACAAGGCCTAAGGCCTTGGTAGGAAGCCGTGGCCGTACATAACGAGGCCGTGGCCGTGGCTAGCAGGACACGAGCGGGGAAGCCCGGTGCAGGGAGAAATTTGCCATATTTTTTTCCCACAAGCCTGCCGAATGGAACCTATTGGAACCTGAACGACCGTAATTGATATGTGGCAATCAAAGATCTATTTCGGATAACGAAGGTGAGACTGGAGGGGCTTAATTGATACAGCCCAATTCTTCAACCCGACTCACAAATTCGATCACGTCGAACCTGGAGAATTTGCTGGAGGTTGGCAACTGTATCGCTCTGACTTCCACGGTGTCCTTACTTAAACCCCTCGTAGGGATCTCACCCATGTAAAGTACTTAACCCCTCGCCGGTACTCCTAATACCGCTCCCTTTGTACCCCCATTAGAATGCGAGTACCGCTCTAACAACACGTAAAACTCCTCCCATGGACTAGACTCAATGCACGACGTCGGGAATCGATTGAACCCTGAGATTCTCTCATTGACTTGTTAGTGATATGGCCCATTGGCCTGGCGCATGAATATCTGATTTTTAGGCGCTCATACCATGGATTTGGACTGGACGGACCTCCGTGGTGTTCAAGCCGGAGCACCCAATTGAGGTGAGGCACTATCTCATGATTACTATGCACGAACTTATGTTGGATTTTGTTGTTGTTATCGGTCCTGCCTTGGCAAACTCCACAGCCTCAGGGGCCGACACGGAGAATAATCGCAAGGCCGCAAGAGCCCACAGTTTGTTCTTGATGATATTCACGCTACCCCATGAGGCCGTTCTGGCTTCCACTCAACTAACGCCGGCTAGGTCTCCAAGTCAATGTGCAAGTTCTGTCCACTTTTTTGGGGCATTTCCAAATTAGGCATCCTCATCGTTATTTTGTTCTTTAATTGACGCGTGCTTAGTTCAATGGCTTGGCCGTGGGCCTCCGTGGGCCGCATTGATCAAGGCCTTCGCCCGGCCTTCTCTTCTTTGGCCCTAAGGCTGGCCAAGCGGCCAAAAATAATGAGCAAAGGGTTGCATTATAGCTCTATTATATAAAAACGAGTGATATCGATGATTTTCTGTCGACGCTCTCACCACCACGAAACCTAATAGCCCTATGCCGTGAGCCCTGCATCAGAGTTGCAGATTGCAGGAGCGAACACTCACTTTGTCTGCTTTCCAGTACCCTTCACTTTCAGGACCAAGTCTCGGCTTGTGAGCATGACCTGCGAGTGACTTCTATAGACCTTATGCTAGCCTCATCACTGACTCTAGTCATATAGAACGGTCCCTCACTCTCGGTGTGTATACTCTCCAGACTATCATGCTTCTAGCTAAGCCGTGGACAGAAAGTGTTTGAATCTGTCGGTTACTATTCAGGAACCTACTCGTGTCTTTGACAACCACCTCCAGTACAGAGATCAAGTGAAGATACGTGTCGACGTTGAGCGCCTTTGCTCCAGGTTCAAGGAGGTTATGCTAGTCGACCTGGAAAATAGGAATAGTGAACTTCTGGAAAACTACCCATGCGATCTATCACGACTCTTCCTCTATGTACAAGCGCACTGCACCTCGTGCGCGATGATGCAGGCCTCCGATGCTAGTCCGCGATGCGCCCCCCTCGTCTTTCTTTTACCACCTAGCATCGAAAGCCCTATCAAAGTTCTCATGGTCTTCGACGACTTCAATACCTGGTTCTCTCAAACCGCTACCTTCAAGATCCCACCCCGTTACCGAAAACCATCCAATGGTCAATGGTTCCGGTGTGGTCGCGAGTCATTGGTGTACGTGTTCTCCCTAATACCGAGTCTAGATATTGATGTCTTTGCTTGTAGTATTTCCTTCGCGTTGAGGGATTGGTTCGGGAACGATGTCGCGACGTGCCAGTTGGAGACACCGTTGAAAACCCGGACACACGGACAAGTCCAAATGTTAGCCTTGCCTCAAGCAAGTCCTGACTTTGGGAGCACCGTAACGACGGCACCACCGCCACAGATCGTCGACATCAACCCTCGATCTGGACTGCATTCCGCAGGTCAAAGAGTCTGGGTCAAGGTACTAAACCTTCCTCGGGGCAATGGCCAGCGTTATCTCATTGAATTTGATGGCGTTGGTATCGTGAGCACATCGTTCGAGTCTCCGGAAGGGGACCAGGTCCAAATTCTGGAGTGCACAACGCCGATAACCCCCACCCCCTGCGGTACCTTACCGGCGTTGAAGTATTACTGGGATCCTCAATCTCCTATTGGGTCCAGCGATGTTCAGTACTTCTTTACTGCTGCGTTCTACTAGACATTTGTGTGGCACAAAGGCGAGTGTCCCTGCACCAAGATAAGACATTTCTCTTCTCTGCTATAATCGATTCCTACATCTTTTGTCTGACGGTGGCTGAATGGCGCGGTCTCCGAAATGCGTTGTACGCTTTTGCTCCGCCATGGACAATATGTTTGTAGATACGGGCGCTCGTCACAGTCAAGGTTTCCCTGATTTTCCCTTCTTTTACCATTGCAGTATATTAGTTACCTAGTTTTTTTATCACAGACGAGTTGGACCTGACTACCCTACTTGTATCCGGCGATGCTCTGATCTCCACTGCCATTCCAAAGCGGAACGCCGTGCTCTGACAGCGAGAGTCATCGCATAAGACAAGATGACTTCAGGGAATGAGTGTGGTGCCTTGATGTTCGTGTGCACTCTACTCTTTACACGTTGGCCAAGTTGCTGTTCACAGTATAGGGTGAGAAGAAAAATGCGCCTGACAGGGTCGGTAGTACAGAAGAGAAGATAATTTGCGGTTGGCGGACTATAAGACTAGGTACCATCATCCGGAATTAGGTCCCGTGTGACTTGACTAGCTGTATTAGCTTCGCTCTCTTGATGTCCGCCTCTATGATCGCCAAGAGTCGACGGTTGATAGTCATGATGGCAAACTTCTTGTCCGACGGTCAGTCTAGACCCTTAAAGGACTGAAAGCAGAGCAGGGAAATGTTTAAAATGTATCAAGGGTGTTTCAGGAGATCGCCCCTTCGACTCTCGACCCGTCGCCTCCATGGGTGATTACGCAAACAAGGGGCAGTGTCCAGAGGAGTCAGACAGGTAAGACGAGGGCGAGGGCACTGTGCTTCTCAACAAGATTTACGCGGTACAGAGGTAGGCGGAGCCGCGATATCCACGTCCATTTGTCCCGCCGCTGAAATTGACACTGAACCAAGGGTTCTCATACAAGAGTACCTTCCATACCTCGGTGCTCAATAATCGCATCGAGAATGGAGCGGCGAGTGGTAGAAAGCCTCGCTGCTCCAGCACGCGTCCAGCGTTGGCACGGAGCGGGAGAGAGGCAGAGGCAGAGGCAGAGGCAGAGGGAGAGAAGAAGTATTGGGTTGATGGAGGGAGCGAAAGTTGGGAAGAAGAGAGGAAAATAAGGTGAGTTTGGCACCAAAGGTTGCGAGCTGTGTGGCGTTTCGTGGTTGGATCACGTGGTGGCTTGTATCTCGTTGTTACCCATGTGGTGGAAATTGTCCCTTTCGTGCTTCGCTTGCTTGTGCTTCGCGTCTCGCTTTACAGTGACATAGTCGACGGTCGAGGCACTGCATGAAAAGAACAAAGATGGATACAAGTGCTGAGCTGGAGTGAGGTAGAAATGTCCCATACGATACGTCATGAGAGTCTGAGATACTTAAATACGTATCTATAAAAATCCGGTCGTAGAATAACTGTAGTACGCAGATGTAGGATTTGCTGCAAATGTCTCTGGAATCACTCGAACGGGTTGGTCCGGCCGGCCTGCACAAAACCAGGAAAGGGTCAGGAGCCGTAAAGCCGGGCGGGAGTCGACACACCTGCCCATGGCCTCTCCCTCCACTCTCTCTACACCCGCACATCCAGTCCATCCACCACCGCCCGTCTTCATGCTCCCGCCGTCGCTCCTCTTCCTCTTCAAGCAGCTCAATATCCGACGGTCCACGCACTTGCATCCCGGTGTTCGGTTTGGGCGGATCAACCCTCGACGGTGCTGACCTCTGTGATACTGCTGCTGCTCCTCCAGATGTTTGTAGCATCGGTCGTGCTGTCGGGGGCAGGGCATTTTCGAACATCGGTGTGGGGGGTATTGATGTGGGATCCATGAAGGGCCCACGGTCTACTGCCAGTGCGGACGATAGCGGTGCAGCGGTACCGCTCGTCAGGCGGGCCCCGTCATAAGCAAATGGAGATGCCTCTGGATACTCGGAGTGGACAAGCGGCGAGGCAATGGTGGGGGACGAACTTCTTCTCTCGGGTGGATCGACCGTTGTACGCACACTGTTAGACCTAGTCGGCGCAGGCAAGGTTGAGTACGAATTCCGACTGGGGTTTGTCTCATGCTCAGGTGAACCCTCGAGCTTGAAGGAGCCGCGTAAGGGACGCGGTCGGGTGTGGGTTGCCTCTGACCAGAGTAGAGATACACGTCTTGAGACACCGCCAACAGCGGAGTAGGTAGCGCGAACGGATTCTCGAGCTGCTTTCCGGCGTTGACGTTCGGCATCCTCCCAGCGCTTGAGAGTCTAGATAGGTGGATGATAATTGTTACAATAAGCGGAATGGAAACGTGACTGTGATTAGAGAATATTGCTTACCTCCTGCACACGTCTCTCCTCGAGCTGGTCATCTCCCATGGGTGGATATTCGCTCCCTTCGTCCTCGGTGTGCTCGTCGGATGTTCTACTATAGTTCTGCATGTCTGTGATGTCCTCTTCGGTGTCGTCTGTTGCACGTCTTTTGCCCTTCCATTTCGGCTCCACCAAGTTGACTTGCGAATGTGTTGGGCTGAACGACCATTTCGGAGTCCCTTCGGACCGCGAGGACCGTGTCGGCGACGGTGGTGAGGATACGACCAGGTGGGGTGGTTCAATCGATTGCCACTCGCTGCTGCTCATCTCCAACGTTCGCTCCTTTGTTCCATTTCCTCCTCATCCTTTCCATTTTCCATTTTCTCCCATTTTCTCGTGCTACTCCCACTCGTAATGGCCTTCAGACTGTTGTAGTTGCGCTCCAAGAGGCGGCCAAATCCAAATTTATACAGTTTTCATGCGCTGACCAAAAGCCAGCTCACGTCGCCCATCCCAGGGTCATCACTGGGTGGCTTGACAGCCTTGGCGTGCGGGCGCGCGACATCCCCTTGCCAGCAGCATCCAGCAGCTGAGTTCATATCAGCCTGATCTGGTGCTCAGAGCAGCCCTCGTACTTGAATCGCCTTGCGGTCCCGAGGCTGCGCAACCCAAATGGTCGGAGTCGTAGCCGCTTCCACTATTCTGCCTCGCTTCCTGGTCGATGCATAGGCCGCGCTTATTAAACAATACAAGTTGCTACGTGTCATGATGCAACTTTTATAATTGCTCATTCCTCTCGTTCAACCTAACGGAAATCAGGTCGGCAAGGATTCTTTCCGAAGAATACTATGAGCCGTTCCCCGGCAGAACTTGAAACCCATCGTACACTACGCCAGAGAGTCCTGCCCGACGTCGATCCGAACGTCCCCAACCTTTCGACTTTATCCTCGCCCTCTCTGGATGGGGCTCTACCGATCAATAGAATCTGTACGGTCAACACCTCCTACTACTCCTTTACCATGCACGGAAAGAAGTAAGGAAGCGGACGAAAAGGCTACCCTGAGTGAACATTGACCATTGCAACAGGGGTGTCATGAAAGAAAGAAGGAACGTCAAAAGACGTGAATGATATGACTTCGTATTCACTCTCGCGTACCTTTGAAGCTCTGGAAGGTTGCATCAGGGCAGGGAGCTCGTGACGAGCACCAAAAACACGAACAAACCAGCCCTTGTCCCTTTGGATTTCAGTTCGACACTGATCTTGAGCACTCGCCGGGCGAATAGTTTTGGCCTGGCGGAGAACGGCGCCAAGGGCACCTCGGGCACTCGGATCCGGGGCCTCTTAGGCCGTGTTAAGCTATTCAATCAACCCCCCTCAGAGGGGGTCATCCTGCTCA
>Ga0307513_10010629_pt1 | contig 11514 bp, 13 predicted proteins | sample 15_EM_MG_FD_202174 | JGI IMG/M metagenome (GOLD analysis project Ga0307513, IMG submission 202174) | Populus trichocarpa ectomycorrhiza microbial communities from riparian zone in the Pacific Northwest, United States - 15_EM | ecosystem: Host-associated > Plants > Roots > Unclassified | place... | reverse complement strand
AGTGGATCGATATCTCTTGACGAGGACGTCATGTGGCCATCCCGACTTGCTATCTTCGCAGCTCGGCCGTGGTCTTTCTCGCCAGTCATTCCATCTTGAGCATCATCCGACCCTCCTGCTTTGGCCGGCCGGATGTGGTCTGGATTGTAACAAACTCAAGCTTGGGGTAGACTTGGCCATTGCGAATGTGACTGCAGTGGGGACCGACACCGCCCAGCTCGATCGTGAATGGTGATGGCTATGGCCATAGCAAGTTGACTTATAAAATCCACCTTCGCCACTTCCCCTCCCCTCCCCTCTCTCTCCCCGAGTCTCGGCCCCTTTCCCTCCCGTTTATCCGCTTCCGCTTATTCCGACTCATACATCATCACGAATCTCCTTGTTGGCGTTCACCCCCACATCCACGAACCGCACACACGACAAGCATAATGTCTATTCAAACGCGTTCCAAATCCGCCCCCCAACTCGCCGCCTCCTTCCAAAATGCAGGCGACAACACTGCCTCGAGCCCCCTGTATAGGCGGCAACGATCCTTTGTCCAGTCGCCATCGACCTCGAGGCTCCATAACGAGCCCTTCGCCCTGTCTGGGTTCTTCCCTTCATATATGTCCCCGTTAAAGGAGAACGACGACGATGAGAGGTGGAGTTGGTTGCAAGGAGATGAGGAAGATGAGGCAGAGTCTGTTTACACTGCCTCCGAGGAAGACCCTACCGTTCCTCCCACCCCCGCCGAGTACGACGAGAGTGAGAATCCGGATCGGGTGATCCAACGAGAGGATAAGCTCGGGATTTTACGCCTCCGTGAGTACCAGACACGCCCAGCCATCAGGACCCTTGGGAACCTGAATTGATGGTTTTACCGGGAGCCGTTTGACTGATTGTTGCGTTTCCTCCAGTTCATTTCTTGGAAGAGGGACAACAGACACCACAATCACCCAAACGACAACCTGACCAGGGACCAATGAGCGAGGCGCCTTCAAAACTGCTGTACTTGGAGCAGAACGTCGACTCTTTCGAGGCAATGTGTGATACCTACCGGGCGCGCCGACAAGCCCGCGATTGCGGCAACCTTTCGATCAACAGTAGGGACATCAAGGGTCTCTCAACAGGCCCATTGTTTTCCCCTGCTCGGGAAGATGCCGAGATGACAGAAGAGGATTGGGACGACATATGGTACAGAGGCTGGCAACGAGTCACCAACTTGTTGTTTTAGAGCCCCTTACCTGGGGTTTACATAGAGTCCATGGGAAAACAATGCCATATTTGGTTTATTTAAAGCGGAGATCAAAGTCGTTGTCATCGGAGATTGAAAAGTCGGGAGCCAATAAAACCGTGCGACGGTGATATTCCCTTCGAACAAAATTCCCACATCCACCCCTCCTCCCACCTCAGAACTCCCACGACAAATCCCACGCATATTCGGAGAGACTTCGATGGCTTCAGAACGCGTGCGTTGCTCAAACACTCACCGCTCAACGCCAACTCAACTCATTTTGTCTCGGCAGGTTGAGGCGGAAAAGGGCTCGACGACTGCGACAGATCCTCCAACTGATGTCCCGGTTCCTCTTCCGATGTACCCTTGGTCAGGGTCACCGCTACCTGGTGGGCCAGCCCAGGGTCTGCCTACCGCATCATCGTCCAAGGTTAGACAGCCGATTTCCCAACCCCTGAGCTTATCGCCGACGTTGGTCCAATCCACCCATAGGTTACTGGTAAACGCAAATTGGAGTCCACACCAGACGCTGAAGACAACCACGCGAAAATCAGACGCGTCGTCCGTGAGCAGATTGCTCAGGATGGCAGCAGAGTCATACCTATGACCACCGTCATCTGCCTACACGCTGCGGTCGCTCAGAAGTCCTATGGAAGTGAGAAACGGTTCCTTTGCCCACCACCCGTTGTACATATCGAAGGTCCCTTGTGGCAGATGAGGCAACAACAACTATCAATGTCTGTCGTATCTGAAAGTGGAGAACGTACCTTTGATCAGAAGGCACCCCTGGATGCCACCCTAACTGCGAACTTCAAGTTCCTCCACGTAACTGGATCCGCCAAATCGAAGAGCTTCCAACTGTCCTTGGACATCGCCGAACCCCCTCCCCTCACCGCAGATGCCGGAGCCAAGGGCGTGGCCCGAACTTGGGCTACGTTTGATTCTGCTCCAGTCACGATCATTTCCAAACCTTCGAAGAAGACCGCCAAGACAAGAAATATCTCTTCCTGTATCTTGGCAGGTGGACCGGTTTCGCTGTTTAATCGAATCAACTCCCAGACGGTCAGGACCAAATATATGGCCATCGATCACACCCAACTTTGCGCGAGCAACACCACTTGGTCGGCCTTCACCGTGAACGTGGTCCGACCGCCGCCGGACGCTCCACCAGTGGGTAAGTATATCATAGGAAGTCTCTCGTGTTGACCGGTGGTTGATGTTTAGTTTCTTTTGGAGGCGGGCAACAGCCTGTAACCTATGGAAGTGAGATTGTGCTCACTGATACACGCACTGGAATCTCCACCGCACCCCTTATTGTCCGTAAGGTCGACAAGGGTAAAGTGGTCATGGAAGAAGGAAGTCCTGTTAGTCAGATGCAGAAGATCGCGCTGCAACGGGTAAATAACGATGGAACAAGGCATTATCTTTCTGCCGCGGGGCCATTGCCCGGTGGCGGTGGAGGCCCTCCGGGGAACAGTTCTCCATCCGGCACACACCCATTGTTATTCCAAGCCCCTCGTGAACGCGAAGAAGTGAGGGATGGCATGCATATCGTGTCCGATGAAGTGGACGACTACCTGTGCTGGACCATTGTTGGAATCTGTAGGTCTTTTTTGAAGCTTGATTTCGACTGGTCCTAATTTTATCCACAGCTAAATTTCAGTACACCTTTTTCGACGCTTTCAGTCAGAACAACACTGTACCTGAAAGCCCCATCACACCTTTCCCTACCCTGTTTACCGCCCCGACTTTCCGCCCTGGACCTCACACCCTCGAACTTACCGTGTCAAATTTCTTTTACCACGATGCCAAGACGCACCAACAACTCCCGCTCGATGTTTACCTCGGTAGTCTCGGTCCCCTACGCTTGCGGGCGTATCAAACGTCACCTCCTGGTCCTCTGACCACTGTCTCTCCTCACGTCCACAACTTGGGTGGGCCGGCGGTTGCTGGCGGCTCGGATAGCGAACACACCACTCATGCTGGCAGAAGATACGTCGGGGATTACCTCCACACTGTCGTGGTAGTGGATCTCCCTCCTATCGCAGAAATCGTAGATGCACTCCAAGACGAGTCGACGGCGGGACCTGAAGCCCCCTCGCCTGTCCAGAAGAAACCGGTGATCCCGCGCATTAACGGCCGAAGCTTGCCTCTTCTTTTTATCCGATCAGCGGACGGTGTTGGGTATCACTCGGGGCGAACGGTGACGTGTGAGAACGTTTTCCAGGGGGTGGACATTGCCAATCATCCGCAAAGCGTGGACCCTGGTTGGCTTGCGGCCGCCCAGGCTGCGTCTATCGACGGAAATAACCCGCACAATGGCTGGACGCTGAGGGTGATGTGAAATCGGGAGTTGGGGATCGATGGACCGAGGGTTATTGCTACTGATGCGGGATATCTACGGCAGTTACTGATTACAAACGTTTGAATCGATATTGTACGACTTAGCACTCCCCGAATGCATGTTTTCTGATTCGCTCTCACCCAGCTCGGGAGCCCGGTCAGGCCTCACGCGCTTAGATTACCGATCAAATTTCCCGGATACAAAACGATTGACATAATACCCGCATTTCTCTTTCTTCCCTCATACCCTCCCATCTGACACACCCGCACGCATAAAAAAACACAATGGCTGGAGGAATAAGGTCAAGAGTTGAATGGTGGGCTAGCCTCGAAACCTCAAAGGCTCAGAACATAACGGAGGAGACCAAGCACTACCGGAAGGTGAGCAGATTCTGTCCTGGTCCAGCGACGATCCTCTATTCTATCCCTCCTCTTCACACTTCACCCTCTTGCTCTCGCGTGCCCCCAAACTCCGGATTACTGATGACGCCGTCTCTGCTGCATGTAGACTGCGATTATCGCGACGATTGGTGAGGTTTTTTTAGGTTGTTTGTTGTTCCCGGTTGCTTATCGTGGGACTCTTCGATATCTGCGGTTGTCTCTCGTGCCATCTTTGGTATCGTATGGGATTACAGGTCCAAAGGTTAACACCCCCGAGAAGCTGGCTGAGCTTCGAAGGGCTGGTGTTAACATCGGTACGTTCGACGCTTGTATCGAGCCTGGGTTCGTGGTCTGACTCGTTCATGACGTAGTTCGTATGAACTTTTCCCATGGATCTTATGAGTACCACCAGAGCGTTATCGATAACACTCGTAAAATGGTTGCTGGTAATGCTTGACTCCGTTTCACAATTTTCTGACGTGAGGGCTGAAAACGGATGTTTTTGCTCTGACAGCTGACCCCGGAGGACGTCCCGTTGCCATCGCCCTCGATACGGTTTGTCCCGTTCACTTGGCGCTCTTACCCCCGTTTAACGCGGATTTATTGAATGACGGCACGATAGAAAGGACCAGAGATCAGGACCGGCCTGATGAGAGACGGCATAGATGTTTGTCCTTTCCACTCTCTTCCTAAAAGTTTTGCCCAACCTGATTGACGGGCTTCTTTTCTTTTCTGGGTTTTTGACTCTCTCTGCAGATCGCGATATCCGCTGGTCACGAATTCATCATCACCACCGATCCAAAACACTCTGAGATTTGCGATGATAAGGTCATGTATGTGGATTACGTCAGTATGCCCTTGAGTTCCGATCACAGTGGCGAACTGTCAGGATGCTGACTTTTCCCTTTTTTTTTTGACCGCAGGTTAACCTTCCCAAGGTCACCGCTCCCGGAAAACTCGTCTACGTCGATGACGGTGAGCCGAGTCCCCGGTCCACAACGCACGTTTGTGTTTTTCCCCGTTTCTGACTGTACATGCGTGAATAGGTATCCTCTCCCTCCTTGTTCTGTCAATTGACGGATCGAATGTCAAAGTCCGGGCCCTCAACAACGGAACCCTCAGTTCCCGCAAAGGCGTCAACCTCCCCAAGACCGACGTCGACCTTCCCGCTCTCTCTGATAAGGACAAGAAGGATCTCCAATTCGGTGTCAAAAATGGCGTGGACATGATCTTCGCTTCCTTCATCCGTCGTGCTCAGGATGTGCTTCACATCCGTGAGGTCCTCGGTCCTGACGGGGCCAACATCAAAATCATCGTCAAGATTGAGAACGAGCAGGGCGTAGAGAACTTTGACGAAATTTTGGCGGTGACCGACGGTGTCATGGTCGCTCGTGGTGATTTGGGTATCGAGATTCCTGCCAGTCAGGTCTTCCTTGCTCAAAAGATGATGATTGCTAAGTGCAATGTCGTTGGAAAGCCCGTTATCGTTGCCACCCAGATGCTTGAGGTGTGTGGTTTTTCCTTCCCCCTCCGTCACGTCGGTTCTGATAGTTGGTTCCGCCCAGTCTATGACCGTGAGTGCAGAAGGTCTGGCTTGCACCTCGTCGATCTTGATGATATTTCCAGTACAACCCCAGGCCGACCCGGGCCGAGGTCAGTGATGTGGCCAATGCCGTCCTCGATGGTGCCGACTGTGTCATGCTTTCCGGTGAAACTGCGAAGGGGTCCTACCCGATCCAATCCGGTTAGTAAAATTAAGAACTGCTTATCTTTTTCGGTAAACTGATTGAACCGAAAGTCCTGATGATGGCCGAGACCTGTTTGTTGGCTGAGGCGGCCATCTGTTACCCACCTCTGTACGATGAGTTGCGCAACTTGACTCCTCTGCCCACGGACACCGTGGAGACTGTGGCTATAGCAGCCGTTGCTGCTGCGAGCGAACAGGGCGCATGTGCGATTGTCGTCCTCTCCACCAGTGGGAACACGGCCCGTTTGGTTGCCAAGTACAGACCCAAGGTTCCGATCATTACAGGTAGGTGTTCACAAGCCACCACCACAACGGCTCACTAACACCCGACGCAGTCACTCGTAACGAACAGACATCTCGTCAGCTCCACTTGCACAGGGCTTGTTACCCCGTGTGGTACCCCGAACCGAGGGGCATAGAGAGCCACCAGTGGCAGACGGATGTGAGTGCCATTCTGCGCGTAAGCAGAAAGGAAACATATAATGACTTGTTTTCTGTCGAAAGGTGGACAACCGCATCCGATACGGCTTGCGGGCTGGCTTGAAATTGAATCTGATCAAGACTGGCAGTACGATCGTTGCTGTCCAGGGCTGGAAGGGTGGCCTTGGCCACACGAACACGATGAGGATTCTGTCTGTCCCCAACGACCGTGCCGACCTTGAGATCCAGCCTCTGGTCGGTGTTTGATAGAGAAGCAAAGTTGTACCCTTTTTTCTTGTAATTTTTTCGATAGCGTTATACATATGTACACATGGCATGTCACCGGAAGAGATAGGCGCCCCGCTTCAGCGCGGCGTTTCGATCCCGACACAGCAGAATCGTTACACGTCTACGCTTTCGTCACCTCCTCCCCAGCCTCCCCCGACCCTTCCTGCCAGGGTCAATAATCCCTCTGGCAGAGATGTCATCCATCCACTTTTCTTCTAGTCACCGGTCAACAAACTCACGCGAAAGGGCTCGTCTCACCAACGGCTTACCGTCATACTCTGCCGCTGTCCAGGAGAAGCTGTATCGCCACGGCCGCTCTTCATCTTGGTTCATCCCTCTCTCGACCCCAATTCCAGGAATAAGGAGTCGCAGGTTTCGCCTTTGGGTCCCAAACCCCGCGCGCATTCATCAAGTGAGCGTTGCCAGGTTCGGTCGGAAACGAGGGACTCTCGTGTTGTGCTTCGGAGTCCTCCTTTTGGTCTTCGCCACTTTCGCCGTGCACAGGAGGTTCAATACCACGTCGAGGCAGTGGCCCACTTTCCCCACCGGCGATCCTTCAACTCTCGTTTTTACCAGAGCCGATCTACAGCGGATATGGGAGTGGGAGATTGACAGTGGGCATTATCCAAGCAGCCAAAAAAGTGCGTCGCCTTTCGCTGGCATCCCCGAAGTCGACCCGTGTCTAACTCGAGTTCGCTTGGTTCTTTTTTTTTTCCGCCCCGCATTTTTGGTTTTACAGTTCCAGAAGCGATCGGTTTCTCGTCAGCGGTCTCAAATCCGGCTCTCCCGCCACGGAAAACCGCCCGACTGCCACCAAGGCTGCGGCCGGTCTCATCGTCTGTCACAAGCACGAGTGGCGTTGGTCCCAGACGGGTGTATCTCGACATTCAATCCCATGGGTCTGAAGAATCTCGCCCACCACGTCCCGTCACCGGAGGCATCGCGGATTTGGATATCGTCATGAAGCATTGCGATTTCTCAACGAATCAGGTAATGTCCGCTCCTTTCCCCCCTCGAAGCACAACAGGCTTGTCCGCGGGTTGCCAAGCGGGGACAATTTTGTGGTTTGTGATTTGGTTGGTTAACACATCCTTTCTCTCATTTAGTACGTGCGGGACTGTCTGGAAGTGCTTCGATTGGGTGCGGGATTGGATAACGGGCCACGGTTAAGAAGAGGTGATATGTCGGATTGGAAATACATTTACGTCGAGGACGGCAAGGAGAATTTCACGGACGCGCCTGTCCCAAAAGCCTACCCTTCGTTCCAGACCGAGCTGGAAACGGACCCGAACGCAGGGCTTACGAAGAAACGCGGTGTAGAATGGGAAAAGGACTTCACTCTGCCTCCCGTGACGCCATACAAATCGTTCAAGGATCTGCCAGAGAAACCTTGCGATGAAGATCATCCTCGACTTTTCCATATGTTCTGGACTGGGCCTTTCACCGACAAACCGTATTTGGCCTTGCTTTCCTTCTTGTATACCCAGAATCTGGGCCTTCATCTCCCCCCCGATCAACCTGATCCTAATGTGTGTCGGTCGCAGTTCTGGCTCTGGATCAACCCTGGCCCTGCTGCTTCCGTTCCCAACCCGAACGCCCTACGGAACATGTTCGAATCGCTGAAGACGAACCCTTGGGCTTCGCCGTTTTTGCACCCTCGGTTCAAGGACGTCATTCAGTTCAAACTTTGGAACACCACCGAGCAATTGGATGGCATCCCCGAGTTAAAAAATGAATGGAGGACTTTGGAAGGTGGACTATTCAACTCTGGAGGACACATCATTCAGGTGCCCAAAGAGAAAGAAAAGGAGAAGTCAAAATCCGGGACCACAAGCTCTCCTACGAAGCCTCCCACGAGCGAAGTCGTCGATGGAGACAAGACAGTCGCGGAGGATGCTTCCGCCACAAACGAAGCCGGACCTGAGGATGATGATATGATCCACCGACTCGGCTCTAAATCTTCCTCGTCATATGATCGACTTTCCGTCATTCTCTCGGATATGGCTCGATTCATCCTCTGTCACCGGTTCGGAGGGATCTACTTGGATGCTGACACGCTCTTCCTTCGGGACTGGGAGGAGTTGTGGGGCTGGAAGGGAGCGTTCGCTTATAGGTGGTCGAGGTTGGAGAAGTACAACACGGCGGTTCTGCATTTGAACAAGGGTTCGGCCTTGGGATCGTTCCTGTTCAGGACGGCTTTGAGGAACGGATTAGATTTCCATCCGATGTCGATCTCGAAGTATACCAAGGACGCGTATCTGGAAGGGCTCTTGTTGAGACTTCCCGACGCGCTCTTTGACGCGGCTTGGTTGAACACTGAATTTTACCAGAGGGACCGACCGCCCCAGCCGTACTTCCAAGAGTGGGTTGGCGCTTTGGATGTGAAGTTTATGTTTACTGACCCATGCGCGACTTTAGATTTGGTGACTTCTTCAATACTCCTGCACAAAACAGCGCGGCACCACAAGCTTTGGGATTCGATGGCTTCTTCAAAGGCTCTTTCTCGTACCATTTCCATAACTTCTGGTAAGTTGACCGCATTCCTTCCAACTTCCAGTGGCTCGACAACAATCCTCAGGTGGCAACCTTTCGACACAATCCGACATTGGCCAGATCTTGGAGCTCGGTTTATCAATGGTGAACGGATCGCACGTGCCACCGCCGGCGCTGTAGACGAAGATGGCGAGTGGACGGACGAGGTGGCAGACGACAAACGGGACCTTGATTGGTCCGCGGTCCTGAAGAGGACTTTTGAAGCCTTCCTCCGTGGAGAGACACCTAACCTGTATGGAGAAAATATTGCTTGGTGAGCTGGTCGGGAACGACAGGCAACCGCATCGACATCCCCCACAAATTCTCTCCTCTATCCCTTCTCCTATCTACTCCCTCCGACCCGTTTAACACTCCCCTATCCATCACTCCCGCGTGCATCCATCGACCTGCTTCTGTTCATACCATCGCTTTGTGTGTCTTGTTCGTTTCGTATGTGTCCAAGTCAAGATCAACCTTTGGGGTGTGGGCAGGGGGGGTTCTGGAAGGGAAGGGGCGTGCGGTGGGGGAGACTTGTTGTAGAATCTCTATAGATGCGCAACAACCAAAGAAAAAACAAACCATTTCGCGCGGGTCCGTTGGTTTTCTAGCCTCTCACTTTTTTTCAAGACACCCCTCATACAACGATTTTCGGCCTCCCCCGTTAAGGGTTATTTTAGGTAGTCCTCCACGCCTCTTCCTCCCTCTCCACCTCCATCTCGTCCTTCATCTTTCTCTTCTTGCTTTAGTACAAAATTGCATCTAATTCGAGAGGGATCACACAGCTCCATTGAGTTCGTTCTCGCCCTTCCCATTTATAGAGTATTAGGCATTTGTTGGTTGTATATCTTCGTTATGTAGTGTCGACCAACTATATTCGATATCCAATACCCAAATCCTTCCGTTGTCTAAAGGTCACCCACCCTCCTGACCGAATTCCTCGCTGAATTGGCACTGGATGAGTTTCCCAAGGGCGGATGGGTCGGTGAAATTGAGGTAGATCATTGGCCGGGCCCGCTGCTTCCCGGAACCAGCTGGGGAATGAGGTTTACTCACAAGGCCGGTCGTTAGAGCGGACGAAAGTGCGCTCACCATGCAGATGTTGTTCCCGTTCAACAACGTCTGGTTCAACTTGGTTGTCTTCTTTCCCTGAGGCGTAGTCTCACTATAGACGACACGAAACGAAAGCGAGCGCGACAAAAGCCAGGGGCGGTGGAGGCGAACGGTGACAAGTGAGCTCTTTCGTAAAAGGATTGCAAAAGAACAAAGTAAACGTACTATTCCGTTACGTCCTCCAGGACCATATCTAAACGGAGGATAAAGCGGTAGGTAAGCCCTTCGCGGTACGTAACAACGATGGGAAAAGAGAGTGAGAGAGGAAGGGAGACGACGAACTGACGAAATCATCGAACCCGAGCAGCGTCCCGCTGAACTCGCGGTCGTTCTTCATGATGACCCAGATTTTCGAGCCGATACACCTATCGATAAGCTCTGCGTCGTGTCAGATTTTGAATCCTCTCAAAACGAAGGCAGCTGGTGTGTGAGCACCTAGCGGGAGGACTTGGGAACTCATAGTTGCAGATCAAGATGTGTCCGGCGTGAGGCTGACCTCGATCAGCTGGCCCCGACTATCAAGAATCTCGCCGACTCAGATTATCCTCATTTTTCGCAGAGTCCAAAAACGGCTCAGACAGGTCCAAAATCAAGAACGGGAAAGTAAGAAGAGGAGATATAATATGTAACAGACAAACGACAGAAGGAGGCAAGGGCGGTGGGATGGGAGTATGGAGTGAAAAGCCTGAGAAACTAATGAGACATTCGGTTTCGATAAGCCACGCAAGAGAGGTAGTGGATGGGATGGGCGGAAGGAAAAATACACAACAAAACTGCCGGTCTTTAGCGTATAGTATATTTTCTCTACGAACCGAACCTGAAACCACCGGGGGGAGGGGCGCCAGCGTTCGGGTCGAACTGAACAAGTAGTCAGAAACTCGGTGACAACCGGCGCGGGATATACATGTGAACTTACAGCAAAGGCACCAGAGGCGTCAACATTGGCCGTGGTGGCCCCAGCATCGACTTCCTCGTCGTCTGGGAAGTACTTGTCCATGATGTTATACGCCTTCTTGTAGATATCCCCATTGTCGTGGGACTGAAGGTTGTGAATCGTGATCATTCCTCCCGCCTCTTCTACGTAAATCGCATACTGATTCACAGCTCCTGGTCCCGCAGCGGTCTTGTCCATCTCACCGACCTTGAGGATGTTATCCAATCCGTCCAGGGCGACCTGGATGATCTTGTTGTCCATCATAGTCAACAAGTCACACAGGGGTTTGATGCATCCCTGAGAAACGAGGTAACGAATTTGCGATGGCTCTTGCAATCCACCAGAGGTAGCGTTCGAGATCGCCCAGCAAGCTTCCTTCCTGGTCTTGAAATCAGCGTTGGAAAGGATATTGATCAGAGGTGGAATGATGTTGGCATCTATGACAGCCTGAATCTGGGGTGGCGATCCAGCGGTGATGTTCGAGATAGTCCAGCACGCTTCCTTCCTGATACCCTCCTTAGCCGAAGAGAGGAGAGAAAGAAGGGC
>Ga0307513_10010628_pt1 | contig 11515 bp, 17 predicted proteins | sample 15_EM_MG_FD_202174 | JGI IMG/M metagenome (GOLD analysis project Ga0307513, IMG submission 202174) | Populus trichocarpa ectomycorrhiza microbial communities from riparian zone in the Pacific Northwest, United States - 15_EM | ecosystem: Host-associated > Plants > Roots > Unclassified | place... | reverse complement strand
CAGTTGAGATCCGCAAGGTCAAATGTGTTCATGCGTACATCGAACTCCAACCCAATAGTAGGCTCGCCTTGCAAATCCAGAAGCTTGATGAGCTTCTTGCCTAGAGCGTTAATTGCCTCGACATTATCTTTTCCTCTTGTCCAGAGCTGAATACGGTCAATCTTGGCACGCAAGGACACGACTACCACAGCGCATTGAACAAATAACCGAATATGGAGGAGGTAAGTACATACCCGCCCCACAAACTTCGTCCTTCTCGTCCAACTCTTCTCCGACGAGGGCCATGGCCAACCAAGACCAGCATCGGTCCAATAGCATCGGGTTGCTCTTCATAGTGAGCACCCACTTGCCACCTTCAGCGTTTGCAGGGTCCTCCCACATGGGTTTGATCCCATCCTTGAAGAGATGATAATTACTGTTACGCTCCAACTTGGACGGGGGTTTCAACCAGTTGAAGTACCGACAAAACCCCTCGACAGTGTTAAACTCGCCGACGACATTCAACCCAGCCTCGTATGCGCCACTCTCTGTGCTGGCTGGAATAAATGGTGTCGTCTCTCCGCTGCCAGTCGTGGCAGTGAAGGGCGTATAGGGGGTCGTCTTGCTCTTCGTGTCGTGATAGAGTGTCCTAGATTGGTTGTCCGTGCAATAAGCAAGGAGGGTAGTGTGAGAGATTTCGCAGAGGGCATTCTCTCACCAGGTGTGCTGCAGGGGGTGCTCGCTGCCCGCCGCAGATGGAGGAGTCTCATTAGTAGGTGTCTGCTCGCTCGACTGGGCTTCGGGTGCTGTCGCATTTCCAGCCTCTGGCGTCACAGAGATCGAAAAGGCCGTTGAAGCCGTATCTGAAAGCTTTGCGCGGCGCATACGTTCTGTAATGGCATCCAAACTTGGTATGTTCTTGTACCCCCTGATCTTCTTCTCCTCGCGATCGACGATTGGAGCTGGAATACCCTCTGGTGGTGTGGCATTTCCGTCGTCGGTCGGTGGAGGAATTGTGGGCGTGGATACACGGTCTGGAGGAGCTGCATCCGCTGGTTCTGTCGGGGTGATAGGGCGTGTCTTTGGTGGAATAACCGCAGTCGAACTTTGTGAAGACGTTGAGATAACCGAAGCGGCCGAGTTTGAACGCAGTATGTTTGTGGGCAGTCTTGATCCAGCACGACCTATCGGTGAAGGCGTTGCAGTGTTTACCCTGTAACCATAGTCAGCGGTCGTTGTCGCCATCGGCGATGCGCGCGGCTATATCCGGTGAACTTGCCTTGCTGCGATTTGAGCTAGGGAAGGCAGCCTTGCATTTGTGGGCCGCGAAGAAGTAGGGGTCGTGTCCTTGGTTGTCGCGTCCGACATCGTCACCGCTGGTGAAGGTGGTCAACCTCGTTCTCTATTTGGTTTCCTATTCACTGGCCCTTGGACCCAGTTGCCACCTTCTTTCTTGCTGCTATGCGCGCCCTTGTCGTTGCAATCACCATCTCTGCCTCTGTGCAATATGCTTCTGCTTGGGGAGCTGCTGGTACGCGTCCAATATCCTCCAAGACGCCGCTCCAATCTCACTATCGCCTTCCCATATGAAGGTCATGAAATGACCGGCACTATCGCACAAATGTACCTCCACCCCTCTGTTTTACCTCGGATCTGTTCCACCGTCTATCCAGATGGAGATCCAAACGACCCGCGTTGCCATCTAGGTGTCTTGGCTACGTGGGCTGATCGAATTCGAGGTATCCCTCAGTACAGGTGGGCTGGTGCATTCCACTACGTTGGGGGGATCGGCGATTGGCCGCCGAGCATATGCCAGTTTGGAGAGCAAGGATGGCACGGCCGTGACGGAGTCAACGTTCTGGGTGGGATATACAACACCACAAACTGGCTAAAGGAGGGCAAATCTGGGTCTGGTGAGGCGACTAAGTTCCTCATCCACTTTGTTGGCGACCTCCATCAGCCACTGCATTTGACAGCCAGGGACAGGGGAGGGAACGGAGGTCAGCGACCATGTTTTGCACTTAGAGGGACCTTCTGACACTTTTGAAAGACAAGGTTCGCTTCCATAATCGCATTACGAGTAAGTATGCAGACTACCTTTCTGTCGCGCACTCAAAGCCCTGCAGACCTGCACTCAGTATGGGATTCGCGTCTCATCTCGAACAGCATCCTTGATACGCCTCACAATTACACCCGCCCTCTCCCCTTTAACGACGTGGAGAATGCGCTGCGAGGGACGATCTACGACCCGCTCATCCGCTCCATTGTATGGGAGGGCCTCATGCAGCGCTGGAAAGATGACCTAGAGGACTGGCTCGATTGTCCCGACCCAACCTTACGAAGCTCGCAGCATGTGCTAAGTGGCGGACCGAGCCCGTCAAACCCAAATCGCTGGGATGACAGCTTTGTCTGTCCATACTACTGGTCTAAACCTATTCAGGCGCTGAACTGCGAGGTCGCCTGGCCTGCCGAGTTCGACCACCCGCCCCACTCACCCGAGCCTCAACCAATCATCGAGCTCGACACGCCTCAATATGCTGGAAAGATAAGGAAAGATCGGGTCATTGAGAAACTCATCGCTCAAGCTGCGATCCGTATGGCTGCTGTCCTCAATGGATTGTTTATGGACGAAGAGGATGGGTTTGAGGGTCAGAAGAGGCTTTACCATCCCACTATCGCGCATTAGCGACAGGTTTTCCTCAGTATACCTAGTGGTACGCCCGTCGCGATTTGATTCGATGTATATTCCTCGTTAGTTACGCACACAGATGATACAGGGTTAGATTGTAGTCTTAGGTTCACAAATTTACTGTGGAACCGTACACTGGAGGGCGTTAAGTCAATCAAAATGCGATGCAAGGACAGGGAAAGGATCAGAAAAGCCGATGGTTTCATATCCCCAAGCAAGAGCGTGCCTTTCCAAGGAGTGCACATCAAGACGATGTACACGCGAGGTCGGGTAGCTCCAGGAGCAAGGGGCAAATTCAAAGAATGGATGAACTTGTTTTCGTCACCAATGGCCGATGAAAGTCGACTTACTCGCACAATTAGACCTTGGTAAACATAGCCCAGGTTCTGGAGACCTAGACGAAGTAGTTAGTGGAAGAGAAAGCGGCGAAAGGGAGGCGAGGGATCAGAAGTGAGAGTTTTGGTATAGAGGTTGTCCGCAATGCCGTTGGCATATTCGGAAGCAGAACTGAATTGAAAATCATCATAGGTGTAGGGTGGTATTCTACTGACCGTTGAAGAAAGGAGAAAGGAGGACAGATCCAAAGTCGGATTGTATTTGGTTGAACCAAACGTCGGTTTTTTCGTTCTGGTCCATGTCCAATGAAAATCCTAGGACGTCTTCTATGCTCGATCACTCATGGCCCCATATAGTTGTGGGGTAAAACTGGGAGTTTTCCAACTTTGGGCTGGCCACCAGGCGCTCCAATTTTGGTGAGTTGATGTTTCGCCGTCGGGCCATGAAGATACCCAAACCATAAACTCGAGCCGTGAATCTATCATGTGCATTGCTCACTCATGCATCACCAACGGAGCCCTTCATCCCATCGAGGGTTTTGTAGCGCCTTTTTTACTAAACATCCCCCTTCAGATGAACCTTGGTCGCTCTTGATGGGTTGAGGACGTCAATATCCGTAACAAATTATGTTAAAATTTAGTACGTTTCGTTTCTCACTCTGTGTCCGATGAAGGAAACCGTCTCAGTAGAGACAAACAAGCATATGTCCGAACAACACCGTGTTGGAAATCTTATCGTTGCTGAGGCACCATTTTATTTTATTCCTCTTTCCTGTGTCGGTTTATTTTTTATTGACACATGACCAGATTCATATCCGAGTATCTTGGCAAAACTACCGGTGACGTCACACCCGCACCCTTGTACCCTGAGGCTTCTGCGTGGTCCCTTCCACCTACGCGCACTTCCACTACGCGGTCGAGGACCCGTGCCGCGGCCGATCTCCACCTCAAACGTCATGTGAACGAGTCGCCTTTTAAGCACCTCAAACCCCACACTTGTCAACTATCTAATCATGACCCCGACCCTCACGATCGCTATAGTCGCTTTTGTCCTCTTACTCTCGATTCCTGGTGCTGCAGCAAGGAGAAGGCGTATTGGAAGTGGAAGTAGCACCTATTGCGTCGACGACCAGAACCAGCGAGTGCCCTGTGTCTCCAGCATTATCGGAGCAGTCATTGGTGGTCTTTGTTCGTGCCCAAACACCGCTCGTGTTATCGTTCTAACCGCACCCTTTTCATCCAGTTCTCCTTTTGATCATCATCATCCTCTCTGTGGCTATCTATCGTCGCCGCCGTTCGCGACGACGTATGGCGCTCTTGCCCACGACTACCACCGCCAAAGACCACCCGGAGACGAGCACTATTGCCTCAGGCTCGACCTTCCCTTACACGGTGGACCCAATAGTACACCCACCCCCTGCGTACATGGGATTCCCGCATCCGGAACCAGACAACCACAACACTGATCCGAAAGTGGCGCCTGTCGGCACGTACGCTACACCCCAAGGACCTCCTCCTGCAAAGTAGGTGCCTGGTTGCGCGTGAAAGGGCTTGTTATAAAATCGCATTCTTTTTGATGAATCCCGACTAATAGAACAATACTGTAACGACTATGATGTATACCATTACGCATATACAAGAATGTAGTACTTGCGGACCACTATCAAAGCGCGCGGATACTAAGGAACGTTTTTTATTTTATTTCTACATCTTGGACTCTTTGGCCTCTTGTTATTTTGGATCGATGATTCAGACGGGGCTGCTTGCGTCCACACATGCAGACCTTGTCACCGACTCTGCTTTCGACTACTATGGACTTCGTTTGGCGACAACATCACTCGACCAGCGGTCCGTACAAATTCTCCAGCACGTGTGCTCATTTCTCACCTGGAGCGGGAGAACAGGATAAAAATATGGCGTTTGGATGAAAACACCGGTCAATGGATAAATGAGGACGAGTGGAAGGTGCGTTCATGGTTGTGCTCGTAATGTCTCGATTTGTGCTCAACTAGCAACGACTCAACAGGCCCATAGCGCGCCCGTGACGCGCCTCTCGTGGGCACATCCCGAATATGGGACGATTCTAGCATCGTGCTCGTTCGACAAGCTCGTCAAGGTCTGGGAAGAGATCGGTCCTGGACGGATGGAGCCAGACAACACTGCCCCCGCCCCTGGGACCGGCGGGATCGGTGGGAGCGGTGGCGCCACCGGTACCGTTGGAAGTGCGTCACGTTGGGTTGAACGTGCCAAGTTTGTGGAGAGCAAGGCGAGCGTGCGGGCTATCGAGTTTGCACCACGATATTTTGGCCTTAAACTGGTGATCAAATTGCTCGAAGTATGCAAGGAGTATTTATTAATAGCTTTTTGTGTAGGCCGTCATCTCGTCGGACTCGATCCTTCGTATCTACGAATGCCACGACCTGCACAACCTCTCTCAATGGAATGCGAGCATAACCGTGGATGTAATCAATATACCTCCACCTGCTCCTATGGCTGGACTGGGTCCTGATGCATCCCTCGTTGACTCTTCGCATTCACTACCCGCCCCGTACCCTCTAATAAGCAGCAGCGCGGCTTCAAGCAACGGGCTCAGTGCCGGAGGCAGTAGTACAGCTGGAGATAAACATGGTCTTGGGAAGAAAGAAGCGGACGGTGGTTGGAGTCTGTCCTGGTGCAAGGACAAGACCTACGGTGAATTGTGTGCAGTCACAGCAGGAGCCACTGGAACAGTAAAGGTGCGTGTATGGTCACCTTCCCCTTTTCACATTGCACTGACGCCTCCCGCAGATTATTCAACTCCTCTCTTCCCAAGTTGCCGTCCCTGTGCTCACCTTGTCTTCGACTGGCCAAACCAACGCCGAGGAGAAGCCCGCACCCGCCATTGCTTCTGTCTCCTGGGCGCCTTCTTGTGGCCGACGATACCACCTCATCGCGACGGGTGGACGAGATGGCAACGTGCGGATATGGAAGATGATCCCTCCGGAGGACTACCAGTTCCGGCTTGGTCCAGGTGGCGATTCGAGATGGAAGGCAACGAATGTTGGCACGTTTGACGATCATCAGTGGGTCACTTTCCAGATAAACAAAAAATGGTCGTTTGCTGACTTGCTCCAGCTCGGCTGTCACTCGTGTGGAATGGAATGTCACTGGTACCGTATTATCATCTGCTGGAAATGACGGAAATATCCGACTGTGGAAGGCGACTTTCGGTGGCACCTGGAGAAGTATGGGCCATATCCACACCAATCACGGTGACGAAGAACCTCCCACAGATGAGATGGTGGAGGGGTAAGACTTTTGAGCTTTCGATGTACTTCCTTGCTTGCAATTAATTGAACATTCGGATATCATGTTACACAGCAACTCCAATTTCAAATCACGGATGTACATCGCTATACAAAAACGAGAAACCGATGAAGCGATTGGGCAGTGTTGAAAAGGCCCAGTCCCAAACAGTGTGATCGTTGAATCTTTCGGTAATGCCAAACGAATGACGCGACGTTGAAGAAGTCGTTGCAAAGAAACCACTATGGACCAGTTAAAGGCTCATATGGTAAAGGGGTGGTTTTTTAGTCGTCGCCCTCGAAGTTTTCGGGTTTGGTGAATTTGCTGATGTCGACACCAGGAAGAGGGAACTGCTTAGCAAAGGCGCGGACCTCCTTGCGGAGCTCCTTGACAGCCTTGGCACCCTCGCCATCACCAGTGAGAGCGACGCGCTCGAAATCCTTGAGCAACTTGGAGCCCGCTTCCTTCTGCAGCTGCAGAGCGATCTGGATAGCACGGTGCAGGAATGCGGCAATCGTCTTGAAATCTTCCTCCTTCATGCTCCTTGAGGTAAGGGCTGCAGTACCGAGACGAATACCACCAGGGACTTGAGCGGAGGCATCACCGCTGACGGCGTTCTTGTTGATGGTGATGCCGACATAGTCGCAGACCTTTTCTGCCTTGGAGCCAGTGAGGCCAATGGGGCGCAAGTCCCAGAGGATGAGGTGGTTGTCGGTACCCTCAGTTTGCAGACGGTAACCCCTGCCGTGGAGCTCGGCGGCCAACACACGAGCGTTCGTCACGATTTGCTTGGCGTAATCCTTCCAGGTGGGCTGCTTGACCTGGAGGAGGGCGGTCGCGATACCCGCAAGGGCGTGATTGTGGGGGCCACCCTGGCAGGCGGGGAAAACGGCGTCGTTGACACGCTTCTCAAGGTCCTTGGCGTGTTCAACGTCCTTACGGAAGAAGATGAGACCGGCGCGGGGTCCACGGAGGGTCTTGTGGCTAGCAACTTGTCAATACTGTACAATCAAAAAATAAGGAGAAGAACACACGTGGTAGTCGTAACGACGTGGCAATACTCGAATGGGCTCGCCAACTGGCTACCAGCGATTAAGCCGGCTGTGTGGGCTATGTCACACAACAACCAGGCCTGTTGCTCGTCTGCGGTCGCACGGAGAGCCTTGTAGTCCCAGTCACGAGGGTATGCGGATGCACCGCAGATAATGAGTCTGGGCTTGAAGATCTTCGCGGTCTTGTTGACGCCTTCATAGTCGATGAGTTGGGTGTCCGGCACAAGCGCGTAAGGCAGCGACTGGAAGTAGATAGCGGACGCGGTGATCTTCTTTTTGGCGGTATAGTAGCCATGGGTCAGATGGCCACCATCTGGCAAGCCGAGACCCATCAAGCGGTCCTGTGGCTGGAGGAGTGCCGTAAGAGCTGCGAAATTGGCTGTCTGAGAATTAGGCGTAAGGCCGAGCACTTCAATTTCGTAAGCGAGGCACTCACGCTGCCAGAGTACGGTTGCACATTCACTCCCCAGACCTGTGGTGAGGTGGTGAGAATGCCATGAACTTCAGATCAGATAAGGGTGGGCGGACCTTGGGATCGAGGTTGAACGCTTCGAGGGCTCTCGCTTGGCATAGCCGCTCGAGTTCATCGACGTACTCGTTACCGCCGTAGTAACGAGCGCCAGGCAAACCCTCCGAGTACTTGTTCGTGAGAATTGAACCAACAGCTTCCATGGCGGCCAAGCTGGTCAAGTTCTACATGAGACAGAATGTAAGAGACTAGGTCATTACAGGGCGGGGTGGGAGAGACGTACCTCGGACGCGATAAGCTCGAGACCGCAGAACTGGCGCCATGTCTCCTTTTCGATGATATTCTGGACAACAGGATCTATTTCCGCTAGTGGCTTGTACAGATCCGCGTTCTACGTGGGAGGGGAAATTTTTTCAGCAGTATGTTCTGGGACGATTCCGACAAAAAGTTCCGCCGGCAGTTGGACAGCCTAGGGGTTCGAAAGGGCATTTACGGAGAGTGCACCCATCCTAAAGACAAGCGATACTTCCAGACGCTACCCGACCGCTCAACACAAACGCGCATCGGCGGAGCCCCGTATCAGGTCCCATGGGCTGTCGAGAACGAAAGATACGACATACAAAGTCGGTAGGAGCGTTTGCCATTGTGCGAGCTGTGAACGGGAAAAAAGAGTGGCGAGGAAGGGAAATAAGACGCGAAGGTCTCGCCAACAATCGGGACGCAAGTCCGAGCATGGAAGCTGACCTAACGAGGAGGCGGAGAGCAAGGTGTCGGGCGAGAAAATACGTGTAATTTTCTTAGGAAGTAGTGAACAGTGTACAATAGCTACTTTTCCCTATTGGGGTTCTTCAAAAAGGTCGTCTACTTTGACCGTGTCCTCGTCGACGTCGTAGGCCCAACCTTGCACATCCTTTTCGCTCCCCGCCCAGCTCATCGCAGGTAGCAGTGCCCAAGTAGCCCACTCCTTGAATCCTTCGTCACCCCACACGTCATAGCAGCCGTGCTTACTCATCGTTTCGGCCTTCAGCACAAAGGACCGAACCCGTGATTCGCGTCGGCCTTGGTATTCGCGCCGCCAAAGTTCAGCACTCAGATAACCATCAGGATGGGTCATAACGGCTGCAAGGATGTTCGCAACCATGGCCGCGTCCTCGACGGCCATCCCGACACCCTGAACGTTTGAAAACTCCGTCAGTCGGCAGAATGAAAGAAGGTGGGGCTACTTACTTGGGCCGCAAACGGTGGCATTGGGTGTCCAGCGTCTAAAGGGATATCAGGGCCCGCTTCGAACAGAGAATAGCTACATACCACCAAGCAAGAGGACCCGACCCTTAGGGGAATACCACTTGTCTGGTGGTGGATGAAGTGTGTACACCGGCCAGTATGCAATCTTTTGAGTAGCACGGAGTATCTCGGGACACGGCGGTGGGAAGTGCCCAAAGGTCTCGAGGAGCTCGCGACGAATGGCCGCGGGGCGTTCTTCTTCAGAGTCCGGATTGGGTACTATCTTTGGACTTCGAGAAGCGAACCAATATATGTGGCTCCCTGTATTTGATGCTGAGGCAATGGTGAAAAGTCCATGGTCTCGTGAGAGTACCCCAATCGTCTTGTGGGTCCGCAAGGCGGCAGTATACGATTGTGGAAGCGAATCTGTTTCAAGGATACCGTCTACAAGCAAAGTGAATGACTTTAGCCATCTTCACCAGGGGCCGCCGCTTACAAGTCATAGTAAGACCACTATATACTGCTCGCGGCCTCTCCCACCTGGAGAGTGATAATCAGAGCGGGAGTGTGAAGGTGGAAGTGCGTCACTCACGGGGGCGCATCCTTATAAAGCTGGTCACGCACGAAGGAGTGAATGCCATCGCAGCCGAGAAGGAGATCTGCACTGGCGATGGTGCCATTGTCAAACACGATACGGACACCGTCGTCGTCCTCTGTGATTTGGACGGCCTTAGCGCCGTACATCACCGTGAGCTTGCCCGAATCCTCGTAAGGTTCCAGAGCATCAAGAAGAGCCGCATGAAGGGCAGTTCGAAGGACTCGAGTGCCTTCATATCCCCTCGCGAAATCGCAAGAAGGGATGTGCTCCGGGTCATGGTCGCGCTTTGGGGGATGGGAGCGAGTTGCAGCGGCAGGCGTCGACGTGCTACCGGGCCTACGACCGCCATAGTAGACCTCTCCAATCTTGTCACCATGTTCGTTCCTGTGGGTCATCAACTTGGCGCATTTAAATAGATAAAAATAACTTACTGGAGAAAAATGCTCGGAGTCGGGGCACCGTAGTCTGGCTTCACGCCGAGTCTAGCGAGTACTCGAAGAGCGTTGGGTGCAAGATTGAAGGCTCCACCGATCGTTGCGGGCCAGTCGCGGTGCTCAAAGATTGTCACGTTGGAGATCTCGGTCCGTTGGAGAATGGCAAGGGCTGCGAGGGGTCCAGCAATCCCATTGCCGAGGATAAACACGGATTGAACCCCAGCGTGTGTCATGGTCCAGATGGCCAGAATTCTAGGTGGGCGGTCTGGGTTGAAAGGCGCTTTGTGCAATTTTACGCTTCTAATACGAAGGTAATTCGAGTCCCGTGGTGTTCTCAGACGCGTTTTGGTTACCGATGCGGACAAGGGAGGAAGTGATCGAGAACGGAGATTGAGCTCGACCGCGGGCGATTGGGGGTTGAGCAAATAATAAGGCGTGGCGGAGACGCTGGAGAGTCTGGAAAACTCTGGTAGAAGACACGAAAATGCACTGCTTTTCGAATAGAAGGACGGCGAAGGATTGAGTCACCAACCGACAGGCCAAGGTTGACGATTCTGGACCTAGCCCCCAAGTCGAGCTTCGCCAGAGCCGCCGTCTCCAGTCAGCAACCGGGATGGACAAGCCCCCTGTCCTCCGTTACAAGAACACCAACAGCCGCCTCCACCTCACAGATGCAGAGGAGACCGGGCGTGCAATTCCCGCTCTTCGCCGGGTCCCTCCCCGCATCAAGGCCGTTGCTGGTCCCATTCTAGACGACTTTCTCCAACTCGCTGTTGAGTGCGACCGAATCGAAGACCAGTTACAAGCCCAGGAGATCGCAAACGACAGGCTCTCTGGTGGACTCGCCAAGACCAAGTCGACGCTGGAGGTGGTCACCTCGAGATATACTCATGCGACTGAGCAGATGTCGTATTTAAGGCGACAGCTCGAGGAGAGACGTCAAGACGATGCAGAACGGCAGAAGCAAGCACTCAGAATCAGGAGAGAGACCGGGGAGCAAGTTACGGCACTACACAAAGAGGTGGAGGACTTACGGAAAGAGAACAAGCGGCTCAAAGCCTCGCTTGCCCAAAAGGAGCGAAAAGATTCTTTACAAACCACCGAGACTGCGGTGATCACTCTGCCGCCTCCCGAGCTCCGCACCCGTAAGGACGTCAGACGCGACGATGAGCTGAAGCGGCTTGTGATTCAAACCTCTTCTCTCACCGACGATTTGGAGCGCCAACTGGAGGTGCGCCGCGAATTAGAGGGAAAAGTCGAGAAAGCCAAACAGGACTTGGAGCTCAAGGATCGTGCTGTCAGAGAACTCAGTACCAAATATAGCTCCACCTCAAAGACCGTCTTGCGACTCCAAGACAAGATGGCGTCTACGCAGGAATTCTTGAATATGGAGGACGGCCTTCGGCCGGACGAGGTGCTCCAGCGTGTCGTACGAATGAACGAAGAGATC
>Ga0307513_10010627_pt1 | contig 11515 bp, 4 predicted proteins | sample 15_EM_MG_FD_202174 | JGI IMG/M metagenome (GOLD analysis project Ga0307513, IMG submission 202174) | Populus trichocarpa ectomycorrhiza microbial communities from riparian zone in the Pacific Northwest, United States - 15_EM | ecosystem: Host-associated > Plants > Roots > Unclassified | place... | reverse complement strand
TTTGCCAAGACCGGTTTTTGCCCAAGATTGGGCACACAACCCTTGCAGACGATCACTCAGCCGCATTGTTGTAGACTCCTAAAACCCACACCTTGGTTACTGTGCTGGCTGGGGGAATTTGAGGGCCGTAAAACACGAGAAAATACGGTACTCGTACAAGTAAATTGTTTTATAGTAGGTACAAGGGACAGGCATAAAAAAGTGGTACGCTGCAGGGGTGGGGTGGGTTGATTTTGGACAAAATTCTGGTACACTGCAACCAAACCACACTCACACAGAAAATATGTTGAGATGGTAGAGTACATCTTAAACCCCATCCTTTACTATACAGTGACCAACTCCAAGGGGTAAGTATTTTGAACCAACACTCCTGTGTGGAAGAAAATAAATGTGTAAGGATGACAGAGCAGGGTAGCCTCTACACATAGATCCAAGGAGAATATTCATTTCTTCAATAAGCCACTGGGCTTTAAAACCCACTTATGATAAGGTCAGCATTAAACATGGTTCCAGTTTAGAGGTTCAGGTGCCCCCTCAGCAGACGCCTCTTAGGGTTTGATTTGACAGTAAATGTGTTAGAGTAGAGGTCATCTTCATCACTCATACATAATTTCCTTTATCAGTTGCATAGCATGGGAAGAAACATGAGTTCTCTTAAAGTTTTCCTTCTCAAGTGTACCACTGCTTCTGAGATATGAGTTATGCACCGTACCACTTTTTTATGGCTGTCCCTTGTACAAGGTAGAGGGATAAAAAAGTGGTACGGCGCAGGGGTGGGTTGGGTTGACTCCGGACGGAATTATGGTACACGGCAACCAAACCACACTCTTAGAGAAAATAGGTTGCCATGATGGAGCCCCTCTTAAATCACCTGCCTTTACTATCCAGTCTTCAAAACCAAATCCTAAGTTTTTTCACCATCATCCATAGACAAGAAAAATAAATTCACAATAGTATAACAGATATGCATCAGCAAAAAGAATAGGTTCGCATTCTGAGCATCCTGGTGCATCCTGAGCGCATTCTGTGCATCCTGAAAAGGTGGTTTGCATCCTGACAGAAAAAAGTAGTAGGATGTACAAACGCGTTACTTGAGAAGATTCATTAAAGCAATATCATGGTTGAAAAAGATTTTGAAGCTTGTCAGGTGTCAGACTATTGGATAATAGAGGAATTCATTTTTTATAGCGAAAAATGAACTCTTGACTTTGAATCCTTGTATGTACCGAAAATAGTAGTTATAAAAAATTGGCATTAAGTGCAGTTGGTTCAAAATCAACTGCTAGCGAACTGAGTACATAAACCTGAGACATTAATCACTATTATGTGTCGCCAAGCCACCGTGATGATTCAGAATTTCAAAAAAGTTGATAAGACTAATAGTGGTGTATTTTTAAATTTTTTAGTTGGCCATTTAGAGTGAATCTCATTTTTCAGGATGCACAGGATGCAGCTGGGATGCACTCAGAATGCTCAGGATGCGAACTGATCCTTTTTGCTGATGTGTATAATCCCAATGTGTAGATACAAGAGAATATTGATTTTGAAAATATGTTGCCAGCCCCTCAAGCCTGGTTGATATGAGGTCAGCATTAACCAGAATCCCAGTTTAAAGGTCTCAGAACCATGCTCAACAAGCACCTCTACATGCTTGATTTGATGGCAAATATGCTGCAAGAGATGTTATCTGCATGACCCACTAATATTTTCCTTTATCAGTTACATGGCACAAGAGGAAACACTTATTCTTTGAATGGTTCCCTCTCAAGTATACCACGTCTCCTGAGACATTAGTTATGCAGCGTACAAGTGCCATGGGTGATGTTTCCGTACAGGGATTGCCAAGTAATCGGTAGGATCATGGGTAGGGAGAGTGGAATACCGAATACCAAGACATAGTGTATCGTGACCTAAGAAACACCAACAGAATGCCTTATTAGTAAAATCCTGTTTTTCAAAGAAATAATACCAGAGCTCCTCCAGGGAAAAAGAGATAAAAGAATTGAATTTGTCGTGAGAAACGAGAGGTTTTTTTTAAAAAAAGCAGTAGGATATGGCTCCAACCCGCCCCCGGTGCAATTGCCTTCGGGCAGCAAATTCTTCCTCCTCTATTAGTCCACTTAGTTCAAGAACTCTTTCACCTGCTCCTATTCCGGGGCCTCAGCCAGCCTCCACAGGGGTTACTTCACAAAGGACCCTAATCAGTAGTTCACTACGGTCGAAAGTACGGGGATTGCGTAACCATGCAGCCTGGACATTCCGGCATATTGCAGAGGAAATTGGCATTGCAGTCAGTACCATATTCACAATCTGCCAGGCACCGGCTACCTCTCACAAAGTTAAACCTGGCCGACCAAGGATTCTTACTAGTCCAATTCACAAGAGGTTGATTGACTTTGCAACGGCAAGTCAGAAGAATCGCCGCCTACCCCTCCGAGAGGTTGCCGAGCTAGCTGGAGTAAATGCTAGTAGTGATGTCCTTCGCACTGCATTTGCAACAGAAGGTTACCACAGACCGGTTGCTCAGACGCGTCCCTTTCTCTCCCTTAATGCAAAGGAAAAGAGGTTTGATTGGGCGGAGCATTATGCTAACTGGACTCGTGCTGATTGGAATAAGGTTTCTACTCCTTCTATTTTATAGTGTGACCTGCTCTTCTTTACCTGCTACTAGCATATTGAAATAGCGCATTTCTTCAACTGCTCACTCAAATATATAAGAAGACACCACCACTTAACCCTTTATTGCCAAAACCAGGCATGTTTTGGACTCCCCTGACTGTATTCAATGTTTTGCTTCAGCCCCTGCTTTATCTCAATGTGCTAGCAGCCAGTGGAAAAAACAGGTAATTCTGTATTCGTAGTTAATTAATGTTAACATGAAGTTTATTAGGTGATTTGGAGTGATGAGTCAGCTTTCAATGTGGGCGGGCTATCTTCTAGTTGTCAGGTATGGGTAACTCGGCAGGCAGGGGAAGAGGATTTGGAGGATTGCTTGGTTCCAAAATTCAAAAAACTCGAAACTATCCTAGTTTGGGGATGCTTTAAAGGGTGGCAAAAAGGGCCACTAATTTTCTGGGATAAGAAGCAGTGGGGCGAGACTGTTAAGGCTACCTCTTTTACTTCCTATATCGTTCCCCACTTCCATCAATTTTGGCATGAGCAGTCACAGCTTCAGCTTGACTACGTCTACCTTTAGCAGGATGGAGCTAGTCCCCACCAAGCAGTACACACCCAGAATCGCTTTCGCACTCTCGGCATCTGGGGATATTTTATAGATTGGCCCCCATCTTCTCCCGATTGTAACCCAATCGAAAACCTTTGGCGAACTTTGAAGGAATGCATTAGCCGTGGCAACCCTTTTCCTACCACTAATAATGCTCTCTGAACCGCTATTGAGGAAGAATGGGCAGCTATCACACCAGACGAGTTGGAAGCACTAGTAGACTCACTTCCAACCCAGCTTCGTGAGGTTAAAACTCTGCTCTCACCTATCTTTTCTTATCATACTAACTACTGGGTTCTATATAGGTTCGTCTTGCTCAGGGTGGCTATTCGGGCTATTAAGGAGGATTTTGTGTATCTCGTTTTTTTTTCTTTCCACCTTGCCTTGGCATATTGTTCGTATTCCTTTTTTCGTTCCTTTTCACCATCTCCTCTCCTCCCACCATATATCATTATCATCTTCAAGTCTACTTTCCTTTAGTTATCTATTGATGTTTTTTTACGCAATGAATTTCATGTCTTAAACATCCCTGCGACCTAAGTCTTGTACGGAAACATCATCCATGGCACTTGTACCACTTTTTTATGCCTGTACCTTGTACAAGTACGGTGATTCGTTATGTAGGGTTGCACAAGTTGCGGCAGTTACCAAAGCCTTCGCTGTGTGGGTATTTCTTATCCTTAACTTAGCACAAAAATGATTGGGTATCATAGTGGTTGCTAGCTATCCCTTGAACCGCTGAGACTTTCCAGTCCAGATTGCAATCTGGAATACTAGCCTATTATAGTAATCAGGATAGGGTGAACTCTAGAGTGTTGAATGGCGGTAGTGCTCAGAACGCCGCAAAAGGCATACAACTCATCATGGTCATGACGGGGATGACTTAAAGTAGGGCTGTTGTAGTAGATGTAATCACGATTACTTGAATAGGCTAGTATTCCAGATTGCAATCTGGACCGGAAAGTCTCAGCGGTTCAAGGGATAGTCACATATCAAAATAAACTGAACGTGCCAAGGTAGCAACGGGAAAAACTTTTACTAGCCCAACAACCAGTCCTAATAAGCGAGTTGGTTATCTAATTCCAATAGTTACCGGGGGGCGTTCAGTTATTTTTGATCTGTAACTGTACATCGCCCCGCTCCTCCTCAGCCTGTCCCGCGGAAATTTTTGAAAGAACTCCCCATTAACCCTACATTATTGCTCTACGATACAAACCATTTCTACACACAACCAACATTTTACACAGAGCATCATGGCCCAAACTAGAAATCTAGCATCGTTCAAATTCGGCGACAACAATGCCGATAGCGGAAACATAACAAATAGTTTCAACACCACTGTCTACAATTCCGACGAGGATGCGCGGATCATGCGTTGGCTCTCCCCACTAGAGCCGGAAGACAGGCATCACAGCGTGCGCACCAACCGATATGACGGTGTCGGAGGTTGGCTTTCGGAAACAAGCGAGTTTCGGGAGTGGAGTGGAAGTGATGACGGAGCCGATAAGGCGGTCTTGTTTTGTTCCGGGAATCCGGGAGTGGGCAAGACCTATCTGAGGTTAGTCGTAAGATTCTTTTGGACAAGCGGATATCACTGACTGCTAGGAATGCTAGTTCCCTAGTGATCGACGGGCTGTGTGATCAGGCGAGGGAGGGGGGTCTGGCGGTTGCGTGGCTGTACTGCGACTATAATGCTCAGCAGGAGCAATCGGTCATCAACATAATAGGAGCGATTTTAAAGCGGCTAGTGGGCAGGGAGGTCCCGAGTGATATACGGGAGGCATTTCAAGAAGGGAGAAGGCCGCTACTTGCCGATCTGGTGCGAATGTTGAGGATCACGATTGCTTCCCTACCCCGGGTCTTCATCTGTATCGATGCGCTAGACGAATTCCTGCCGAGAAATCTTCCGGAACTTCTTGAGTCACTGAGAGATATTGTTTGGGAGTTCCCTAGGGCAAGGATATTCCTCACTGGGAGGCCGCATGTCAAGGAGGTCATCCAAAGACATTTCACCAAGGCGGTCGTGATACCTATCACCCCTAACCACGTTGATATCAGAAACTTTCTGGAGATGAGGCTAGCAAGGGATAGCGAACCAGAGGCGATGAACAATGATTTGCGAGCGGATATTGTGAGAATTATTCTAGAAAAGATACCTGATATGTGCGTAAGGGCATTTGGCGTTTCTGTTCTATCAAAGATGTATACTTACCAGCAACCGTGTGTAGATTCCTGCTTATTTCTCTGAACATCGACGCTATTCTGGGAGAGGTGACAATTCGTCGAAGAAGAAAAAAACTTGAAGAGATGACACGCGGCGCTGGACTCAGCGATGCCTACACGGAGACTCTAGCCCGGCTGCGGGCGCAGAAAGGGAATAAGCCAGTACTAGGGCTGAAAGTTCTGATGTGGGTGTCCTATTCGGAACGGCCGTTACGGGTGGAGGAGCTCTGTCAGGCTCTAGGAGTGGAAATAGGATCTGCTGATCTGGACCCTGAAAGCGTTCCCGCATTACGGGCACTCCTAGAATCCTGTCTGGGCCTTGTCACGGTCGAGCGGTATTCGTCTACACTCAGACTGGTGCATTTTACTCTGCGAGAGTATCTTTCGAGCGACCCGGCCTTATTCCATAACCCTCACTCAACAATTGCGGAGGTTTGCTTAACATACCTCAATTTTAAACGTATCAAGGATCTCCAGCCTACTCTTTTCTCTCCCCCCTCGGAAATGCCCCTTCTGGAATATGCTTCTTGTTACTGGGGGAAGCACGCAATAAGGGGGATGACGGAAAACATCAAAGCACTCGCACTGAGCCTTCTCGATAGATTTGAGGAGCACATATCTGCCCAACTACTGTTATTGCGCTATAATCGAGATATTGACTTAGCCCCTCATTTTCACTGGAGGAAAGGGCCTGTTGGATTTACGGGACTCCACGGAGTAGTATTTCACGGGATTGTGGAGATGGTCCCTACTGTATTAGAGACGAAGAAATGGGACGTTAATGCAACCGACAGCATGGGGAGCACGGCTCTCACATGGGCAGTTATAATGGGGCATGAAGAAGTCGTAAAGATGCTTTTGGAGCGAGGCAATGTCGCGCCCGACCAGGCAGGCACCCGATCTGGCCGAACGCCACTCTCGTGGGCGGCTGAGCGCGGGAATGAGGGCATAGTAAAGATGCTACTGAAACGAACGAACATTAATCCGAATAAAGCAGACACCGAAGACGGACGGACACCACTCTCGCGGGCGGTTGAGCACGGGCATGCGGGGATAGTAGAGCTACTTTTAAAACGAAACGATATCGTTCCCGACCAGGCGGACGCCACATCTGGCCGAACGCCACTATCGTGGGCAGCTGAGCACGGGAATGAGGGCATACTAAAGATGCTTCTTGAACGAAAGGACGTCAACCCCAACAAGGTAGAAAATAAACATGGCTGTACGCCACTCTCGTGGGCCGCGGGGCGTGGGGAAACCGGTGTGGTAAAGATGCTTTTAGAACGAGAGGATATTAATCCCGACCAAGCAGACACTAGTACTGACCGGACGCCACTCTCGTGGGCGGCCGAGCGCGGGCATGAGGGAATTGCAAAGATACTTTTGGAACGAGATGACGTTAACCCTAATTCGGTAGAAAACCACCATGGCTGTACCCCACTCTCTTGGGCCGCAGGGTGCGGGCAAGCCGGGGTAGTAAAGATGCTTTTAGAACGAAAGGATATCAACCCCGACCAGGCAGACACCAATTCTGGCCGAACGCCGCTCTCGTGGGCGGCTGAGCGCGGGTATGAGGACGTGGTAAAGATACTTTTGGAACGAGTGGACGTTAATCCTAATACGGTAGACACTCAAGATGGACTAACACTACTCTCGCGGGCGGCTAAGAAGGGGCACGAGGGGATAGTAAAGATGCTTTCAGAGCGAGAGGACGTCAATACCAATGCAAGCACTAAGGATGGCCCGACATCACTCGTGCGGCCCGCCGGCCAGAAGCACGAGGGGATAGTAGAGACCCCCCCGGAGCTAGGGGGCGCCGAACCTGATCCGGCAGAAAAGAACGACGGGTGCACGCCACTCTCGTGGGCTGCAGAGCGTGGGGAAACAGGTATAGTGCGGATGCTTTTAGAACTAGAGGACGTTAATCCGGATCCGGCGGACACTAAATCTGGCAGAACGCCGCTCTCATGGGCGGCTGAGCGTGGGCATGAGGCACTAGTAAAGCTGCTTCTGGAACGAGAGGACGTTAATCCCAATACGGCAGACATCCGAGATGGACGGACACCACTCTCGCAGGCGGCTGAGCACGGGCACGATGGGATCGTAAATATACTTTTGCAACGAGAGGATATCGATCCCGACCGGGCAGACATTAGGACTGGCCGAACGCCACTCTCGTGGGCGGCTGAGCGCGGGCATGAGCGGGTAGTAAACATGCTTTTGAAACGAGAGGACGTCAACCCAAATTCAATAGAATACAACTATGGCTGTACTCCACTATCGTGGGCCGCGGGGCGTGGGGAAACCGGGGTAGTGAAGGCGCTCCTAGGACGGAAGGACACCAATCCCGACCAGCCAGACACCAGGACTGCCCGAACACCACTCTCGTGGGCAGCCGCGCGCGGGTATGAGGACGTGGTAAAAGTACTTTTGGAACGAGAGGACGTCAACCCTAATAGGGTCGATAACGACCATGGCTGTACGCCACTCTCGTGGGCTGCGGCGCGCGGGCTAACTGGAGTAGTAAAGCTGCTTTTGGAACGGGAGGACATCGATCCCGACCAAGCAGACACCAAGACTGGCCGAACACCACTCTCGTGGGCAGCTGAGCGCGGGTATCAGGACATGGTAAAGATGCTTTTGGAACAAGTGGACGTCAACCCCAATAGGGTCGAAAACGAACATGGCTGTACGCCACTATCATGGGCCGCGGCGCGCGGGGAAGCCGAGGTGGTAAAGTTACTCTTAGAGCGAAAGGATACCGATCCAGACCAGGCCGACACTAGAACTGGCCGAACGCCACTCTCGTGGGCGGCCGAGCGCGGGTATGAGGACGTGGTAAAGGTGCTTTTGGGACGACAGGACGTCAATCCCAACAAGGTAGAAAACAATAGTGGCTGTACGCCACTTTCATGGGCGTCCTGGCGTGGGCAAACCGGGGTGGTCAAACTGCTTTTAGAACGAGCGGATATCAATTCCGACCAGGCAGACACCAAATCTGGGCGAACGCCACTCTCGTGGGCGGCTGAGTACGGGTATGAGGGGGTAGTAAAGATGCTTTTGGAACGGGCGGACGTCGATCCCAATCGAGTAGAAAAAAGCAATGGCTGTACACCACTGTCATGGGCCTCCTGGCGTGGGCAAACTGGGGTGGTAAAGTTGCTTTTAGAACGAGGGGATATCAATCCCGACCAGGCAGACACCAACTCTGGGAGGACCCCACTCTCGTGGGCCGCTGAGTTCGGGTTTGAGGGGGTAGTGAAGTTGCTGTTGGAACGAGTGGACGTCAACCCCAATAGGGTAGAAAACAACCATGGCTGCACGCCACTCTCATGGGCCGCTTGGCGCGGGGAAGCCGGGGTGGTAAAGCTTCTTTTAGAACGAGAGGACGTTAATCACAACCAGGCAGACACTAAAACTGGCCGGACGCCACTCTCATGGGCAACTGAGCGCGGGCATGAGGTGGTAGCGAGGATGCTTTTGGAGCGGCATGATGCCCCCACCGCTACGCCGGATAGCACGGACCATACCTCATCTTCGTTAACCCTTTATAAAGGACGCGATGAAGCTGTGCCGATCGTACTAGAACCGGATAATACCAATTCCAGCCGCCAGGTATCTCTCCCGCCCTCCGCTCGACATGGAGACGAGCGTGTGCTGGAGATGCAACCTACAGTTGATGATCCTAATGTTACAGTCGCAGGCCCTAACCCCCGCCCTACCCTCCTATCCGTAGTTCACGATGTGGGGTCGAAGGTAGTGGGGGTCAATGACACTATTCCCGAGTCCGCGGGTAGTGACATCGCCTCAACCGAACCATCCAGGCCCCCTCAAACTCCTTCCATTTGCCCCATAACGTCCCCGCCCTCTCCGAGGAAAACCGACACCCATCCCAACAACACACGATCAACCCTGTCAATTGAGGCCGGCTGGTATTGGATCATTGCTTCTTTCATTTGTCTTTTAGCTTTCCTCGTTTTCATCTCTCCTCCTTCGTCACTTGATATTATATTTTCCTTCTATAAATAATTTGCTACGTGAGAGATTGGCGCAGGCGAGACCCCCCCCCCCCTTCAATTTAGATGTAAGTGGACTTTGATGAGGGCGCCTTTCATGGCTTCTAACTGGCTTTTTTTGCTATTTGCGCACTTTTCACTTTTTTTTATTTCTCCGCCTTTTTTCTCCTTTCCTGCAGTTCTGATTAGAATTGGTTCTTATATAACGGTGTTTTCTCGGGTTTCATTCCTGTCATTCATTAGTTACTCTGTGTGTTTGTGTTTTCTTTCCGGTGATGCTGTGTAGTACCGTAAAAACTCAAATAGAAGATAAATGTGCTAGGACGTTGGAATTTCCCTTCTCAGCTACGCGAGGGGAAAACACCGCAAACTCAGCCCCCCGTTGAGACATAACAAAAGGAATATACGAGGCGCCTTACTAGGAGAGGCAACTCCAACGTCCTAGCACATTTATCTTCTATTTGAGTTTTTACGGTAGTAGTATACTATGGCTCGTTACACCCAATTCGGTAGGAATATGTGGGAAAGCTTGAACCGGTAAGCGGTATATTTACCTCCCTCAGGTAACTCTTCACTTGCTGCCAAGGGGGTTAAAGGGGGTTACTAGCGGTTCCTTCTGCCGACGATCGCGTTTTAATGCATGCTCTGCTATATAATTATTGTATCATACCATCTGGGGAGAATGCCCAAATCGTTGACCAACAACCCTAACCCCCAACTTCCTAGGTATCTTTTTAATGTCGGCGAATAGTCTGCTGCTATCATATCAACAAGCCGGCGACGAGGATACCGTTCTTGTAGCGTGGGCCCGTGAAGCTAGATTCTGTAAACGCACGAAGCCGTGAGCCAACTTACCGCGGCGGCGGGAATACTCGTGGTGGACGATACCAGGGGCAACCTAGATACAACAGAAAAAAATAATATTTACAAAAGCAGCTAGAGTTTCAATTTACCGACTCTGGGGGGCCTTATATAGAAGCTGGCATACAGCATTGTATTGTGCTCTGCCCCCCCCACTCTACTAGCCTACAATCCCTGGAGGAAAAATTCCCCCAGTGCAGTCTTTAGAATCAATGTGTGGTACGGCGGACTATAGTGACTACAACCGCTATGATACTATAACTAAATCTTAAAACTTAAAAAGTCCCTCAACCATCAGAGTTTTATAGGTAATAAACTTATTGGTAATTCTCATCATTGGTATGATCAGGTATCAAGCAATAGAGTCGCTAGGTGAGAAAATAAAAGCAAGAAATAAAGGAAATAGTTGAAAAAGAAAAAGAGATTAAGCGACTCTAATGAGATGTAAGCAGAAAAAGGCCAGCAGAGAAGTTGAAAGGAAACAATATCAAGAGGAGGGATTTGAAAGTAGTCTGAGAATGAAATTCAAGAATCCAATTCCGCAATAGCATCCTCACCTATGAAAGACAAAACTAAAAATTTAGACCTGGAGAGAAAGTTCCACAGCTCAATATAGAAATAGGCATGTTTGAGATTACGATTGGGGGTCCGCTCCACTAATGTAAATGCTTCAGAAGATAGATCAAGGACTATGCCAGTGAGCCTTCAAGTTTTTTGACACCAGGCCAGTGTTTTCAAGGGTAAATGTTTATCAGGATCTAGGATTAAATTGACTTAGAGGCCATTTACCTAACCCGCTAGGTATGAGAATTTGGTGGTAAAACTAGATGTTGGCATCTCAACCAAATCCTGTTCCATTAGATGTAGGAAAATTGTTCACCTAATTTCCATAGTTCTATATTCTAACTGCTAGAAAGTGAAAACCTGATGCAACTCAACAGATCCTTTTGAAACTACCCTTTATTAAAACCACTAATATATCATGCACACAATTATAAGAATAGTGACTGATCAGCTCTAATTTTTTTGTGTAATCAACAATCAATTATGTGATAACCAATAGTGCATCAGCAAAAAAACCTTTTTCTCCGGACGGACAGAGCCCGCTTCCGGACGAATAGCGTTCGCTCTTTGCGTCCGGTCCTCCCGGATCTCCCGTGCCTTCTTTGCCTTTCATTTCTTGCGTCTGGTG
>Ga0307513_10010626_pt1 | contig 11515 bp, 11 predicted proteins | sample 15_EM_MG_FD_202174 | JGI IMG/M metagenome (GOLD analysis project Ga0307513, IMG submission 202174) | Populus trichocarpa ectomycorrhiza microbial communities from riparian zone in the Pacific Northwest, United States - 15_EM | ecosystem: Host-associated > Plants > Roots > Unclassified | place... | reverse complement strand
TTGAATTTCAAGTATTTACCGGTGTTGATAAGGCGGTGTTCAGGGTCTCGAGTGATCCATCAACTGCAATCACTCGGCAGGCATGTTTGGCAACGCCTTGGAGAGCGTGATGCTCTCGGTTTCCATAACATCACGTGTGTCGGAGCTTGAACTTCAATATTTCTGAAGATGATACCCCTGTCGACTTGGTTGCTGCCAGCCCATCGCCCCCAAGACGTCCTCCACACCCTCGATGTGGCTGCCGTAGCCCTCTGCCACCCAGCCCATCATGATCCGCCTCATTCGTGGCACCCTCGAAGGGCATCGATGCAGTTGACCCGCCACTCTAACTGCTGATAACGCAATTATTTTCGCCCTTGATTCCTCTTCCTACCTTTGCCGTTGTTCCTGGCGGCAGAGGAGTTTAAGGATCCGAAGTAGCATCTGGTGAGGATTTTTGCGATATACCTTCAAGCACCTTAATTGTTCGAATCCTAGATATCGGGACTTGGGGACCCCGCTCGATTCATACGACGGCCAAGCTTCCCCACGATCCGTGATCCCCCCTTCACGACTGAACTTCCTGCCACCTCTTCACCCATTCCCGGTTTTTGTCGCCTTTCCAACACTCTCACTCGTTTCTTGGCAGTGGAGGCATCAAACACCGGGATCTGTCATGTCTTTGTTCCCGCAAAACAACTAATACTCGGAGAAAACAACTATTGGACCCCCTCAAGGACGCTCGCTTACCCCTTTTCAGAGGAAAGGAAATCGGAGGGAATATTTATCCTGTCGCGCGGCTGTATACACCCAGGAGTTCTTCGGTGGACGGTACAATACGTGGACGCAGAGGATCTGGAAAGCTAGAAAAGATGGGTTCATTGCCACGTTAGTCGGGCGGACGCCGAAGTTATTGAAACTGGACGAAACCATTGGTAAACCACGACCGTACATTAACGACGAATGACAGGTGTACCCTAAGGGCAATACCCTAAAGGACGAGGATGGCGACGAACCCGACCCGCTGGCAGCCACCTTCGACGCCGGACGTTGCCGCGGCTCCGAGCAGCTCCTCTGGTTCAGGCTCGAGCTCGAATAGCCATCTCCGGGATGACACGCAGTTCATCGAGTTTACCCCTCTTCCTACCAACACTGCCCGTACACCCGTCGCCCACGAAGACTCGCGACTGCTTGCATCTCAACCCACCTCTCCTTTGAACCCCTCACAGTTCCAGCTGGCACAGCAGCAGGCCCTGTTGTCCCAGGCCCAACAACAGCAACAACAACGGCCCAACCGCACGGCCTCCTCCGCCTCGTTCGCCCCCTCCCCACTTAACCCCACCGGTGCACCTCCGTCCAGCTTTTCCAACAATCCGTTTTCACGGTCCTACAATGCTTCCTCCTCCTCCGCCCCCACGTCCAGACCCGCGTCTCGGTGATCCCGCCACCCTACATCTACGTTCTTCCCCAGTGGGAACTCGACAGCAGCGGACGACAACATCATGGCCGCACTCGGTCTAGGCGTGCACAACTCGGGACTCCCGAATTCCTTCCCGCTCTCGCCCGCGGGTCGTGGGTCGATGGTGCTGTACCGTCTCGCAGACGAAGGAAAGGAAAAGGACGCGCTCCCGCCTCCAAAGTCGCGTTTCTTAGGTTTGGATAAGTCAACTCGCGTGTCCGTCGTGTCTTCATCTGGCTCGTCATTTGTGTCGCTCGCGGACTCCAAGTATCCGGGGGGCGCCATTCCCACTGTGGTCATGTCCTCATTCCGTATGCGTACGACCCGAGTGGAGATGAGAATGAGCCGATGGATGAGGAGGATCTGTTATATGACCCTCGAGGGCATGCAGCGTACAAAATTGGGGGTTTAGCCAAGTCAAAAGGTGGTTCGACGATACCCCTGGAAAACTCCTTAGCCATTCCTTCCGTGGCGCGGTATCGCCGACGTTTCAGTCCTCGTATCGTTGATACTGGGTTGCTGTGCTTATTTGTCTTTATTCCGCGATGACGTTTTATAGGGACGAGAAGAGGGATAATGCGATTCAAGGGAATGTTAGGATTAATGCTACAGGTGTGTTTTTTTTTTGTTTCTCCTTTTCTTTCGTGACCTTAATATTTTTTGCAAGACAATCCCGTGTTCTCTTTCAAATGTCAGAATCCGTTGATGAGGCTACGTCGAAGGAGACACATAGCTGCACAAGCTTCGGTGGGAATGATTACGAGTTGGTGTTCTCGGACGAGTTTGAGGTGAGGAGGACGTTTCGACCCGGTGACTTTGTCTCTTTCTTTTGGTTTCTTCGTTTCTTTTCTTCATTTTCATCCTTGTTTGCCGCCATGAATTCAACAACGACCTAAAACCTACGTACCGTCTCCTTTGTGTTTAAACGCTCTCATCCACATATGTCAATTGCGTCATCTCCGAATCCTTGCAACCCCCCTTTGTTTTCGCGTGCGGGTGCTTCGAGTCCTTTCGGCTGCCCGGGGTTGTGTTCCTGCCATCGATGCGATTTTATTTTATTCTCGTTCTCAGCGCGGTGATGATGCGGCGGTCATTTCGTTTTTAATCATCTTGGTCACCCACATATCCTCTTATGACGATGACGATGACGACGCTTTGGTCGTATCACCCACTCGCACCCCGTGTGAGTTTTCGAGCCTTCCTCGGATACGGGTACCCATCTTCGTTCCTTCCAATGTTGGTGGTGCTGGCAATATGATATGGCGACCGTTGTGCGTTTATTCGGACTTAGACTCCTCTCCACCTTGGGTTATGTCTTATCCTCCTTTTTGTGTTATGTCTTTCGAATTCTTTCTTTTCATTTTCTTTGTTTTGTTTCATTTTTTACCATCTTGGCGAGTTTTTGTAAGTCCTTTCTTCGGATACATACGGGCACATTCCGTTGACCGATGGTGTTGGTGATGGCGATATGGTGAGTATCTGCAATGTGCGTGCATCTCCGAGCATTTGCGTACTTGCTGAGATGCTTTATTTTCATATACGTCATTACATAAGCTTTCCCAAGACAACGGAATGTTCATTGCGGGAGGCTGGGTTTAGCTTTTATAAATAAAAGACTCGTAATTAAATTGTGAGTATAAGTTGCTAATGTTTATATACTCATGGGGGGGCGATGCGGGCTAATATGATCACTTGAACAATATTTATACCCGCTAAGATGCCCCCCAGAGGTTGGTTGAAGCCAGAGTGTGTGCCTTACAGGCTCGTGTGTCACTTGCGTGCGCGGCTGGGTAATTGCGATCACAAGTACCTCGCACATTTCTATATGCCCATTTACATGGGTAAGCCAATAGCCATTTCGTACGCGCAATCCGGTCTACGCGTCGTCTCTCCTTCTGGAGTCGAGCTTGGTCTTTCGCCCATTTTTCACTAACCATAACATCTCTCTGCTCTATAAGTGCCTTAGTGGCAGCATTGGTGATTGAGGTAAAACCTCACCAATTACAGTCAGTGTCGGACCAAGTTCTTCATCATACTCGAGGATTTCTCTGAGTGAACCTAGGTGCATATTTTGTGCGTTAAAATCCCCGCAAACATGTACCCATGGGGAAATGGCCTACAATATTCAATATCAAGTGGGAAGGTTGGAGGGGAAATAAAATTTCCAACGCACCTCGAATTTCTGGGTGGGTTCACCAAAGCCCAGTTTACTCAGGGTGACCCACTGGATTGCCACTGGGTCAGGGAGGATTATTTTCTTGAAAGCAATATATTGAACATCAGTACCAGTGGTGAGATGATTCCTTGTTTGGCGAACTGTGATACTAATCCATCCAGAGAGAAGTCATTAGAGGACAAGAGGGGAGGGATAAAAACTTACATTAATGACATGAGTGGAAAAAAAAAGGGGAGACGATTCATAGTCTCACCACTGCACTCTGTCTTATCTATAAAAACATTGGAGAAAATAGGGTACGGTGAGTCACTTAGTCAGGAGCACCAAGTGAGACCGAGCATTTCTAGACCCGGTTTCAGTATTACAACTCAGAAGGATAGTCAGAATAGACCACATGGGAACTAGCCCCTTGATCACGACCGTCGGCGGCTCAACTCCAGCGAGCTCTCTTGTAAACATTCCCGCCCAAGATCACTCTCTACTTAGCGTTAATCAAAAGTCTTACGAACATATTATCGAATCCAGTTATGTCTTTCGATCCATCACTGAGACATCTTCATAGTCAGACGGTCACCGGGTTAAACAGCGAAATACCACGGGTTCGCGAAGGGTACTCTGCGATTGGGCTGCCACCATTGTCATTAAATAATGTGATACTGCATATCCCACGATTAAGCAAATTATCTCTTTCGTGACCTTGCAGCCACTGCTGTTGTTTCTGCACCAGGCCGTCCCACTCCTTCCTGTAGATATCCGCAAGACCTAGCCCAGCGAATTTCAGTAATTTAGTAAGTGCACGTAAGACCCTTCATCTAATTGGCGTGATCCTAAATCTGATTGCGTTCTATTTCCAGAGCGGGCAATGCGCTCTTACCCCACATCCCGTTGTCGACATCTACAGACCACAACACCCATCCGGGAACGTTGAAGTGATTCAAGCTTCGCACAAGTTTCCAACCCACATGAATAAATAGGCTCAGCCAGAAAAATAGTACACTGCATCGTCCACAGGTCACTTCAAATCGCGCGGTTATGAACGTCAAGGTCGTAACAGCTTTCGGGATGGCCCATCCCCAGAAAATCCACCTGAGAAACTTGTTAGACCTTGCTCATAAATCACCCTCCCCGCCCGGGACTTGGTGTCGGGTTTTGGACGCAGGAAGCCCTTGTTCATTGATAAGACTTTTGGTTCGTGTGCATAATACTGTTTCACATGGTCATTGGGACAGCCACAGCCTCTACAAGACACGTCATAAATCTACTCCCAGTCAGTTTGCGAGGGTTAACAGTCTGAATTATGGGCTCCATCATGAAATTTCGTCTGGGATAAGCGCCGGTGATCACACAACAACAGAGACGAAATCCCTCTTCATAAAGGGATACGATGCATCATCGCTTCTGTCAACCCTAATGCGCGATCAGGATATAAGTTCGTCAGTCCCAAAATATTTAAGGAACTTGTGCACAATCATTTTCTGTGGAAAATCATAGACTATATTATTGAATGGGACCGTCTTGACCTTGAAAATCAATCACTATCCCGCTGGGGTTTGTATTCTCTGTGTATATATTTTCTCTCTTCGATTGAGCCTACGACTGAGTGTTGTGGAAATTTATTATCCAGTCCACAACGCGCCGGCTGCCATCTTACTTTGCCGTTTGTCGATTCTCAAATTCTCCTTTCTTTTGACATCTTTATGCCTAAGTTTCACTCGATTTTTTTCTCATATTTTACCTCTAATAGCACATTCATCGAAGGGACACCGTGGACGGGCTAAAATTAGACGCCACATTCGCGCATCCTTCCACTTCAGCTTGTTCCAATGATACCTATGTTTTCCATTCACGCCTGCCCCTCCCGAACGTTTCTCCCTATTATATTAGTCGGTTAATTGACCCCCAATTAACTGACTGATATGGTAGGAGTGGGCGGGCAGAGGGATGCTTTATGATGGAGAGCGGTAGTGGTATGATGCGTACATGGTCAGTGTTGGTTCCATCTGTGTACCTTGTCTTGACGCCCCTGTAATAATAATAGCGTTCCAAGGTATTTATGGTATTGCCATGGATATTCCCGTTCGAGTCAGCGTTCTATCCTCGTCTTCTGGCCATTGAATCTTCCGGATCGGCGCACAAATTCATTCCTCATCGTCGCGCGGAAGGGAAGAGATACTCGGGTATGGCCTCATGTATCCCATATAACAACCAGTAGCTGGTCTAGAAGGCGATGTATATATCTCATTGTTCTGAAACCTATCAGGCGGTTTCTCGATGTAGCTTGAACGAGGATTTGGCCGTACAAGATGGAGCAATTTGAACGTTCGAAGAGACGTTGGTGAGCCAATGGGATATCAGGTGGGGCAACGGGGCGGCATTTTTTAACATTAGTATTTCATCACTTCATCTCGAACAATGCATGTACTGAATTCTAGTCAAGGACGGCAAGCGGCAGTTAGTTCGGCGGGATGACGAGCGGTCATTACACCAATGACTAGTCGAGGACTAGATCTCAACATCCATGCGGCTATGTCGAGGTTGACGAAGACGGTTACGGTATTTGTGCACCCTCTCGAATCTTGTATTCCGTGGTCTTTAACGTTGTGTTCGACACCAGTTCGAAAACACCGGGAACGCCTTTCCGACTGTATGTAGCTCAAGTAAATTCTTCGTTGACCAGGAAGAGAAGCGATCTGCGTGATAAAGTTTTTTGTGAAGTTGATAGAGGTATACCATGAGAGAGATAGACAAACGAGATCGTGGTACCTGTAAAGTCAGGAATTTAAGATGCGGAGTAGGCGAACCGAGAGCTCCGATGTAAGCTTTCTGAGTGTCGCACGAACTCGTATGTATGGCTTTGTCGGAAGAGGACGTGGCGGGAAGGAAAAAAACAGTGCGAGACCAGGAAAGTTCTTGGAAGAGGCGAGATTGTCGTTATTCAGATCGTGTATGTGTGCTGCATGATTCCGAGATGCGGCTTATATCTATGGTTGACTGATCGAGCTGTATTTAGCATGTGTGTTTTTAACGTTTCTGGAGTTAAGAGTCCCATTTCAAGTTACTCTGGTGTGTCCTGTCGATCGGCTTTTCTGATCGAAAAAAAGGGGAAATCCTGAACAGTTTGTGAGGAGTGTTGGCGTACTTGAAATCCCGAATAACGACGACTCGCCCTCGAATGGTTTTTAATTAATTCTTCTCTTGTGCGTTTTTATTAGATTGGAGATGTGGGGCTGTGAGCATCAAAGCGGTTCTGTGATGAGCGCCTTGAGTACGGTCTACAACACATATTCGCCTGGGACCTAAAATGTGGGTAATAAGGACGAGCGACTCTCCGGTATGACGTACTTGGTCAACCAGCTGATAACGATTTTAGATTATTACGAACGGCTAAGAGCGGAGAGGTATTCATGCGATATAGCGACTAAAGTTTCAGAGGAATATCGACGTGATGTGGTTCCGCATCATTAATTTGTCTGCCGTCTTGCCTAGGAGATAAACACAAATCAGTGCATTCGTTGGTTTGCCGTCTATTTTGACCCACGTCTTGGAAGTGCTGTGTCAATCGTCGGAATACCATATGCCGCAGGTGCCCTGCTGCGGCGTCGCTGTGGGGTTATTTGACGGTGGGAGTTTACCTAGAATGATTTGAACGGACTCAGGGGATGCTTGAGTGCATGCGTGGTGTGCGTGCGTCGATGTGGAAGGGATGGATCGAGGAAAGGGTGAGCAGCTTAGTGGAGATGAAATACATGGATGCTCGTGACACCGACATTTGACTCGGAAGACGGGATCGAGATGATTACGACGGTAGACAAGTTCCGGATCGGAAAATTGAATTTAGTTTATCACACGTCGCGCAGTTTCAAACGTGGATGGTTAGGTGGCGCTCGGCGGATGTTTGCCCGTCGGGTTGCGTTTTTGTGGGCATTGGGAAGGTTGGTGGGCACGAGGAAAGGTGAGAGTTGAAGAGAGGGATAGCAAGCGGTGTGGGAATGGTAGTAGAGAGGGAAGCTCAACATGGACCAAACACGTTTAGCACTAGTCTGATGAAATGAACGCTTGACCAGGATGAGGCAAAAATGAGGCGGGGATAGATAGACCCAAGCTTTCGAAGCAGAGGATTGGCGAGGTTAGACTATACTAGATATAGATGGACAGATACTTATGGCAACAGGGAGTGACCAGCTCGGTTTTTCAGGAATTAACCGACATTTGGCCTGATCCGATTTTCGTGCCGAAGGTAGCTATTGCATAATATGTATTTCCCACAAAAATATCCTTAAGATAAGGTAAGTATAGGTCAGGTAAGGAGGCAAGCGCTATTAGGGCACTGACACGCAGCCGACATGCAACTGCAAGTTCATGCGTGTCATCAATATTGTGACAGGCGTTGATGGCAACTGTCGGCGCTGTTTCAAGTGCTCCCGCTCCCTATTGGACACGGTGAGTGTCAATATTTCGATGTTTTCATACGCTGTCCATGCAATCCCCTGTGCCTTTCTTCCCACCTCGCACCACCCTGACGACGACGACGGCGCCTACTTCGGTCAAGAGTTAGAACGACGAAAGACGAGGAAAAAGAGACGGAGAGACCTGTACTTTGCGTACGGTCGATTTTATATCCTGTGGAATTATACCCTCGCTTGGATACCCTAAAGGACGAGGATGGCGATGAACCCGACCCGCTGGCAGCTTCCTCCGACGCCGACCGCTGCGGCGGCTCTGAGCAGTTCACCAGCTTCAGGTTCGAGCTCGAACAGCCACCTCCGGGATGACGCGCAATTCATCGAGTTTACCCCTCTTCCTACCAACACTGCCCGTACACCCGTCGCCCACGAAGACTCGCGGCTGCTTGCATCTCAACCCAACTCTCCCTCGGACCGCTCACAGTTTCAGCTGGCACAGCAGCAGGCCCTGTTGTCCCAGGCCCAACACCAACAACGGCCCATCCGCACGGCGTCCTCCGCCTCCTTCACCCCTTCCCCACTCAACCCCGGTGCTCCTCCGTTCAGCCCCACCAACAACCCGTTTTCACGATCCTACACTGCGTCCTCCTCCAACGCCCCCACTTCTCCTTCAAGACCCAAGTCTCGGGCTTCCATCCGTCCTTCCTGCCACCCTACATCCGCCTTTTCCCCCAATTGGAACTCGACTCTCAGTACGGCCCACGCTGCAGTGGACGACAACATCATGGCAGCACTGGTCTTGGCGTTCGCAATACCTCGGGCCTCAAGTTGACTCGAGTATCCCGGGGCCGCCATCTTGAGTGTACGTGGGCTCATCCCGCATGGGTACGACCCCAGTGGTGATGAGAATGAGCCGATGGATGAGGAGGATCTATTACACGACCCTCGACCGTATGCGGCGTACAATGCAGGAAGTTTAGCCAAGTCAAAAGGTGGTCCGACGATACCCCCTGACAAACGCCATAGCCATTCGTCCCCATGGTGCGGTAGCTCGTGTCGTTGATATTGGGGCTGCTGTGTTTATTTATCTTTTATCCAGTGACGACGTTTTATAGGGACGAGAAGAATAATGCGATTCAGAGGAATGTTGGGGTTAATGCTACGGGTGTGTTTTGTTTTGTTTCCTCTTTTCTTTCGTGACCTTTTCGCAGGACAAGCCCCTATCCTTTTCCAAATGCCAGAACCGATTGACGAAGCTACGCCGAAGGAAGTACATAGCCGCGCAAGTTTTGATGGGAATGAGTATGAGCTGGTGTTTTCGGACGAGTTTGAGGTGGAGGACATTTTGACCTGGTGCGTTTTGTTTCATTCTTTCGTTTTCTTCATTTCTTTCTTCGTTTTCAGTTCTTTTTCATCTTTTTTAGCCGTCATGACCATTCAACGCAACCAGGACCTGCGTACCGTCTCCCTTGTGTTTTCGCGCTCCCACGTACATGACTCAATTGCGTCATCTCCGAATTTTTGCACCCCCTTTTTTTCTTTCGCGTGCGAGCGCTTCGAGTTCTTTCGGCTGCCCGGGGTTGCGTTCCTGCGATCGATGCGATTTTATCTTATTTTCGTTCTCAGCGCGGTAATGATGCAGCGGTCGTTTCGTCTTTTATCATCTTGGCCACCCGCATATCCTCTTATGACGATGACGATCCTTTGGTCGTATATGTCGTCCACTTGCACCCCGTTCGAGTTTTTGAACCTTCCTCGGGTATGGGTACTCATCTTTGTTTCTTCTAAAGCTGGTGGTCCTGATGATATGATACGGCGGCCGTTGTGCATGTGTTCGGACTTGGACTCTTCTCCCCCACGTTGGGTTGTATCTTATCTTTCTTTTTGTGTGCTGTTTTATGTCTTTCGAATTCTTTCGTTTTCTTCGCTTCGTTTTGTTTTGTTTCGTTTTTTGTTCTTTACCATCTTGGCCATCCGCACCTTGGTTTCACCTGCGAGTTTTTCCCTAGATACAGGTACATTCCGTTGACCGGTGGTGTTGGTGATAGCGATATGGAGGCCTTTTTTTTGCGTTAGTTTGTCCATCTTCTCCATGCGCTTGTATTCAAGTTTTCTTCTCCTTTTTCTGTGCTTTGGTCAGTTCTGTATCGGAACAACATCCACCCACTCTTGTTCGACACAAGCACCCCTCCTTTTTCTCCTCAAATGAGAGGCTTGGGTTTTTCGCATCACGTGCTGTGCTTTTTGTTCCCTGCTTTCTGGTTGCCCGTTATGGACCATTCAACCTGAGCAGGGCGTTCCACGTTATTTTTAACTTTGACATTCTCACATGCTTTTTTTTTTTCGAGCATGTCGTATGACGTGCTGTGGTTTCACTCATAAATGTGCTTTTGGTGATCAAATGGGGCCTTTACATGGGTAGGTGTCGCGATCGTTGTGCTTAGTGATGGGGTGGGTGTTGAGTAATTCCTTTTCTTTTTGTCCTCTTTTCTTTAGATTTCGTTTCCCTCTTTATTCTCTTTATTGTTACACCTCTCAATGTTAAGATACGATAAGTAAGCTCAGACGTTACACAATGTAGTAAACGGCTGTATGCGGTCTCTACCTGTTAAGATACGATAAGTAAGCTATGAGAGACCGTAGGTAATCAAGTACGAATATAGAGTAAATAATATACTCACCTCAGATGTTACACAATATGAAGTCAGAACGATCGAGGTTGACGAATACGGATAAAACACAGGAGGGGATGGATTCCAATCTCAACACTCAATCAGAGTCAATCTCAAAAACCACAAAAAAACTCCTAACTCTAGGTCAACCTCTTCCTGGGAAGCTGTGGATCTGTGGTTTGGCGTGACGAGGGATGTGATCACGCACGGGTGGGTTAAGCGCTAAGCCAAACGAAATAACACTGTATGGAACATGGCGGACACCAATACGACGGCGGTAACAAGTTTCAGGCACGATGGAGGGTAAATAACACACTGCAATAAGCGTCGGACATTGAGAACGAGGGTGCGAATGCAAGTCCCGATTGACCAATTTTAGAAGTTCAAGACGATGCACTAATAGAAAAGTAAGCCAGACGAAATAACACAGTGGGCAACATGGTGGACATATGCATCAATGCAATGGGCAGCAACAAGTCCCAGGCACAGTCTAGAGACAGCAGGTTGGAAAGAATATGGAACAGGGAATGCTGCCAACGGCGTCTAACTGTTGAGAGGTTTGACAGATTTTGGTGGGATGGACAGAAGGTGGGTCTGGACAATGTGTCAGGTGATGTTAGTAGAAGACTTGAAGCTGTGAGTTTTGTCATGTTTTGAGTTGATAAGAACGGGAGTTTCGTAATTATTGACTATGTCGGCATCAGCAAAACTACACATCACTTATTGAGCTTAGATCACTTGAGTTCACTTGAAAAGTCACTTGACTCACTTCGGCACTTGAACACACCGGCACTGAAACGCAAATCCGATCCAAGTGAGTTCAAGT
>Ga0307513_10010625_pt1 | contig 11516 bp, 10 predicted proteins | sample 15_EM_MG_FD_202174 | JGI IMG/M metagenome (GOLD analysis project Ga0307513, IMG submission 202174) | Populus trichocarpa ectomycorrhiza microbial communities from riparian zone in the Pacific Northwest, United States - 15_EM | ecosystem: Host-associated > Plants > Roots > Unclassified | place... | reverse complement strand
TCACGCACAGCGAGTACTCAGCTCCCTTTCCCCGTGACCTGCTGACTAGTACGGCAGCGTCACTTCGTGATCTTTGGTTCGGCGAGGAGATCGACGAGGAGCGGGTAGTGGTCAGGATGGGCCAGGTCAAGGGCGCGGACCTGGTCGAGGTTCGCCCAGATGAGGTCGTCGTGTTCATCGGGTGCGGTGTTGGTGGGAGTGCCGGTCCAGGACTCGATCAGCCATGTCTGCATGTGGTACGCGTTGGTGTCGATCACAGCCGTGGGGCGGTTCGCGGGTGGAGGGATCTTGATGCCGAGCTCTTCTGCCAGTTCCCGGACGAGAGCCTGTTCGGCGGTTTCACCAGTTTCGACGTTTCCTCCGGGGAAGGCCCACAGGTTCGGGAAGTGCAGTCGCTGAGGGGACCGATGGCAGAGCAGGATCCGTCCGTGCTGTCTGAGGATGGCGGTGACGATCTCGGCTCGCTCGCCGGGGTTGTCCATCGGCCAATTCTGCCGGTCCCGTCACGTCCCTCGTGACCACAGTGTCGCGCCGTGGCAGGTCACAAGAAGTCATGTTCACGGTGAGCGCCCAGACCCGCACGTCGTCCAGCACCGATTAGTACTCCGGAGACAGATCGTGATCTTGCGGCGTGTTGGTCCCAAACTGGGCGCGGCCACCGTTTGATGATCTCGGGTTGTGTGGACTCGAAACGATCGGGCGGTGGCCGCGGGCCATAGCGTAAACCCTGACCGGTGGCTGGCGGGAATCGATGACCTGCTGGCCCGGGTCGGGCATCACGTAGCGCGGGTGGAGCCGCGAAAGCGGATGCGGCAGTTCGTGTTCGCCATGATGGCGGGTCTACCGAGGACGAACTGCTGGAGCATCGCCGAACACGCAGGTGAACGCTGTCCCCGGGGTATGCAGCGGTTCCTGTCCGAGGCGGTCTGGGACGAAGATGCCGTCCTGGAGGACGTGCGAGGCTGGGTCGTGGAGCACCTCGGCGATCCGGACGCCGTCCTGGTGATCGACGAGACCGGCGACGTCAAGAAGGGACGGTCCACGGTCGGAGTGCAACGCCAGTACACCGGCACGGCCGGGCGGATCGAGAACTCCCAGGTCGCGGTCTACCTGACCTACACCTCCTCCAAGGGCCACGCCTTGATCGGACGGTCTCTTTACCTGCCGGTGGCCTGGACCGATGACCCCGAACGGCTGCGCGAGGCCGGCGTCCCCGACGACGTCGTCTTCGCGACCAAACCGGCCCTGGCCAAGGACCTGATCCTCGACGCGCTGGACGCCCGGACCCCAGCCCGGTGGGTCGCCGGGGACGAGGTCTACGGCGGTGACCCCAAACTCCGTAAAGCCCTGCACCAGCGCGAGCTCGGTTACGTCCTGGCGATCGCGAAGAACCACCAGATCACCACCGGCATTGGCTCCCGCCGGGCGATCGACCTGGCCGTGCGGCTGCGTCCACACTGCTGGAACCGGATCTCCGCCGGCCGCGGTGCCAAAGGCGAACGCTGGTACGACTGGGCCGTCATCGACACCACCGACCCCGCCGCCGGGAAAGGCGGACACCACTGGCTGCTGATCCGCCGCAACCGCAAAACCGGGGAGTACGCCTTCTACCGAGCCTGGTCCCCAACCGAGGTCCCCATCTCAGCCCTGGTCAGAGTCGCCGGACGGCGCTGGACTATCGAGGAGTCCTTCGCCGCCAGCAAGGAACTCGCCGCCCTCGACGAACACCAGGTGAGGATCTGGACCTCCTGGCAACGCTGGACCGTCCTGGCGATCCTGGCCCACGCGTTCCTCTCAGTCATGACCGCCACCGAACCAGCACCCGAACCCGGCAGCACCCTGATCCGGTTGACCCGCAACGAGATCCGCCGCCTCCTGGCCCTCGCGATCCAACCCGTCCATGACGTCGTCCACGCCCTGCACTGGTCGAACTGGCGACGAACCCACCAAGCCCGAGCCCAAGCCAGCCACGTTCAACGCCAACTGATCACCGATCAGAGCTGATCACGATCTGTCGCTGGAGTATTAGCCAGCCTGGGCATAGCCGCGCGAGGCGTAACCGGGCGGACCTAAGCGGGCTGGGCATAACCGGGCTGGGCGGGTGGCTGGGTAGCTGGCCTTCTGGCTTTCTGGCTTTCTGGCTGGCCACGGCAACGGCCTTTCCAGATCGGGTCCTGGCCAACAGCTTCGGGGCGGAAACCTTCGCTCCGCCGCAGACGACGCCGCGCGTCCGCCGGGCGGATCGCCCGAGCCGTTGAGGCGGGGGTCGCCGCGCCGACAGTCTCGCCCTCAACCACAATGGAGGGGTAGCACTCAAGCGATCATCGCCGTCCCGTGATCGGTACGGCCTTCAACTAGGGGTACACATGGCAGACACGCTTTACTCCTCCACCTCAACCGCCTGGGGCGGCCGCGCAGGCCGCGCCGCCTCCGAGGACGGTCGGGTCGACGTCAATCTCTCCGTCCCGAAGAGCATGGGTGGGGACGACGGACCAGGCACCAACCCGGAGCAACTGTTCGCCACCGGCTATGCCGCCTGCTTCCACAGCGCGCTCAAGAGCGCGGCCCGCCGGGCCAAGGTCGACGTCAGCGACTCGGCTGTCTCCGTCACGATCAGCCTGGTCGGTGACCTGACCAGCGGCCTCGACCTGGCCGCCCGAATCGAGGCACAGATCGGCGGCGTCGACCGCGACGTAGCCCAGCAGTTGCTTGAGGCCGCGCACGCTGGTTGTCCGTACTCGCGAGCCACCCGCAACAACATCAGCCAGGAAGTCATCCTGCTGGAAGCCGACGCGGAATGAGCGACCTGATCACGGCAAGAACGATCGCCATCAAGGGCGCCAACGGCGACTCGATCGAGGCCTACCTGGCTTCACCGGACGAACCAGCCCCGCGCGGCAGCATGGTGGTGATCCACCACATGCCCGGGTATGACCGGGCCACCAAGGAGATGACCCGCCGGTTCGCAGAACTGGGGTACACCGCGATCTGTCCGAACCTGTACTCCCGGGAGGCTCCCGGAGCCAGCTCGGATGATGCCGCAGCGGCCGCCCGGGCGAGTGGGGGCGTCCCGGACGAACGCCTGGTTGGGGACGTTGAGGGGGCGTTGTTGTACCTGCGCGGCCTGGACTCCTCGAACGGCAAGGTCGGATCGATCGGCTTCTGCTCCGGCGGGAGACAGTCGTTTCTGGCCGCCACCAGCCTGCCGTTGGACGCGGCGATTGATTGCTACGGCGCCTTTGTGGTGGGTGAGCCACCTGAGGGCATGTCGTGGAAGGTCGGGCCGATCGTCGACCGGGCGGCAACGCTGAACTGCCCGCTGCTGGGCCTGTTCGGCGTCGAGGACACACACCCCTCGCCCGAGGACGTCGAGGTGCTGGCCCAAGCCCTGAAGGCGAACGGCAAGGAGTACGAGTTCCACAGCTTCGAGAACGCCGGGCACGCGTTCTTCGCCGTGGACCGTCCGGCCTACCGCCCGCAGGCGGCGGTTGAAGGCTGGGAGATCATCGGCGACTTCCTGGCCCGCAACCTGTCGACCTGAGCACCAATGATCGGAGATTCAGATGTGCACGTACGCCACAGAAAAGATCGACGTCACCGGTAGCGGCAAAGCCGGCTCCGGTTGGTTCCCGCTGACCACTGCAACGGTGTACTTCGATCATCCAGTCCACGCCCAGGCCGAGCACACCCTGAACATCGACTTCCTGGCGCCCGAGCGCGGCCCAAGCGCTCGGGTGGCGGTGGAGCTGACGGCCGCCTCCGCCCGGGAACTCGCCGCCGCCATTCACGTCGCGCTCGAATCGGCACCGCCAGAACTGACTGTCTAAAGGAGAACCGCCTAAAAGGAGAAACTACTGAAAACCAGAACTGCCGAATATCCAGAACCGACTGAAAGACCTGCACATTACATCGGTGAATTGCTCATTCGGGTGAGGCTTCTGGGCACGTTTCCCGGCGGCGGTTGAACGGGCGCGGCGGCCGGATGAAAGCCTCGGCCGCGAGCCCCGCGGTCGCAATTCGCAGCAGATCGCGGGCCCGAACGAAGCACAGGAACCGGGGTTCCCAGGCCGGCCGATACTTGGCGTTGGCCCGGTACAGCGACTCGATCTGCCAGTACTTGCTGGCCACCAGCAGGACGCGATGCCAGAGCCGCAGCACCGGGCCGGCGCCGAGACGGCTGCCGCGCTCGAAAACCGCTCGGAAGACGGCGAAGTTGAGGGACACCCGCTCAATGCCGAGCTCGGATGAGCGCGCCAGCAAGGCGGTGACCATCAGCTCGACGACCCCGTTGTCGGCAGTTCGTGACCGGCGCATCACGTCCAGAGACAGCCCGTTCTCACCCCACGGCACGAACCCGAGCAGGCCTTGCGGGACATCGTCGGCATCCCGGCAGATGACCACGGTGATCTCGTGGTCGCGGGGGTCGCAGAACCGGCCGAGCGCCATCGAGAATCCGCGCTCCGCACCGTCTCGCCAGTGCTCCGCCAGTTCGGCGATTTCCTTCAAACGCTCAGCCGGCAGATCGGCCAGCCGAGAGACCTCGGTGCTGTATCCCTTACGGGCCAGCCGGGACGCTGTCTGCCGGACCCCGCGCATGGACCGACCCTCCAGGCTGAACTCCTGGGCATCAACCACCGCCTCGTCGCCCAGCTCAAGGGCGTCCAGCCCATGCCGGGCATAGGCTTCCGCGGCCCGCTCGCTGCATCCGAGCACCGCCGGAACCCAGGCGTATCGGGCCGCCTCGGCCAGCCAAGCACCGATCGCGCCCGGCCAGGCCTCGTTGTCGCCGAGTGGATCACCGCTGGCCAGCGACACCCCGGCGATCACTCGGTAGGCGATGGCGGCTTTCCCGGACGGCGAGAAGATCACCGACTTGTCGTCCCGCAGAGCGAAGTAGCCGAGCGAGTCCTGACCGCCGTGCCGCTTCAGCAGGTCGCGGATCCGGGAGGCCTCGTCCGGCCGCAGCCGGTGCGGGCCACCGGCCGGGTGCAGCGCCGCAACCAGCGTGGTCGCCGCGACCATGCAACCGAGCAGGAGCAATGAGGACGCGATCCGCTTCTCGCCGTCGACGGAGGAGAACTCCAACGGCCCGGGGATGCCGATCAGACCGGCCAGGACGTGCCGCAGCAGGGTCCACCGGCTGTAGGAGCCGATGACGTCACCGGGGTCGGCCAGGATCAGACCGATGCCGACCACGACCGCCGCCAGCGAACCACCAACCAGCACGATGGCGACGTGCCTGCGGTTGCGCGGGTCAGGAGCGCCGGTGAAGGCCGGACGGGCGATCAGCAGCAGCATGAGGACAACCGCGGAGAACACCGCCTCTTCAACGTCCAGGCCCTTGACCACGTGCAGCACCACCAGGGCGGCGCTCACTCCCACTGCCACCTGCCAGGCCCGGTGCTTTCGCCGGCGCAGGCCAACGGACAGCTGAATCAGGATCAGCCCGAGTGGCAAGGTCATCGCGGCGGCAACCTCTGGCGCCAGCGGCGGGAGGACCTCGGTCACTAGCTGCAGCCTGGCCCGCAATGGGCCAAAGAGGGCGCTGGCCACGCTCACCACGCCGAGCGCTGTCACCAGCCGGGCCGCCCAGCGCGCACTGCGTTCCTGCCGGACGATCGGGTTTCCCACCGCCGAATTCCACCGCGCCGAGGTCAACCGGGCTGAGTTCAACCGGGCTGAGTTCAACCGGGCTGAGCTCAATCGGCTCGGGCCCAACCGGCCTGGGCTCAATCGGGTCGAATTCGCCCCCGCCAGCGGTGCCTCAGGCCCGGACGAGCCCGCTTCCTCGACGTCCAACAAGAATGGAACCTTTCTCAAGGCGGGCATTTGGAACAGGTCGGACGCGAGTGTCGCCTGGGCCGAGGGTAGCGCCCTTGGATGGGTAGTCCACCAAGGCGACTGCGCGATGCCCCCGATCGGCGGGCACCCCTGACATGAGACTGTGACAGTTGTGTTCCGCACCTACCGCGACGTGCTGTCGCTCCCCGGAGCACGAGGCTTCGCCGCCGCCGGGGCCTTGGCCCGTCTGCCGCTGTCCATGCTCGGGATCGGCCTGGTCCTGCTGGTCGAGTCGACCACCGGTTCGTATGCCACGGCCGGGGCAGTGGCCGGGGTGTTCGGGCTGACCAGCGCCGTCGCCTCGCCACTGGTGTCCCGCGCGGTCGACCGGTTCGGCCAGGCTCGGGTGATGCTGCCGGCCATCGCGCTTCATGTCGGTGGGCTCATCCTGCTGTTGCTCTGCGCCCAGTTCGACGCCCCTCGATGGACCGTCTTCGCGGCCGCGGTGATCGCCGGTGCCAGCATCGGCTCGATCGGCTCACTGGTCCGGGCTCGCTGGTCGTTCGCCCTGGCTGGGCACGAGCGGGAGTCGACCCTGCTGCACACCGCCTACTCGTTGGAATCAGTGATTGACGAGGTGGTGTTCGTCAGCGGCCCGTTGCTGGTCACCTTCCTCGCGACTCGGCTCGCCCCGGCCTACGGCATCATCACTGCGGCACTCGCGGTCGGGATCGGCGGCACTCTGCTGATGCTTCAGCGCAGCACCGAGCCGCCGCCGTCCGGCCTGCAGCACGGGCCCGGTGCGGGCGTGTTGCGGGCCCCGGGCATGGTGGTGCTCTGCCTGGCAATGGTCTGCGTCGGGGTGATCTTCGGCTCCATGGAGGTGCTCGCCGTGGCCTTCGCCGACGAGCGTCACCATCTGGACCGAGCCGGCTGGGTGCTGGCCGGGTTCGCGCTGGGCAGCCTGCTCGCCGGACTCGCGTACGGCAGCATTCAGTGGCAATGGCCGGCCGGCCGGCGATTCCGACTGGGTGTCGTCCTGCTCGCCTCAGGCGTCGTCCCCCTGTTGTTCGTGCAGAACCTCCCGCAGATGGCCGGCGTCGTGTTCATCGCCGGGTTCGCCATCTCGCCCATGCTGATCAGCGGTAACGCCCTCGTCCAGGAACTGGTCGACCCGACTCGGCTGACCGAGGGCCTGACCTGGACGGTCAGTGGGATCGGGGTCGGCGTTTCAGCTGGTGCCGCGATCTCCGGTGCAGCAGTGGACGCCGCTGGAGCTCAGCGTGCGTTCGCCGTCCCGGTCTCGGCCGGAGTCCTGGCCGCCGTCCTGGTCCTGCTCTGCTCTCGTTGGCTTCGCCCGGTCCGCCCGTCTCATTCGGCCCAGGCAACCGATCCGGCTGACCGGCCCGGCTGACGATCCGGCTGACCAGCCCAGCCCACCGATTCGGGTGAGCCGCCCGCAAGACTGGCGGGAACATGAGCCGATCAGGCTCGGTGCGGTCCACATGTCCGTTCGTTCACGTGGCATCCTGCGGATGGAGTACTCACCGGAGGTCAACCATGAGCGGCAGCGTCGACGCCGAGCCGGGAGAACAGCCGGACCCGAGCACCGAGCAATTCACATCCGCCACACCGATGCCAGCCATCCATGACGCAGTCGCCATCCATGACGTAGTCGCTATCAATGACACAGCCGCGAGCGGACAACTCGCGCCCATCGCGCGGGTGGCCGCCAGGGTGTTGCTGGTGGACGGCGACGGTCGAGTGCTGCTGTTTCGCGGCGGCGATCCCGCCGAGCCGGAGGCCGGACACTGGTGGTTCACCCCTGGTGGCGGCGCGGAAGCGGGCGAGAGTCTCGTCCAGACCGCCCGCCGCGAGGTGCTGGAGGAAACCGGCCACGTCCTGCCTGACGACCTCGGCCCGGTGATCCTGACTCGAACGTCCCAGTTCTCCTTCGAAGGCATGCTCTACCAGCAGACCGACTACTTCTTCCGGGTCGCGGCGACCCACTCGCAGGTCGACTACTCCGGCTGGACCGAGACCGAGCGCCTAACTATGCACAAGCATCACTGGTGGACGATGGACGAGCTGAGCGAAACCAGCGAAACGATCTACCCAAAGGGCCTGTTGGAGCTACTGGATCGCAGTTGGACCGTGAGGACGATGTTGCCGGACACCTAGGCGAATCAGTGCTCGTCGGATCAGTGCTCGTCGAATCGTGCGAGACAGCGATCCAGCTCGATCAGTTGCCTGATTGCGGCGAATCGTCGGGCTTCGGTCCGTCGCCAGGAGCTTGTTCTGGCGAGTGGCCGGGCTGCCTTGGGGAGCCACGGCTTTCGTCATCCCCTACCTGAGTCAGGTTGCGGGATTCGGGCAGAGCCTTGCCGCCTGGCGAATCGCTTGATGGCGATGGGTGGCTACGCTCTGGCGGCCGATCGACCGGGGGCGGCGGCGCGTCCGTGGAGGGTGGTTGAGGGTCGGGTGGGTCAAGGGCGAGGCGGAGTTGAGTGCCCAGACTGCGAGCGTGGTCGGCGTCCTGCTGGTAGGTGTTGCGGATCAGTCGGCGCCACGGGTCGATCCATTCGGGCGGCCGAGCCCAAGGAATACCGTCAATCATCGTGAGGTCCCAGACACCGAGGTGAATGAGGGTGTGGTCGCGTCCGCAAACCAATGCCAGGTCGTCGATATCCGTTCGGCCGCCGTGACGCCACCAATTTACGTGATGCCCATCGCACCACGCAGGCGGCGCGGTGCAGCCGGGGATTACGCAGCCGCGGTCACGGGCATTGAGGGCGCGGCGTTGGGCCGGGCTGATGGTTCGGGTGTCACGGCCGAGGTTGAGGACGGCGCCGTTGGGGGCGAGGAGCACTCTCTGCAGAAGTGCGTCGCAGGCAAAGCGTCCGAGCAACTGTGCCCCGATGGGGCCTAATGGTTCGCAGGTCGCGCCTCGAGTGATGGGCCATCCCGACGACTGGCTGGTGCCAGTTCTTCGCTGCTCACTGGCAATGGATTGGCAACTGGTAGCTGGCTTTGGCGCGAGGGCCGGGTGATGGCCGGAGCGAAGGTCGGGGTCGGAGTCGGGGTCGGGGTCGGGGTCGGAGTCGGAGTTAGAGTGGCAATGCGGGACTCTCCGCAGGGCTTCGCGGACCTCGGCGACTCCGGCGTGAACGACGATTCGCGGTGGCTCGCCGCTCTTGCCAGTCCCGGCCAAGGCGGAGCTGAGGGCTAGGCGGCAGATTTGGGTGAGGGCGTCGGCGCGGCGCTGGCCGGCAGAGCGGGTATCGCGAACCACGGTGCTGGTCCCGCCCTGGTTTTCTTCCCGACGAGTGGGTTCGGGGGCGGAGAAATGCTCGAGGGCGGCGGTGAAGGTGGCACCTCCAGCAGGATCGAGCTGAAACTTCCCGACCACCATGCCGGCGCCGTCCGTGGAATGGGTCAGCCCGCGCCGCTCGTGGGCGCCTGGGTCGAAGCCGTCTCGTCCATCAGGATCCAGCGCCGCCAAGAGGTTGCTGGCCACTCGCTTGGTCTGGCGGGAGTCCAGTTGCTTCGCCCACTGAGCGAAGAAGACATCAACTGCCTCGCCTGCCGAGACCATCGCCTCCTTGGTAGCAGCGTCACCGGGGACGTCAGTGCCGGTGCGTTCTGGCTCGTTCGAAGCCTTTGCGCCGGTGGCGCTTGGGTCGGCGGGGATGGGTTCGGCAGGGACAGGTTCGGAAAGAACGTCTTTCGGCAGGTGACGCAGTGTGCGGATGGCGACGTCCACGTGTTCACGGGAGATCTGGCCGGCCGCGAAGGCCCGTCCGAGTTCGGGGAGGCCGCCCTGGATTGGGTCGGCGGCTGGACTCAGGGCGTGCGCCGCCCGGACATCGGCCGACGCCTGTTCAGCCGTGCGCCGCAGGCTCGAACGCAGGAACGTCTGAGCCACCAACCCTGCCCGGGCACGCGGCACAGCGCCGGGACGAGTATCGAGATCAGCAACCAGGCCCAGCCAGACCGCGTGCATCGACTGGAGGACGGCAAATCCTTCGCGAACGCCGTCGCGCGCGCGAGCATCGGGACGCGACCACAGCGTCGCCCCGGCCAAGGCTCCGATTGACGCACGGATCGACGCCAGGGCAGCCAGAACGACATCGCCCGCGTCGTCCGGCTCGAAGCCGCTGTCCCGATCCATGCCGACAACCGTAAACCCACCCGACGACAACCACGCGAGGTTATCCACAGGTGGAAAACTCGACTACAGCAACGCCTTTGAGCTACCCCTGAATTACAGCGAGCGATTGCTGAGCAATCTCCAGCTCCTCGTTCGTCGGCACGACCAGGACCGGAACCCGACTACCGTCTGTTGAGACGACCCTTGGCCTCGACGGGTCGTCGCTGTGTGAACGTGAATTCCGGGCCGAATCGATCTGTACGCCAAGGATTCCCAGGCCGGAACAGACCTGATCCCGCACTCGGGCACTGTTCTGACCGACTCCGGCGGTGAAGACCAGCCCGTCCAGCCTGCCGAGAACGACCGCATACGCGCCCACATATTTGCGGATGCGGTAGGCGAAGATGTCCAGCGCCAGTTGGGCCGCCGCGTCTCCGGCGTCGGCATGCTCACTGAGCTGACGGACATCGTTCGAACCGGCCAAACCCTTCAGCCCGCTCTCCCGGTTCAGCAGCGAATCTACCTCTTCCACCGAAAATCCGCCCTCACGCTGCAAATACAGTACTACGGCTGGATCCAGATCACCGCTTCGGCTGCCCATGACCAGGCCCTCCAGCGGCGTCATCCCCATCGAGGTGTCAACGGACCGACCTCCGTCGACGGCCGTCACGCTGGCGCCGTTACCGAGATGCAGGGTGATCAGCTTCAGTTCGGACAGCGGTCGATCAAGGTGCGTCGCGGCGAGCCGGGACACGTAGGCATGCGAGGTTCCGTGGAAGCCGTACCGGCGGATGCCCAGCCGGGTTGTCAACTCCTCCGGTAGCGCGTACCGGTAGGCGGTGGCCGGCATCGTGCTGTGGAAGGCGGTATCGAAGACGGCGACCTGCGGGACGTCCGGATACAACGTGCGGGCAAGCCGGATTCCGGCCAGGTTGCTCGGATTGTGCAGCGGCGCGAGCGGCGTCAGTTCCTCGATCGCCGCGACCACGCCGTCATCGATCAGGGCCGGGGCGCTGAAACGGTCGCCCCCGTGAACCACTCGGTGCCCAATCACGGCCAGCTCTTTGGGCATTCCGCCGGTGTCGTCGAACGCCTTTCGGATCAGGTCGAAGCCGGCCTGCTGATCGGCAACCGGTTCGTTGAACGTTACCGGCTCGGCGTCGGCGGGCCGGTGGCTGAGCTGAGAACTCTCCTCCCCGATGCCCTCCAGCACTCCGGCGACGATAACCCGCTGCCCCGACATCTCGAAGAGCTGGTACTTGATCGACGACGAACCGGTGTTCAGCACCAGCACCTGGCTCATCGGGCGCTCATCAGGCGCTCACCGAGGCGCCGAGCACAGCCGCGTCCTGGATGGCTGCGGCCTGAATCGCTGTGATCGAAACGGTGTTCACGATGTCGGCGACCCGAGCGCCGCGAGAAAGGTCATTCACCGGCTTGGCCAGACCTTGCAGCACCGGCCCGATCGCGACCGCGTTCGCCGACCGCTGCACCGCCTTGTACGTGTTGTTCCCGGTGTTGAGGTCGGGGAAGATGAAGACCGTTGCCCGGCCGGCCACGGCGCTGTCCGGCATCTTGGTGCGGG
>Ga0307513_10010624_pt1 | contig 11517 bp, 6 predicted proteins | sample 15_EM_MG_FD_202174 | JGI IMG/M metagenome (GOLD analysis project Ga0307513, IMG submission 202174) | Populus trichocarpa ectomycorrhiza microbial communities from riparian zone in the Pacific Northwest, United States - 15_EM | ecosystem: Host-associated > Plants > Roots > Unclassified | place... | reverse complement strand
CACATCACTAATGGGCAAATTCGTCATCATCATCGGCACCCAGTGGGGTGACGAGGGCAAGGGCAAGGTCGTCGACCTGCTCACCGAACGCGCCGCCGCGGTGGCGCGCTTCCAGGGCGGACACAATGCCGGCCACACGCTGGTCATCGGCGGCAAGAAAACCGTGCTGTCGCTCATTCCGTCGGGAATCCTCCACAAGAACGTGTTGTGCCTGATCGGCAACGGCGTGGTGTTGTCGCTGGAAGCGCTGTTCCGCGAAGCGCAGACACTCATCGACACCGGCGTGGACGTGTTCGCTCGCCTGCGCGTCTCGCCCAATTGCCCGCTGATCCTCCCCTCGCATGTCGCCCTGGACAAGGCGCGCGAGGCGGCGCGCGGCGCCAACGCCATCGGCACCACCGGCCGCGGCATCGGGCCCGCCTACGAGGACAAGGTCGCGCGGCGCGCGGTGCGTGTGCAGGACCTGTTCCAGCGCGAGAAGTTTGCCGCCAAGCTCGGCGAGATCCTCGACTTCCACAACTTCGTGCTGCAGCACTACTTCAAGCAGCCCGCGATCGATTTCCAGAAGACGCTGGACGAGCAGCTGTCGTACGCGGACCGCGTGCGGCCGCTGGTCAACGACGTCACGCAGACCCTGGCGGCGCTGCGCGAAAAGAAAGCGGACGTCATGTTCGAAGGCGCGCAGGGGGCGATGCTCGACGTCGACCACGGCACCTATCCGTTCGTCACTTCTTCGAACACCACGGGCGGTTTCGCCGGCACCGGCACCGGCATCGGTCCGCGCTCGTTCGACTACGTGCTCGGCATCGTGAAGGCCTACACCACGCGCGTAGGCGCGGGTCCGTTCCCCACCGAGCTGTTCGATGAATACGGCGAGCACCTCTCGCGTGTCGGGCATGAATTCGGCGCGGTCACCGGGCGCAAGCGCCGCTGTGGCTGGTTCGATGCCGTCGCGCTGCGCCGCTCCATCATTCATTCGAGCGTGTCGGGCCTGTGCCTGACCAAGCTCGACGTGCTCGATGGACTCGACTCGCTGCAGATCTGCACGGGTTATCGTCTTTCGAAAGATGCTGGCGAAGGCACGATCAGCAAGGAACCGCCGATGTTTGCCGATGTGTTCGCGGACGTGGAGCCGGTTTATGAAGAGATGCCGGGCTGGAAGGAATCCACCATCGGCGTCACGGCATACGATGCCTTGCCCCTGAACGCACGCAACTACCTGTCGCGGCTTCAGGAGCTCGCCGGCGTTCCCATCGACATCATCTCGACGGGTCCGGATCGCGATCAGACCATCGTGCTCAGGCATCCGTTCGACTGAGTGGAGAAGTAGGACGGGTCCGACGGTGATCGCCGTCGCGCGCCGCTTGCGGAAAAATTCTCACACCTAACTACCGGAATTCGGCGGGTCATTGCCAGCGGGCATTCTTATACTGCGCGGATGATGCAACTTGCGCCGCGCGAAGCGGGTGCCGTACAGGCGGTGCCGCTGCCCACGACTGCCTGGTGTCTGTTTCTCGACGTGGATGGAACCCTGCTCGAGCTCGCGGATCACCCGGGAGCGGTGTTCGTGGATCCGGAGCTCAGAGAGCTACTCGCGCGGCTGCGTGCCGCTGCGAATGGCGCCGTGGCGCTGGTGAGCGGCCGGACCATCGCGGATCTCGACCGCCTGTTCAATGATCCGTCGTTGCTGATTGCCGGCATGCACGGCTGCGAGCGCCGCGATGCGAAGGGCGAACTGCATGTGGCGCCGGTGGCGCTCGAACAATTGTCGGAGGTGCGTGCCGGGCTGCAGCGCCTGGCCGCGCGCCACCCGGGACTGTTGCTCGAAGACAAGGGCGCGGGACTGGCGCTGCATTTCCTGCTGGCGCGCGAACTCGAACACGAGCTGCGTGCGAAGGTGTCCCTGCTCGCCGCGCCGCTGGTGCCGCACTTCACCTTGCTGGATGGACACGCTGTCATCGAGGTAAAGCCTGCCGCGCACACCAAAGACAGTGCGGTGAGTGCGTACATGGAAGAGGCGCCGTTTCGCGGTCGCCAGCCCATTTTCATCGGCGATGACCAGACCGACTATGGTGGATTCGCCGCGGTGCGCCGCTTCGATGGCCTGGCCGTCGCGGTAGGCAGCCGCGTGAAGGCGGAATGGTGGCTGCCAGGGCCCGCCGCCGTGCGGCAGTGGTTAGGCGAGCTCGCGTCCGCGGTGAACGCGTGAACTTCGGCGTCATCGGCAACTGCCAGGTGGCGGCGCTCATCGACGAACAGGCGCGCATGGTGTGGGCGTGCCTGCCGCGGCCCGATGGCGACCCGGTGTTCTCGGCGCTGCTGCAGAAGGAGGGCGGTGAATCGACGACCGGCGTTTTCGCGGTGGACATGATCGATCTGACTCGCTCCGAGCAGATCTACATGCGCAATTCCGCGATCATCGAAACCCGCCTCTACGATGCGCACGGCGGCGTGATGCGCATAGTCGATTTCGCGCCGAGGTTTCGCAGCCGCGGACGTGTGTTCAGGCCGATGATGTTCGTGCGCAGCGTGGAGCCGCTCGCCGGCCGGCCGACTCTGCGTCTGCGGCTGCGTCCCACGTCGGGTTTCGGCGAACGCTGCGAACCCGGCATCAGCGGCAGTCATCACGTCCGCTTCGCGGCCGACGGCCTGCACTATCGCGTGACCACCGACGCATCGCTCGCCGCGCTGCTCGAGAACCGTCCCGTGGTGCTCGAGCAGGCACTGCATTTCATCATCGGCCCGGACGAGACGCTGCAGGAGTCGCCGGCGGCGCTGGCGCGGGAGTTCATGGGCGCCACGCTCACCTATTGGCAGGAGTGGGTGCGCACGCTCGCGGTACCGGCGGACTGGCAGGAAGCGGTGATCCGCTCGGCCATCACGCTGAAGCTGTGCACATACGAGGACACCGGCGCGGTGCTGGCGGCGTTGACGACTTCCATTCCCGAAGCGCCCAACAGCACGCGCAACTGGGACTATCGCTATTGCTGGTTGCGCGACAGCTATTTCGTGGTGCAGACACTCAACCGCCTGGGCGCGACGCGCACCATGGAAGCCTACCTGCACTACATCGACCACATCATCGCATCGTCAACCGCTGACACTCTGCAGCCGTTGTACGGCATCACCGGCGATCCGCACGCTGAGGAGAAAATTGCCACGACGCTTTCGGGTTATCGCGGCATGGGCCCGGTGCGTTTCGGCAATCTCGCCGCCGAACAGGTACAGCACGACGTGTATGGCTCGGTGATCCTGGCTGCCACGCAGTTGTTCTTCGATGATCGCCTGGTGCGCTCCGGCGACCAGGTGCTGCTCGAGCGGCTCTATCGGCTGGGCAAGCGCGCGGTCGCCACGTTCGAGGAGCCCGACGCCGGGCCCTGGGAATTTCGTGGCAGGCTGCAGCGGCATACATTTTCCGCGGCAATTTCCTGGGCGGGATGCGACCGCCTGGGGCGCATCGCGCGGCGCGTCGGCGACGTCATTGCGGCGCGCGAGTGGAGCACGCGCGCCAATCACATGCGCGAGGAAATCCTGCGCGGCGCCTGGAGCGAGGAGCGGCAGTGCTTCACTTCGGCGTTCGGCAATCGTGATCTCGACGCCACCGCGCTGCTGCTGCCGGAGCTCGGGCTGCTGCCGGCGACCGATCCGCGATTTCTCAAGACGCTGGAGCGCGTGGGCGAAGAGTTGCGCACCGGCGACCTGCTGTTCCGTTACAAACATGCCGACGATTTCGGCATGCCGGAGAACGCCTTCACGATCTGCGCGTTCTGGTACGTGAACGCGCTCGCGGCCGCGGGCCGCGTCGATGAGGCGCGCGAACGCTTCTCGCGCCTGCTGGAGCTGCGCAACCCTCTCGGGTTGCTTTCCGAAGACATTGCGCCGTCCAGTGGTGAGTTGTGGGGCAACTTTCCGCAGACCTACAGCATGGTCGGAATTATCGGCAGTGCGTTGCGGCTATCGCGCAGCTGGGAGGAGATCGTATGAGTCGTCTGGTCGCTGTTTCCAATCGGATATCCGTTCCCCGGCGCGGCGCCGCGCCCGGTGGGCTCGCCGTGGGGTTGTTAGCCGCCATGCAGGCGCGGCGTGGCATCTGGTTCGGCTGGGACGGCGAGACCGTGGAAACGGCGTCGGATGAGCCCTCCGTGGTGCGCAAGGAAGGCGTGATGTATGCGTCGATCGATTTCGACCAGGCTGAGTACAAGGATTTCTATCTCGGCTTCTGCAACTCAACGCTGTGGCCGTTGTTCCACTATTTCGTCGACGGCTTCCGTTACAGCGATGTCCAGTACGAGGCATACCAGCGCGTGAATCAGCGTTATGCGCGCCAGCTCCTGCCGATGCTCGAGCCGGACGACCTGATCTGGGTGCACGACTATCATCTGGTCCCGCTGGCGCAGAAACTGCGTGAAGCCGGTGCGAACCAGCCTATGGGGCTGTTCCTGCACATTCCGTTTCCGCACATCGAAGTGCTGCGCGTGCTGCCGGTCTACGGAGAGATGCTGCAGGCCATGATGGCCTACGACGTTCTCGGGTTTCAGACCGAGCCCGACCGCGCTGCGTTCCGCTCGGCGGTGGCGTCGCTGTGGGGCGAACAGGTTTTGACCTCGTACGATACCGTGACACTGGGAGACAGGCGCGTCGTGACCGGCGTATTCCCGATCGGTGTCGACGTCGACGTGATCCAGCGCGAGGCGGTGGAATCCCAGTCGACCGAAGCCTGCAAGCGCATGATCGCCGGCTTGTTAGGGCGCCGCCTCATGATCGGCGTCGATCGGCTTGACTACAGCAAGGGCCTGGTCGAGCGGTTCAAGGCATACGAGCGTTTCCTCGAAACACATCCCGAGAATCAGAACCGCGTGACTTTCCTGCAGATCGCACCGCTGTCACGCAGCGACGTGCGCGCCTACGCCGAGATCCGCCGCGATCTCGAACAGACCACTGGCCGCACCAACGGCCGCTTCGCCGACACCGACTGGACGCCGATCCGGTATCTCAATCGCAATTTTCCACACGACGTGCTCATGGGCTTCATGCGTTCGGCGCTCATCGGTATCGTCACGCCGGTGCGCGATGGCATGAACCTGGTTGCGAAGGAATTCGTGGCCGCGCAGGATCCGGCCGATCCGGGCGTGCTCATCCTGTCGACCATGGCCGGCGCGGCGCGCGAGCTCACCACGGCGGTGATGGTGAATCCCTACGACGCGCGCGGTATGGCGCACGCCATCCAGCAGGCCTTCAACATGCCGCTCGCCGAAAGGCGCGAACGTCATCAGGCGATGATCGACGTGCTCCGGAAGAATTCGATCACCGCGTGGCACACGAGTTTCGTGGACACGCTCGATTCCGTGAGCGGGCGTGCGCCGGAGCTGGCGCTCAAGGCCGGCTGAAGGGTCAGAGTCGCGGACTGAGGTCGGTTTCGGCGACCGGTTCGTCGAGCCAGCCGCCTTCGAAACCCGCCAGCGTAAGTCCGCGGCGAAGATAGCGATTACGCTTCATCACGGTCCACATGAGTTCGCTGCGGTGATTCTCGATCATCGAAATGATGGCGCCCTGGTCGATACCAAGGTAATCGCTGGCAACCCAGCCGACCCCGCGAACGCGCCGGCCGCGCTTGAGGGCGACGTCGAAGTCGAAACTCGGGTTGAAGGCATCGAGGAATCCATACTTGCCGTAGATGTACTGGCCATAACGCTTCTGCATCTCGTGCGTCGCCGGCACCACGATTTCGGGCGCGAAAGGCAATGAAGCGATGACTGCCGTGGGTGCGATTGTGCCGTCGTCGAAGATTTCGTCGGGCCGGCCCGGCAACCCCACGCCCCGCGCGGAATACCCGCGGAACCTGCGCGGCTGGCCGAGGTAGTTCAATTCGAAATCGCCGGGGCCATCGGAGGCGGTTATGCCCCAGATGTTAGGGCCATAACCGCGCCAGTCGAGTGGATTGCGGATGGCATACGCGCGCTGTGACAACACGCCGCGCCGGCTGTTCTCGAAATAGTCGAGCCCCAGCGGCCACATGAATTCGTCCTTGATGCCGCGGAAGTCGATCCAGGTCGCGCTGAATTGATGGCCGAACATCGGCCCGAACGTCAGGTGGGTTTGCCCTTCGAGCGTTCCCCAGCTTCGATAGTAGTCGGAGGTCCAGGCCACCCAGGTCTGGCGGGCAACGGGAAACGTCGGCGAGCCGAGCGCGAGGATGTATACCAGCATGGCTTCGTTGTAGCCGCGCCAGTCGTGCGTCTGGAATTGTCCCTCGGGACTCCACGCCATGCGGATGTCGGGCTGGTGTTCGATCGACCACGGCCAGTTGACGCGCCGGTAGAGCTCGTCGGCGAGCTTGCGGATCTGCGCCTCGTCAGCGTGATCCTGGTCGAAGTACCCGCCGACGAACAACACACCGGCCATGAGCAGGGCGGTGTCGACAGTGGATAGTTCGGAATTGCCATAGCGCTTGCCGCTGCCGAAATTGAGGAAGTGATAGAAAAAACCCTGGTAGCCGGCGCTATTGGCGGCGTCGGCGCCCTGCGGCGCCGCGTGCAGGAATCGCAGGGTCGTCAGCACGCGCGCGCGTGCCTGGGCGCGCGTGACATACCCGCGCTCGACGCCCACGGCATAGGCATTGAGCGCGAAGCCCACGGCCGCGATGCTCGCGAACGGTGCGGCTGGCCAGCGGTCAGGCACGAGGCCCGTGGCGCCTTCGGTGGTTTCCCAGAAGAAGTTGAAGGTGCGTTTCTCGACGTCTTCGAACAGCGGGTCCAGCGCCTTCAGCGGAACGGCCGGTGCTTTGAGCGCCGGTGCAGGACGAGGTTTGTGCGCCGGCGTATTGCAGGCTGGCACGAGCAGCGCGCCGGCCAGCAGAAGGATGAAGCTTGTGAGGCGAGTGCGCACGAGTCCTCGCATCATGCGGCCGCCGGCGCCTTGCAGCAACGCTCGATGAACTGTTCGTGCCCGGGCATGGCGGCGACGCAGCTTGCGATCACGCCGCGCACGCTCTCGTCGAGCTTCAACAATTCGGGTTCGGCGACGAGGTCGACCAGCGGATGATAGGCGCCTGGAACGATGTGCTGGCCCACCATCACCTGCACCCAGCTCGTGAGCGCAAACATCTCATCGCTGTTGCGATAGAAGCGTCCGCTGTCGCGGAACAGGCGGATCACGTGCTCGAGAGACTCCGGTATGGACATCGTGCCGCAGTATTTCCAGAACGCGGTGTCGCGCCGCTCCGTGGCGTGGTAGTGCAGGATCAGGAAATCGCGGATGCGTTCCATCTCGAATGCCGCCTCGGCGTTGTAGCGGTCCCGTAGCACCGGGTTCATGTGCCGGTCGGGCAACATCTGGAGCAGGCGCGCAATGCCGGACTGGATGAGATAGATGCTGGTGGACTCGAGCGGTTCGAGAAAACCGCTCGCGAGCCCGAGCGCGACGCAGTTGCGCGACCACATCGCAAGCCTGCGGCCGGTCACAAATCCAAGCCTGCGCGGATCGGCGAGCGCGCGCCCGTCGAGGTTGGCTAACAACGTGGCAGCGGCCTCATCGTCGCTCGTGTACTCGCTCGAGTACACGTAGCCATTGCCCGTGCGGTGCTGCAACGGAATGCGCCATTGCCAGCCCGCGGCGCGGGCCGTGGAACGCGTGTACGGAGTCGCGTCGACAGTTTTTTCGCTTGGAACGGCGATGGCGCGATCGCAGGGCAACCATCGAGTCCATTCTTCGTAACCGGCCTTCAGCGCCTGCTCGATCAACAGGCCGCGAAAACCCGAGCAGTCGATGAATAGTTCTCCGGCGAGGCGCGCGCCGCTTTTCAGGGTGACCGATTCGATGAAGCCGTCTTCGCCGCGCAGCTGCACGTCGACGACTTCGCCTTCGGTGCGCCGGACACCGCGCGCCTCCGCATAACGGCGCAGGTACTGCGCGTAGAGCCCCGCATCGAAATGATAGGCATAAGCCACCTGGGACAGTGGCGAGCCTTTCGGGACGTCGGTGGCGCCGGAGATGAACTTTCCGGCCGGGGCCGCTGCGGTGTTGATCGAGTATTCGCCGAGGTCGCGCGCCTTGCCCTGCAGATGCAGCTTCAGCCAGTACTGGTGAAAGGGCAGCGCGCGGTAGTCGTGACCGATGGTGCCGAAGCCGTGGATGTATGAGTCGCCGATTCGTCCCCAGTCCACGAACTGGATACCGAGCTTGAATGTGCCTTTGACGGCGCGCACGAACTCGACTTCGTCGATCTGCAAGCTGTTGTTGAACGAGCGCAGGTGAGGCACCGTGGCCTCACCCACGCCGACGATGCCGATGTCCTCCGATTCGATGAGCGTGATTGCGCAGCCGCTGCCCTTGAGCGCGTGCGCGAGCGCGGCGGCAGTCATCCAGCCGGCGGTGCCGCCACCGACGATGACAATACTGGTGAGTCCGTCCTTCACGGATCGGATTGTCGCACCGAACGCCGGGGCTAGCAGCCCCGGACCGTCCGTTGTCTGCAGACTCTCAGAACTTCACTCCGAAGCTCATGCGAATCGTCCGGGGCACGCCAGTGATGTTGCCGTCGGGATTGAAACGCCCGCCGATGACGAGACCGTTCGGTCCAGTCGCATCGATGAAGTCCACGAGGTTGTGCTCGTTCGTCACATTGAGTGCATCGATTCGCAGATACATGGACCCGAGGTCACCGAGTTCGAAGTCTTTCGTGACCTGCAGATCGAGCGCCTGGTATCCGTCCTCGTTAGGTTCGTACGCAAACGCCGTGCAAGGTGCGCCATTCGGGAAGAGTGCAGGGGCAGCCAGGCAGGAGTTGACCGCGTGCGGGATCGGCGTGGACCAGGTGAGCTTGCCCGCGAGCATGAATCCCCAGGGTGCCGCGAAGGAACCGGTGGCGACGACGCGATGTTTCGCGACGGCATTGGAAAGGATGAACGGGTATTCCTTGATACTCACCTGATCGAATGCGTAGTGCTCGAGGGCATCGCGATTCCCCTCGGCGTCCGTGTACGTGTATGAAATACCCGCGCCCCAGCGCGAGCCTTCAGTGAACGGCTTGTCGGCGGAGAGCAGCACCTGCGTGCTCTTGGTCTCGATGCCGTTATCGCCGACCAGCAGGACACCCGCGAGTCCCGGAGGCGAGTTGCCCCAGGGCTGTCCGCGGTTCTGCCAGAACTCGCCATTCGGATAACGATTGCCCATCGTGAACACGAAGCCATCCTTGCTCTCCACGCGCACCACCGACGCGCTGGTATTCCAGTCACCCAGGCGATTGCGCATGCCGAGGCTGTATTGGTCCGAGTACGGCACCTTGAGGTCATTGTTGATGAGATTCACTTCGCCTGCCTGGCCGTTCAGCAGCGCGGGCAATGCGTTCGGGTCGTCGAAGTACACCTGACTGTAAGTCACGCAGGAGGTTCCGGTGACTATGCAGGGATGGTCGGTGGTGTTGAAGAGAACCTGCGTCGTGGCCAGCGTGAACTTTGTTTGCTCCAGCTGCAGGTAGTCGTACAACGTGCGGTCGTAGGCGCGGCCTGCGCCACCGAAGATCACATGTTGCTGATCGCCGCCAAGGTCGTACGAGAAGCCGAGCCGCGGCTGAAACGCGTCGGTTTGTTTGGAGCGGTTGTTGCCATTGCTGAGGTAGTTGTTGATGTCGAGGCTCGTATTCGGAGTGGTGCTGAGGGCCAGGGACTGCGCATACGTGAGCCCCGGCGAAATCTCCGTGTTCAGCGAATCGATCAGGAACTGCGGCGTCACGAAGTCGAGATACGAAGGGTTTTCCTCGACGTCCCAGCGTATCCCCAGATTGAGTGTCAGGTGATCGTTGACGGTCCAGTCGTCCTGCAGGAATACACCGAGCTGTTTGACGTTCGAGGTAACTTCCGAATCGTAGCCGGCGAGCGGCAGCGCAAACACGGCTTTCCAGGGGACGGTTGCGGTGCTGGCCGCGGTCACGTCGTAATAAAAAACCGGGTTGCCGGGGATCGAGTCCGCTGCCGTGAGATCGACGTCCTTGTACTTGATGCCCGCCTTCACGGTGTGATCGCCGGCGCCCCACGCAAGATCAGTGAACGTGATGATGTCGGCGAGCGCCCAGCCTTTCTGACCCTTGTTCTGGGCGGCGCGCGGGTCGGCGCCATCGATCGAGAGAATTCGCGGATCCTGCGAGCCGTTGTGCCAGGTATACGTTGCGCCGTTCACGCCGCCACTGTTGATGTGCGGAACGTAGAACGCATCCTCGTAAGTCAGCTGCACTTCGTTGAGCCAGCCTTCACCGTTATGTTTCCACGAGAGTTCATAACGTTGGTCATCGTTGTCAGTGTCGACCGCGGCGGAGGCGGCGACACCGGTGCCGGTCTGATCGCCGGCGCTGACTTCATCACGAATCTTTACGGAGAACTGCATCGAATCGAAATCCGTCATCGCCCAATCGAGTTTTGCGAAGTAGAGATCTTCCTTGAAATCGATGGTGGCGGGTCCCAGCTGCGCGAGCGCATTCGCAGGCAGCGTGTCTGCGAAACCCGGGGGAGGGCTGCCGTCGACGGCCACGGTGACCGGCGTCAGGTACTTCTTGGCCTCGTACGTCAGGAAGAAATGCAACTTGTCCTGGATGATGGGTCCGCCGAACGAGATGCCGTACTCCTTGCTCTCGGATTCCGTCTTCTGTCCGGCGGCGAGCTCGCCAGGCGTCTGCGCGCGGAAGTTGTCCGCCGTGAAAGTGCCGAACGCTTCACCCTTGAACTCGTTGGTGCCGGAGCGGCTGAGGGCGGTGATGGCCGCGCTCGAGATCTGGTCGTACTCGGCCTTGTAGTTGGACGTGATGACCTTGTATTCGCCGATCGCGAGTTGCGGAAACGGGTTCCCTTGCGTATCGCCGGCCTGGCCGCTGACGCCTGAGCGCACGTACCCTTTCTGGCCCACGCCGTCGATGTAGAGGTTCACGCCGTTCTTGCTTTGCGCGCCACCGCTGATGGAAGTGCGGCCCTTTCCATCGACGCTGAATACCACGCCGGGAACGGTGTCGGCGAACTCGAGGAAGTTGCGCGTCATCTGCGGCACGGTTTCGATCTGTTGTTGCGAAACTGTCGCGCCGACTTCAGACGTGCGGACTTCCTGCAGGCGTCTGCCAGTGACCGTCACTTCCTGCATCGGCGCCTCGGGCGCGTCGACGGCGCCACTGCCCGCGGTGAGATCGAGCGTTGCGGTCGAAGCAACGGACAGCGTGACCGTGGTCTCGGTGCCGGGGCCGGCGTCGACGCGATATGTGCCAGGTGGAAGTCCTGCCAGCGTGTAAATGCCGTCAGCGCTGGCCTGCGTGCGGCGTGTCGCGCCTGTGGCGACGTTCTTTGCGGTGACGGCAGTGCTGGCGGGCGCCTTGCCACGCAGCGTGGCATCGGCGCTCTGTGCCCAGGTAATGCCCGGGGTGGCGAGCACGGCGGCGACCGCCGCGCCCAGAATTGAACGGGGAAAATGGCTCATGGAAGTCCCTCTCGAGTTCGGTCGTTGGCACGCCAGCGACACCCACATCGCATTGCAGCGTTGTGA
>Ga0307513_10010623_pt1 | contig 11517 bp, 15 predicted proteins | sample 15_EM_MG_FD_202174 | JGI IMG/M metagenome (GOLD analysis project Ga0307513, IMG submission 202174) | Populus trichocarpa ectomycorrhiza microbial communities from riparian zone in the Pacific Northwest, United States - 15_EM | ecosystem: Host-associated > Plants > Roots > Unclassified | place... | reverse complement strand
GACGATACCTCAGTTGGCGGGGCCTTAGTCTTCCCTTCTCCTTTCTTCGGTACTTTCTTCTTCCACAACTCGGTTAGATTTGTTTGTTGGGATGGAGCAGCCTTCATTTTCTTGGGTTCGTCATATATTATGTCTGTGAATACGAGTTAAATGTGAGCAGTTATTTGTACCATAGTCAGTATCGCAGAGTTGAGGCTCACCAAGCCTTCGTTGCCTTCGTACACTCTTTCCAGGAGAGGCGCTTCGAGAGCTTGTGGAAGCCAATCGTGTCTAGTTGAGGACACGAGCAATGAAAGGTCAATGTCAGCAGGAAGAGCTCAGAGCCATCCATACCTGCGCTTGAACTCTGTGGAGGACGTGTCGCAGGAGCGAAGGACGCGCGTCACTTGCTCGCAAGTCGGATAGAAATATACGTGTGTATGGTATACGTGTCCTACCGAGCGAATACAGATTGGAGGAGCGCGTCTTCGTTCTCCACGCGGTGGTTTGGTTCAAAAGCAAGCGTCTGTTTTGTCTTTCCACTTCTGGAGAAGAAAATCCTAGGTCGATCTAAGGAATGAACATGGTATGCTTTTGGTAAGGTTTACATGAGTGCACCAGTCGCCCTTTTATCGCGCGCGACGTATCACCGACTCGTCTGCTATTTGTCCCTCGCTTCAACATGCTTAGAGGACCACTGGCATTCTTTGGCACAGCAGCACTGTTCGGAATCATTTTTTACATCATATTCTTCTCCTTCAACCCCTTAAGCACAAATATCTCGTCGGTCTCCCACCCGCGGCCCCCTCCATGGCTGGACGACCCCTCAGCATATAGTCAAGAGACCTGCGCGGCTCGTTCACCACCCCCCATCAAGTACTTGACTGTAACCGCCGATGCACCCGCTCCAACTGCCACGGTCTTCAAAGATCGGTGGGCAAACGTAGACGATATGACACTGGAACAAATCAGAGAGATGGTATCGAAGACAAAGGGGCTCTTCGCGAGGGACTTCTCCCTCGGTCTCGGCTGGAACAACGTGAGCGGTCTCGACTCTGCCAATATACCCATCTCACCCATAATACGCGTTCAGATGCGCTATATCTTCGAAGCAGCACTGCTACATGCTACCATGTTGAACCGGACCCTCGTAATTCCCTCATTCGTATACTCTCGCTCTTGCGAGTTTGACATGTGAGGGTCCAGCAGGCATTTCTGTAGTACTCTAATATCCCTTTAGTCTCTCCTGTGCTGCCTTCGCCAAAATGGTTAACCGTGGTGAGGCACTGGGGCTGGATGAGTGGCAGGTAGGTGGATGGGCAGATTACCCGCATTAAGGCTCTCAGATACGGTCGATAGGGCCTCCCTCTCGAACAACAAGTCGGCTGGCGCATTCCGCTTGAAACTATGCTGGACATTCCGCGCCTTCGAAAGAAGTATTCTGTCATCCTCATATCGGAATACTTGCAGATGCAAGGTCTACCAATCAACTATGAGTGGGCGAAGGGGATGTGGCATCGAGTGAGTGGCGAGTTATCGGAAATGGTCTCCGCTGACGGCTTAGTAGCAAGTCTACCATTCTGGCCCACATCCACCAAGCTTATATATCATTCCCAATCGTGACTGGGATCCAGAGGGCGTCATTCGCGTCGACCGTCATGAGAAAATGAAGGAAAGACCCGCTCTTACCAAAGAAGGACAGCGGCTAGCAACCCTGTTGCAAGAAAAACGAGTTTCCCTTGATAAATCTGTTCTAGATTGGCCAGAAGCTCGTTTTGCACTCTCCGCCGCGGAAGGTGTCATTGCTGATGAAACACTCGAAAGGCTGGTGCATGAGGCCGGGTGGACAATCCTCCATACCTGGAATGGATCGTACGTGTTGAACGCTCAAATCTTCCTTCACTAATCCGGTGCTTAGAATTGGTTTGGACTATAATAAGGCCGTTGTGGAACCATCACGACAGGTCGCACCACTCCATGAGCTCCGTGGAGTTGCTAATGACTGGGGCCACATCGACGCCGACGTTTTGCTTCTTGAAGGCGAAATCCACCTTCATCGCAAACCTGGTTTCTTGCGGTTTACTACTGCTAAAGCAAGAGACGCATTTTCCGAAATGGTCCTAGAATGCTTTCGGCCCGCAGAGAGGGTTATGGCGCTGGCTAGGAGGATCGCAGATCGTATGACGGAGGCAAATGGAGGCAGACAGTGGATGGGCGCTCATATGCGGCGTGGAGATTGTAAGCAAGATGGTCCGTGCTCTCTCGGTGATTCACTACTAATGATTCTTGTGCAGTTGTCGAGAAAGGCTGGGTGATGGAACCAACCCTCGAAGCACATGTCTCCCGTGTCAAACGTAATCTCCAGATAGGCAGAGAAGTCCTTGAGAAACTGAAGGACATAGAACCTAAGGCTTACAATGTCCCGACTGCCCACATAAACCATGGTATACGCGAACGACAACCACCACTTGCTGACGATACGTGAGTCGTGGTGAGCTCGATCCCCACTTCGAAGTTTCACGCCCTTGCAGGATATTTATTGCCACCGATGAACGAAACCGGACAGCTCTGGAATATATCAAAGAGCAGGGTGCATTATTTTTCGAAGATCTTGTTACAGTTAACGACAGGCGTGAATTTGGCTGGCCTATAATGTTCTCAGACGTGGTGGCATTGGTTGAACAAGGCGTCCTCGGCATTGGAGCCAGCTACTTCTACGCGCATGCTCTCAGCTCGGTGCCAGGTGGAGTGCTGAATCTCAGGGCTATCTCTGGAATGGATCCTCGGACTGCTATTGTCGACTGAGTGTGCATTGGATTCAGTGCATTATTTCTGCACTTTCTTTTTGTTGATTGGGCGAACGCGCAGTACGTTGTAGGATTAATGTACCACATCTAAGCTTGAATTGTCGTGGTTGGATAATTACCCATTTCTGTTGTCATTGCCTCGCTGTTGGCCCTCCACGCACCTACCGCGAGCTGACTGCTAGTCCACGTCGCCTGCGCGATGATTCACAAACCTTCAGTAGGTAGTTCCTGACGCTGACGCTGCACACGTCGAAGAGGATTCCCGAAGGTTCCGGAGATCCGGAGACCGGAGACGCTGAGTCACGCTGCGTGCGGCTTATAAGCGCCACCCAAAAACGCGCTTGCTGCTTGGAACCCAACCGCCACCTCGCCTCCCTCTCACCACTCCACCGTTTTCATCGACCCACATAACCATGCAGATCTTCGTAAAGACACTCACGGGCAAGACCATCACCCTCGAGGTGGAGAGCTCTGACACGATCGACAACGTAAAGAGCAAGATCCAGGATAAGGAAGGGTAAGCAGCACTCGGTGACCAGGTTTCACGACCGTTGACTTACTGTTCTCACGCAGAATCCCCCCGGATCAACAACGCCTCATCTTCGCGGGCAAGCAGCTCGAGGATGGTCGCACGCTGTCCGACTATAACATCCAGAAGGAGTCCACCTTGCACCTGGTACTCAGGTTGCGTGGAGGGATGCAGATCTTTGTCAAGACGCTCACTGGCAAGACGAGTACGTACTGAATCTCAGCGATTCGGATCACAGGTTCTAAAATCTCTCGCCAGTCACCCTCGAAGTCGAGTCCAGCGACACTATCGATAACGTCAAAAGCAAGATCCAGGACAAGGAGGGCATTCCTCCGGACCAACAGCGCCTCATCTTCGCCGGGAAGCAGCTTGAAGATGGCAGGACCCTCTCTGACTACAACATTCAGAAGGAGTCGACCCTCCATCTCGGTATGTGCTCTCCTACTTCTTTTTGGCGCTAAACAACTCATCTTTCATTATCCAGTGCTGAGATTGCGAGGGGGGATGCAAATCTTTGTCAAGACTCTGACGGGTAAGACGATAACGCTGGAAGTCGAATCTAGCGACACAATCGACAATGTCAAGTCAAAGATCCAGGACAAGGAGGGAATTCCGCCAGACCAGCAGCGCCTGATCTTTGCAGGCAAGCAGCTCGAGGATGGGCGCACGCTCTCGGATTATAATATCCAGAAGGAGAGCACTCTCCACCTCGTTCTTCGACTGCGTGGTGGCCAGTAATTCACACTGCCCGCCGCCGGCCTTGTGCCTGGTCTGCCTTCTGTACTGTGCATTGCTGTTACCACCCGCCGTTACCACCATCTCGCAAACATAGTTGAATAAACATGTTTATGTTTCTTTCTCATATTTGTGTCATTTCGTAAGCCCAAAAGGAGGTGAAAGACAAAATGGAACCCCTGTCCCTGTCCCTTTTATGTGTGGCGGGCTCCCATGCACCAGTACACAACCCGCGTCGAACTGTCAGCACAGTTTAAATCTGCAATGTTCCCCGATCCCATGTCAGGTGGCCACCATTCAAACCCGCGTCGCCGTGGTCCCAAGCCATTGCCCGCTGTATTAATCGGGTGCGCTTCTTTGAATACCCTCTTGTTCCGCGTTCCACACTTCAAGTAAGGCATTCCAAGTAAGTGGAGTGTTTGCGAAGGTTCAAAGGCTGCTCTATTTGGGACTGTGGCGTCTCCTTGTTCATTAGATAGCCGTTCCTCTGGGCCCCTTTGTAGCATCCCGAGTATAAAGGGTCTCGTCATTCCCCCTCCCTTCATCATCCCCCTGCTCTCAACCACAAAACGTTCCGAGATTCCTATTCGAGCCTATCTCGAAAGCGCCTATTATGCCCCCGGTGCGAAGAAACTCAGTAGCGTCTCTCTCGATACCCGAGGATTGTGGGACCCAAATAGAGCTTGAGGTGTGTTAGCCTCCCGATTGGCGATCCCAAGAACACGCTCCATTAACGATCGCGTTCTTCTATTGCAGTGCTTGAGCCCAAGAGGACAAAACCGTGAACTCTTGCATAGTCGCTGCACCCTCTCATCACCGACTGGAGAGACGTTCGTACCACAAGCCTCTCAAATTCTCCCTTGTCTCTATATCTCAGATCTCTGGACCGCGACACATATCACAACGCTCATTTCTCTCGGTATAACGCATCGACTGAGCATTCAGCTCGCACCGCTGGAACGCCCTCCGAAGAGCGTTGCGCTAAAGACCAGGTGCATCCCGTTGCAAGACAAGTGCTCGGCGCGGTTATGGATGTACATGGACACTGCAATCGACTGGATATCTGCTGCTTTGGCTGAAGGCGGCACCGTACTCGTACATTGCACCTGGGGAAAGAGCCGAAGCGTGGCGTTCGTTGTGGCGTTCCTAATGCGAACGTATGGGATGACCTTGGGTCAGGCCCTTGCTTATGTTCAGGAGAAGCGGCCCATTGCCAAGCCGAATGAAGGTTTCATGCAGCACCTTCGATTGTATGAGAAAGGAATGAAGACAATCAGTAAGGGATAGTTGTTTATTTTCAGTTGTTTATCACCCATCGTTCTCATCACCGTTCGTGTCTGGCACATGAGTCCATCTTGTATCGTCTGTATTATACCAACCACCCTGTAGCCTGGAATTACGATGTTTTTATAGTACCGTCTCTCTACCCAATTTCCCCATACACCCCATTATCAGATTGCTTGATTTTCAGGTATAGATGAAACCGCGACGGCAAACCCATCAAACCACAAGCAAGAGCATATCAGTACAGGGTGAAAGAAATCCAAGTTACATTCAAATGGTTGAGCCCTTCTCGGTTGCTTGAAGGGTCCCGCCCTGACAATGCGTGGAACACCCCTACAACCCGAACAAGGCTGGGGTCGTAGAACTCTCCATAGGTTTTAATTCAGCCCATTAGGGCCGTATTGTTCCGACTTACACATTCCGAGCGCCGAGCGGATACCATTCAGTATTAATTTGCCCGTGAACACTCCGCCAACGGCGTGTGATCCGGTACACAATCAACGCAACGGTGTGGAACACCGTAAGTAGAGACCATCTCCGTTTCTGTTGGTTTATTAGTCGACAGCGCCACTCTCCCGGACAAGTTGCGCCTAGTCGTGCATACCAACAATCGGCAGCACAGAAATCGCTCGAATCGCTCCGACTCGCGTCTTCGTCCGAGCAAATTACTAAAGGATTTGAAGGTTGGTAGCCACCATAAAATGCGACCACCTACCTTAGTTGTCGTAGGCGACAGTTTATCCGTGTAGGGCGCACCAAGCGTCCCCGTCGGCGCAGGGTCAGCGGGCTGAAATGCCAATTACCGATGTTTGTTGGTGCATAGCCCTAACAGCCATATTGCTTATCAACTCTTGTAGATTGTGACCGCGTGCTCATTCGATCCTATTTATGGAATGGGTCGCACTGCACACGTATCGTAAGGCCAATAAGGTCTTTGTCTAGAAGTAGACATTTCTAAGTTGGGTGATACGGTATGCTGTGTTTAATCAAGGAGAGTTTGCGGAATGCCCTGAATGAGGATGTGGCTACGCTCGGCGCGGTAAATATGGCTGGGAATCGCTGTTACCCACGGTCAAAGTCAAAGGAGATGGAGATTCAGTGAGTTGTGCACCTCTCAGGCATAGGAAGTCCTCTCGCAAAGGCAGCCCACAAGAGCCGTTCTTCCCCGCGTGACCTTACCAGTCGGAATAATTTTTGATATCGTAATACAACTGCATACCCCCAATATTTTCTTTGCTATTTTCTTTGCTGGAAATTTCGGTCGACTGGAACAAATTCGGCCGTAAGTCGAAGGGCCGCCCCTTGTCGAAAGGTGGGTCAGCTTCTTCGCCCCCTGACCCAACCTCGACGGCGGACACTATGGCGAGCACATTTATGAGATGGATACGCACTCCAGCTGCCCGCGACTATTTCATGAGTAGGTCACAGTCCACGTCGTCCAAGTCCCTAAAACCGTCCAATCCGTCTTCGCAATTCCGCTGACTCGCTCTCGTTCTTGTGTAGGCACACATTTCTGGGGCCCAGTAGGCATCTGAGAATAACCCATGCCCGGACCGCACACTCATGATTCCCGAATGCACCAGGCAGCAAACTGGACATTGCCGCTGGCAGCTCTCACTGACTTGGTGCACAAGGATGAAGAGTTCATCTCGGGACCAATGACAACAGCACTAGCCTGCTACTCGTGAGTTTTTTTTTCGCTCACGGGCGTCTGCTAGGCTGAGTCCGATTGTATAGATTGGTCTTCATGCGATTTGGTGCGCCTTCGAGATCTTCCATCAGGTTCAAAGGTGCTTACTCATGCGGTTTGTGCTTTGCATCATCGTAGCATGGCGCGTCCAACCGCGAAATTACCTCCTCCTTGCGTGTCATATAACAAACAGCAGTACGCAAATTCTCAACGACGCCCGTTTCGTACGGTACTGGTACATGGGCGGTCGGGAACGCAGGATTGCACAGGATTTGGCCAACAAGAAGAATGGGACCGACACCATATCGACCGAGCCGGAGCAGAGGACCACCGAAAAGGTCCTGCAGTCTGTGGAGAAGGCAAAAACCAATACCTCGAAGTAAGGCCAGGAGAGATATTGCCTCGAGGGAGAGCGGTGAAGAAACGAATGTCGAATTCCCTCGAGCCGCGGGTGACACCGTACATATTGCCGCATAAATTGCTACTACTGCATGCTTGCAGTTAATTTCCGCTTCTTCATTAACGGCATTGACCACAATCCTTTTTAAGCCGCCTGGTCCGATCTTTCAGTAGGTCAATCAACCGCTTGCTTGAGAAGCTGATCCTCCGATTCTTTGATAAACAAGCAAGTAGTACGCAAGTAGTACGAAGAGGTGCCGAACCAAAAAGGTCCCGTAGTACTATAACCGAATGATCTCAGGTGTAAATCTCGTGTCTGTCCCGGCTAGGGCCGCTGTTCTCTCCTTTCCATCGATATCGTTTCTGGTTCTGGGGTCATCTCCAACCCACCACCGCTTTGACAAACTTGACCTATCATATATCTCGCCCTCCACAATATCCTCCCCACCAAGCAACGCGAGTGTAGTCTCCTCCCACCACTCATTCCGCTTGATAAAATGCACCACGACCGTGCCCCCAAGCTTCTTTCCCTCGTACCTAGTCATCCGTCCCTCTCTCCCCTCCCATGCGCGCTGCACGGCCCGTTTAAGCATAGTAGCGGGGTCTGTGGGGTAACCACCCAACCTGGGACCAGTTTTATCGAACGCCGCCCCGATGCGGGACAGCGCTGAGCCTTCAACGAGCGCTTCGACCGACTGGAGCGGAGTAAGGTCGTTTACAGGGGGCTGGTATCGCGTCCCAAACGAGCACACGCTCGAATGTGAGAGCACATCGCTGTCCCTCGGTGCGCCCGTCTTCTTCTCTGCCTTGCCCGTCTTTGTCAGCGCCTGCCGCACGCGCGCCGCCTCAGAGGGGAAGAGGAACCCGTGGGAATACACGGTGCCGGCCTTCGGGTGGTCGTAGATCCAGCAGTGTTCCGATTTCCAACGGATCTTCCCCGATCGTGGGTGTAGCAACATCCACCGTGCGACAAGCTTGTCCTCTGCACCGTATGTGAGTGATTTGACTGCGTTTGATTTTGCTACCCAAGTTACGACGTCCCAACTCAGCGCGTACAGCTCGCCGCCCATGAACTTGTTCTTGATCAAGTAGCCCCAGTAGATGAGGGGATCCTCAACCGTGTCGGTCGTGCTTTCCTCGTGTGTCGATGTCGAGTCCAATAGACCGGAGTGCAGTTCGACCCGTAACCGTGCTTCAAGTTCCGCGAGCATCACAAATGAATCGTCGTCTGCCTTCATAACAAAATCAGGTCGTACCCAGTGACTTGGGGCTCCATGCAACGGTGCCGGATCGTGTGGAGCGAGTGTAGGTGCTTTCGAGGTCTGATTCGTGTACGAAAAAGGGAGAGAACTGATGGGAGCTGGCGCCCAGGCGTGTTCCGCCGCCCACGTGAAGTACGCATGTGTCTTCCCACTGTTCATATTCTCGGCAATAGGGAGGATGACAATGTCGTTATAGGCTGCTCATTTGTTTCGGGATCGATCGGGTCGAGAGGTTTGGCCAGTGCAGTGCACATGGAAGGAAAAGTGGCGGGTCGGAGACATGACAGCACGGTAGATGTCAGTAAACGAAGCTACAATGCCATGGCAACCTGCACAGGACTCACTTTCCGCTTCGAGTTGGACTCTACGCTCCCAATCCGCGCGTGGTTTGCCCAGAATGAAGCGGACGATAGTGCGCGATGTGCCATCATCGACACGGCTGCGATTGTGACCCGCAAACGTCGTGCGGACGAACATGCGTCGTTCGAGGCCAGAGTCCATTGAAAATATACCCAGAAACACACCGGCTGGTGTAAGCTCCTCGAGTTGAATATTCTCCGGAGGAAAGGACTTCTGGAGAGCACAATAGGAACGCCATGGGAGAGCCTCCTTGTCGGGGTTGAGATGGTATATGAGAAAGAGAGTGAGGAGGATAGCGAAGAGGGTGAATAAAACTAGAGCAAATAACTGGGATAAAGTGAGCGCGTAGGTTTTATGAGAGTATAAAGTATCACGTACAATTGTAAGTGGCTGAGTAGGAACGAGGGGGTGTCGTGTAAAGCGGAACCATTGCCTTCTCACTCTGCGGGACCACGAGAAGCCAGCGAGGTCGCGTCGGCGTCTTCTCCGTGATGAGTCCGAGTCCCACAACCTCGTAGAGCCGAGGAGCGGTGATACTGCCTCGTCGTCACCGTCTGAGAAGGAGCCTAGATGAATGGGCGACGAGGATCGGGCCCTGCCCCGGCCAGAAGACGAGGGAGACGACGCAGAGACTCGGATAGTGTCACTGGAGTCGTTGGAGGACGTCGACTCGTAGCCGTCGTCCGCGTGCTCAGTCCGCCCCGAAGGCGAAGGCAGGGCTCCCAACGCAAGCGGCATTCCCAGGCGCAGGAGGCGTCGTCGTCGGCGTCGTTGATATATGATTGTAGCAAGTACTTGTCGGGTAGTAAACAGCCTATCAACAAGGCGTTTCGGAGAGGGTCAAGTGTGCAACTCTTTATCCCACTTTCCCCACTATCCTCATCCAACGATTGGTCAGTTCGACACGGGATGTCAACCAGAGACAAAGTAAAACTCGAACCATCAAGTCAGTCAGCTAATCAGTCAGTCAACAGTTAGTTAGAAGCGAAAATTTTCAACAATGTAGGTAGGTAATAGATCCCAGTGAAACAGCAACCACACGTGAGGCAACATTCGTAGGTAGACGCGGCCACGGCGGCAGTAGTAGCATCGGCAGTAGCAGGTCAAGTCAGACGAGACGTAGGACGGAAAAGGAGGGCAGCATGAGTGTGGAAGACGACTACTAGGCGGCAGATCGTATCGTATATGGCGATTTTCGCTCATGATTTAAGGACGATACCTAACCATTAAGCTCGAGTCCTCGCAGCAGGAGGTAAACGGAGGGAGGAGACGTAACGACTGTTCCGGTATGACGAGGAGGAGAAAAGGGTGATAATAAACATGCGGGAACCCACAAGAGCAGCTCTTGGCACCAACCCATCCGCGCACGAAGAGCAGCAGCGGTTGGGTTATGACGGCGGTGCCGACACTGGCATACGATCTAAGAGCAGACGCAACGAGAGAACCGAGCACTGAACGCCGACCTAGACTGCAAAGCATCATCCAGTTACCGTTGGCGAACTCACGATTTGCCCCTGACTGAAGAAGGAAGAACACGAATGCCTTAGCAGTTGGACGCGACTCCTCTCGCGTGACACTCACTTCTTTCGCCTCGCCTTACTCAATTCCTTCTTGATGACTGCAGGGTCGAGCGGTTTGAGCAATTCAAACGCGCACAGCAGATCCTCCGATACACTTTCAAAAGCGAGCGACTGTCAGCAACTAATCATGCGCGCCAAGAGAACCCTGCCTTCTCACCTCATACAAGCCCCGTAGTTGTCAAACTCTGCAGCGCCCTGTGAATGTCGAGATACGACCGCACGCGAGTCAAATACGTACCGCCACAATAATTAGGTGCACTGAAAACCGTTACTAGCGATCGATCATTCCAAAATTCGTAGCCGTCCTCCACCACCATATGTGCCCGGCACACCAAGTCCATGTCCCACTGGGCGCACACAAATCAGCACCACAACACCTCAAAAGGTCGTCCACGCACCTTAGACAGGAAATCGTTGATAACGGCTTTGCCGAAGCAGTAGCTGACCCCTCTCTCGTTGTCCTCCCAATCTAGCGCCGTCTCCGAGGGGTCGGACCATAGCAGGTCATTGAGCAATCCGTAATCTGGCACGTCAGTCGGGCGGTTAATGCGCTTGATGTCGTCCATCGAAGTGAGGCTGGGCGACAGGCCCCCATGTACACAAAATATCTTTGACGCTACAATCGACGCGATAGGCAGGCAATTGAAGACGTCTATGAACGTTCGCCATATCTTGATGCTACACCGTCGTTTACACTCATCGTAGAAACCGTATACTGTGTGATGAAACCAATCATGTCAGCCACCCCCACCTGGAGCCCAAACGCGAATGTAGCGCCAAGCGACATGACATACCCCTCGTGACGTTTGCGCATTCATGGTTCCCGCGTAAGAGGAAGAAGTTCTCGGGGTACTTGACTTTATAGCAGAGTAGCAGTAGAATGGTTTCGAGA
>Ga0307513_10010621_pt1 | contig 11518 bp, 11 predicted proteins | sample 15_EM_MG_FD_202174 | JGI IMG/M metagenome (GOLD analysis project Ga0307513, IMG submission 202174) | Populus trichocarpa ectomycorrhiza microbial communities from riparian zone in the Pacific Northwest, United States - 15_EM | ecosystem: Host-associated > Plants > Roots > Unclassified | place... | reverse complement strand
CATGTCCACCCAGATTTTCGAGGTCAATCCATACGAAAACCATCCGGAACTCACTCAGACAGAGGCAGAGGTCCTCTGGGAATACGCCAAGCTGAACCAACGACTCAAGATCGTAAGGGTTTCCGATGCTCCGCTCCTTTCGCCCTCACCACCTAAATCGGTTGCTTTTGCAAGATGATCGCAGAGACCAAGCGACTCAGCCAGCTACCAGAAGAGCATCTCTTGAAGGATCTGAGAAACCTTGAGACTAAGATGGGGTTTGTGTTGACACTCGTGAGCCTATCAATGTCTCCGCTGGTCCCACGTTCCGGGTATGCTGATTCACGTGCGTTCGGATGTAGTTCCAAGCCTCCGTTTGGGGAGTAATCAACGAACAAGCCGCTGCCGCAGACGCCAGCGAAGATGTCGATCCTGATACCACTGCAGACAAGACAGTTGTGCGATAGTCACGGGAAATTGTCTCGCGTCCGGGGGGTCAGACAGGTCACACTGGGATGCGTATACGGTTTGGAACCAGATGATTGTTTCGTTGAAACTCGGAACCTGGAGGGCTCCACGGACCTTGGAGCTGGACCGAACTTGCCGACCCGTATTTTGGATTCTCATACCGTCATGCCTTGTGTCACGAGTGGATATAGATGATCTGGATCTCGAGTTTCTACCCTAAGCGATGTCCCAGTCTAATGAGGCGATACCGAAGGATATCGAGTGTACATGAGTTCAGGATCGGCATGTGTCGGATGATCCTTCGACCAACCGACCACCCGTATTCACCGTTCCACGTTTGTCCCACGGTTCGGATGTCCCGTACGTGTGGGGATTTTAGGATCTCGATCACCATCTCTTCCCGTGTCTTGTCTTTGCGCGATGTGGAAACCTCGGGCGGCCGTTGTCCAATTCGTGTTTTCCTTTTGCTTCTGGAGCGTTTGAAATTTTGTTGAGCATAAGCTTTACTCTTTTGGTTCGTGCACGACAGCCTAACGGTGACCGAATTCGTCATCCCGTTCGAACGCGAGGTCGGCTTCCTGATCCATTTGGGGGTCACGGGCGGCGACGTTCCACGCAGTTTTGATCCCTTCCCCCCTTCCTCGGCATTTTGTCGTTGTGATCATCGTTGCCAAAGACTAAATCAGTGTTCTCTCCTTTGCCGTCGTCATAAACTTGCCATACGGCTCTACTCGAGCCCGAGCAATGGAAAGCCGGGGATGCCAGAAGGGTATTGTTGTTGCTGCGCCAAAAGACAAAAAGATGAAATTGAGTGCAATATTGTGTTCCGTTGCGTATGCGCCCGCATGCCCGCCCTCCGCAACAATGCCAACCGCCCGGCGGCCCATCAAAGCAGCGTAAATCACGTTGTTTGTCTGGTGTCTGGACGAGCTACCGTGCGAACCTTTCGCTATTTCTGATTGTCGTCACGTCACGCATCACGCTTTGTCCTTCACGACGATAATCGTAACGCTTTCGATTTGCCGCAGTAGTTGACTGCTAGTCCTCTGCAATTGTCATGGCCGCTCCCGAAGTTTACTCTCTCGCTCAAGGCCCCATCACGGCACATGCTTTCAATCAAGATAGATCCCGTGAGTATCGACTTTTGTTGTTATGAACGTGAGATCAGTTTGTTCATGTGGGGGGCGTGTGGTCAGAGGTTGCGGTCAGCTTGAACTCGAAAGATGTACAGATATTCTCCAAAACTAGGGACGATTGGAAAGCTACTGAGACTCTCTCCGAGGTTTGTGATACACTACTCGTAGAGAGTTCTGCAAAAGATCACGGTCACTGACGGCAGGATAGCACGACAAACTGATCACCTCCATCGATTGGGCGCCGAATTCGAACAGGATCGTCACCGCATCTCAAGACCGGAACGCCTATGTGTGGACTCAGACCCCCGACCCCCAGACCGGTCGGTTGGAATGGAAGCCGACCTTGGTGTTGCTGAACATCAACCGCGCCGCTACTTTCGTGCGCTGGAGTCCGCTTGAAAACAAGTTTGCTGTTGCTAGTGGAGCTAGGTGCGATTCACTACGTTGTTCGTCGGTGCTATCCGAGCTGACGTTGACCGATTCTCACCAGAGCTATCGCGATCTGTTCCTTTGACGAAGAGAGTAACTGGTGGGTCTCGAAGCTCCTCAAGAAACCTATCAGGTCCACTGTTCTTTCCATCGATTGGCACCCGAACAATGTCTTGTTGGCTGCCGGCTGTGCGGACATGAAGGCTCGTGTTTTCTCTGCATACATCAAGGACGTGGACAAGAAGTGAGTACCTCTCTCTCGTACCTGATGATATGGTGAACTTATTACTGCGACCTTCAGGCCCGCGCCCACCTTCTGGGGTGAAAAGCTTCCATTCGGTACCGTCTGTGGTGAATTCCCTAGCCCTGCTGGGGGTTGGGTGCACACCGTTTCTTTCTCTCCGTCTGGAGATGCCCTCGCATTCGCAGGTAAGCGCATTCTTTTTTATTCCCAAGGACATAGCGTTGAACACATTTTCAAAGGTCATGACAGCACCATCAGTATCGTCTATCCGGGGTCTGGTCCCGCAGTTCGTACCGTCAGAATCTCTACTCTCCCTCTCGTCACCCTCGTGTGGACCTCCGAGGATGCTATCGTCGCTGCTGGTCACGATTGCCAGCCTTACGTCTTCTCCGGAAACGAGGGTGGATGGAAGCTCGTCGGGAGTCTCGATGATACGTCTGCTCCAAAATCTGCTCTCAGCCCTTCTAGATTCAGCCCTGGCGGACCTGGGAGATTAAACAGCGCGGCATTTAATACGTTTAAGAACGCGGATTCCCGGGGTCTCTCAAGTCCTGGTGGTGGTGGCGGAAGTTCTCAAGGAGAGTCTGAGTTGTTCACGGTCCATCAGAACACCATCACGAGCGTGAGACATTACGAAGGGCAGAGTGGGGCAATCACCAGGGTCAGCACAACTGGAGTTGACGGGAAGTTGGTTGTTTGGAGCGTTGGAGCTGTTTCTGCGCTTACTGTGAAGCTTGGGAGTGTTCACCTTCGTTGATCCGCCACCCTTGATGACTTTGGTACCTAACACCACCGTATGGAGAATTCAATAAAGGCTCGCAACGAGGTTTCCTTGTGTTACTGCTTCTTGAGATCCCCCTCTGGAATTAGTGGGTTCCGATCTTGGCGGCGGCCCTTTCGCAAACCGGTGTATATTGTGTTGTGAGATGGACGCGATGAATTTGGTACGGCGTTTACCAAGCGATCTCATTGGGACCCTTGTATTCGGTGATACCCAGAGCACAAGACGGAGCGCATTCTATTGACTTGATATTTGTGTCCGTTCTGTAACCTTTGACCCTATTGGACCGCTTTGTCCGGCGGCGGATCCGATCGACCTCCGGTGAATCAAACTAAAGTATCGTTATTTTAATCCCCGGAGAGGGGCCCAGGTTATCTGATTTCTCGTATCTTTGGAATTGGTCCATTCTCCCTCTGAATTAGCTCTATGTGGTCAAATGATGTTTCACGAGAAGAACGCATGGTCACAACAGGTGTGGGTATGCGGATAAGTACAACAACAACACGGTGCGTGCATGGCGGCAACCTCTGCGATCAAGCGGTTTGTTTTGGGCTCGGGCGAGACCACATAATTATATAGCACGAATCAAATTCTAAACGGTAGGGAAAAAACGTTACGGGGGGAGGCGCGACTCTGGTGTCCCTAAGACGAGACAAGCGTTCTTCTTTCAACCTGGTGTAAGATCAGACCCCTACACGGAGTGAAGAGTACGCGTCAAGCAGAGATGTTGACTCCACTGACTTCATTTTCGCCGTCGGGCCTTCTTTCCCAGCGCAAGCCACAAGTTTCGCAAAGCGTCTTGGGTCCGAGCGGACCCTAAATGGTAAATCCATCGGTAATCAAGTAATGGCTTGAGGCAAGGACGAACCTTTCCCCAGTCTGGCGAGTCGGTTCTCCCCCACGTCACACAAACCCGTTGCGAGGTTGGCGGAACCACGGGTGATTCAGGAGACCTGACACATCCGGTCGTCGTAGTGGGTCGAACACGAGGATCCACTGAAGCAACGTGATCAATCCGGTTGTGTCGTCAATTCGTGAGTTCGATCGGACCCTCTGTTCAAGGGAGGCATCACGAACGCCGGAATACGACGTTCCTGTGGACACAATAAAAATGGGAACCTTCTAGTGATGGGTATCCGCACCTAGAGAGGCCATCCATTCCTCGGGAAGAGGTCCAAGAAGGGTCATCAGTTTGTCCAGTACTTCCACTTCGCCGTGTGCATAGCCTATCAGAGAATACGATGTGGCCAGCTCATAGATCTTTTCATAATTTCAGTCTGACAGCGCCGCGTCGATTTTGGAGAACCGTACCAGACACCCTATTGACCAAACATCCATTCGCGTCCCAAGTTCAATCTTAAACGACGTTGAGAGATGGTTGAACGTGACCTCCGGTGCCCGGACTTGCAACGGAGTGCGGGGGTTTTGGGGTGCTTCGTGGCTGGGGGGTGCTGGGGGGGCTTGGTGCTCGGCGGTGTGGCTGGGGCAGCCACAACGGACCTTCTCCCAAGTCGATTATCTTTATGCGAGTGACATCTTGCTTCTGCTTCGCATACCCTACCAGGCTCCCAGGGACAACTAGGTATTTAGGAAATGAAGCACTCTGACGCGACTGGTGTACAGTATACACTGGTACGCATCGCGGAAAGCCCAAGGTATTTATCGCGGCTGCCTCACATTTCCCGTCGAGATCAGGGATCTCGAACGCGATGTTACCATTGTGCAGGTCTAGGTCACGTTCATGAGTTGTCGTTCCAATCGTTTGGCAAATTCGTTGACTCGCCTGCGTGAACTACCCCGCAATCGTGGAGGAAAGAGGTTCCGAGCGCGACTTGACGGGCGAGAGATTTAATTGTTTGCCGGACTACGGTTGGCTCTTCCTCGGACATGACCCCAAGACTAGGCCCAAGAACTTGAAACACCAACACGTCATGTTCTCCGTTTACGCCTTGCACCCTGAAATGGTCCAAGGGAGCAAGGACGTGATCAGATCCGGGGTGTGTCCCTGACTGGGATGCAAGGTGACGATGAATCTTGGTCTCGTTGTTCCTACCAGTGAGCTCAGCCACGGCGAACTTGAGGGCGACGTATCGGCTACATCATGGAGGGATTGTCAGTGGCTCGAGTCCGTTGTGACGAATAGTTACGAAAAATAAACTGAAATTCACGACAACGATAACTCACGTCTGAGTGGTCGATTGGAGATCGCATGCGAGCCAAACAGTGGAATAGGTACCGAATCCAAGCTTGTGAATCACCCTGTATCTCTGGCAGTAGACGTCCCCGAGATGTACCGGATGGTATCCTCCAGGTTGATATCTATGCGGAGCCTCCACATCCGGGCCAGCAAAGAAAAAGTCCCAGGGTGAGAGGGGTTCCATCGAGACTCCTGGATGATGCGTGTCCCGGGGGGTGAGGGGTGGAGGAAAATGTTCAGCTTTTTCCTGAGGAAACACCTTGAACGTGCCCGAGGGAGTCGTGCACTTCAGGTGGTAGATATGAGAACCTGAGGAAGTCGGAACGCGGAAAGACTTGTCGTTTTTTGAACGCTTCCGAATCGATCGGTACCCCGCCTTTCGCTCCTACGTCCAAACATGTTCGGCGTTCTCGAATCATCGCTTTTCCACCTCCCTTTATCCTCAGCATCGATTTTGTCCCGCCCACCATACTCGTTCGCACACGAGGGTGTTGGCGTGCCGCTCCGTCATGTGCCAAAGTTATGCGATTTCGGTCGTGATCTCGCTTCCAGTTCGTCATCCCCGATGTGTTGGTGTACCCAGAAGAGCGTGTCTCATAACTTTAACACGAATGGCCAGCTCTTTTCGGGGCGTAATGTAATCCTGAGGCTACGCGTAACTCTTCGAGGTGGGAGATATCAATAGCGCCTGGAACCTCCGACACCCGAAATCTCGTGACCGCCAATCACTTTCCCGCCATTCGATGCAGCAATACGATAGGCGGATCTCAATAACGTGGGCGGGCATTCCACTTCAAATTCTCACGTACAAGGAAAGAATCCGGGCTTGGACGTAACTTTTCCGAACTCATAGTCCCCATCCATAATGGACGCTTAATTACTGCGGGCGGACACGAAGAGCGAACGAGACAAACACCATCTCTAAGGAAATGTTACAATCGTAAAGCGGTACCGACCAGTGGTATCCAACTGGATCCATGGGACCGTGAAACCACGAAACCAACGAAAAGTAAGCGCGATCAGGAATGACGCGATGGATTTCTCGCACCAACAACTGACGAGGTCTCAGAACTCTCCAGGCCCGGGACCAAAGTGACCCCCTGCGGGGGTGGAGTAGAGGGCACACCCAGTTCCGTCGCAACCGCTGAACGGACGTGTGTTTCCACTCCAGTTGAGCCCGATACCTTGTTGTAAGGAGAAAAATATCACGAGAGCGGAGAGGGCGATGGCACAAGAGAAGGCGGAGGAAGTGATGCTGAAAGGAAGCAAGCGGTTAAAAAGCCAGGCCAAATGGGAGAATAGGAAACATGTACTAGTTATACTTTTGACCACCAGCCAAGGTATCGCCTCTTGATGTAGTAGTTGAACAACCAAGCGACAGGGACTGCGGGCCAAATGTTCGCCAAGTTGTAAGGAGCCCGACTAAATGTTGCACCGTACAAGACGGGGGCATGGAAGAGCTGTAGAATTTTCCACCTCCTGCCGAGGAAGTAGAACGGAATTGGGAGGAGGGCACCAGCGAGGAAAAACCACAAGAGACTATTGTAGATGGCACCGGCACCAAACATCCTCTTGGGTCCGAGGGTGCCCCAGAGGACGGTAGCGGTGAAGGAGCCGTTAATATTAGGGCAGGTGAAGCGGTCCTTCTGGTTGGGTGTGCAGATATCGGGGATCTTCGTCATCTGGTAGTTGAGGATAGACGTGGAGACGAAGCAGGAAACGAGAGTGGCGAACATCTGGCAGTTGAAAGTGACCCAGGGCGGAATGTGGGAGTAATGAGCGAGTTTAATATCCTGGGCGAAGCGGATGGTGTGCGAAGTAGTGATGTATCCGTAAACCTTGAAGAAGTTCATGGCATTTGCGTTACCGGGGAACCAGAGACCACCAAATAGCTCGCCAACGACGTTGAAGGTTAACTCTACGTTGGTAATAGCCTTGATGATTCCGCATGGAACACAGAAGATTGCGGCGAGCAATACACCATACAACGCAGCAGCGGGGGAGGCGTTTGTTGGGTAAGCAGCGATACCAGCGGCGCCAATACCGATAGAGACACACAACATGATGAGGTAGACCCATTCAGGAACCTCGGTGTACGACGACATCAAGCGGGTGTGGATATCTTTGGCGTTGGCGAAGGCTGATTTACGGCCGATCATGTTCTTAAAGCCGGAAACGATTTCACGACTATGATATAGCGTAGCGTGGGTGATAGTGGAAGTGTAGATTCCAAAGAATGTGCCGTAGACGAAGATGCCACCAGCAGGCAAACTGGGAACATAGCTTCAATGAAAATCGATCGAAAACAGAAGGGGGACGTACTAGGCGGGGGAGTAAGCCTTGTAGGAAGCCTCATCGAATAGGGCTTTGTCATTGACAATCCTCAAAATTTGGTAGAACTTGCCAGTGTTGTCGTATACATGGTTAGAGTTGATAGGGATGTGGCCAGTGTACCAGGTGTCGGTGAACCAGATAATAGCAATAATGGGTAAAGTGAGGAGAGCACCAAGGAAGACCTATAAACAGAACATAGAAGTAGTTGAGTTGTGACCGGCCCATTGAGTCTCGAGAAGCGAGGTCTTAAGTTCATCGTAGTCTGCGAGGAACCGTGTAAGTATACGTGCAACTAGGCGAGAAAGAGTGGCACTTACGAAGAAGGGGCTGATAAGGGGATCGGTAATCACAACGAATTGATTCCAATCGAAGGTGGGGAGTGGGTTCAATCCTAGACCGGTCACACTTCCGGCAACCACAGCGAGTTTGACGTTCCCCGGAGCAATCCAAGTGATCCAGTTGAAGTACGACATCGCTTGGAGGATGTAATTGGGGAACCAGAAATAGATGAACATGGCGATGAAACAATACATGAACCACCTCATCCTGGAGATTGCCCAGCCGTTGGTTACATTGTTGGTCCCGGCATGGAAGGTGCGGTTGAGGGCAATGGTTGCCAAGTTGGCAGGCCAGACAGCCTGGGACGGGTAGACGAGGAATCGACGTGTTAGACCGGCGAGACCATAACCAATATAGTTAGTGGAGGGGGCCACTAGCACTAGGATAACATTAAACCACAGGTTCTGATAGGAACTGAAGCGGTTGGAGTCACGTACTCTGGTATCTAAAGTTGGAAGCGAACGCCTGGTTGAAGTAGAGTGGCAGGTACTGAACTGAAATGATCTACGCGCCTCTTGTCACGCCCTAGTAGGGCCTACCATGGACGTGTCCACGCACTGTGTGGGTTAAACCCACGGGTTTTTTAATGGGCCCGGGTCTTGATTGGCGGGTCGCAGACAGCTTAACGTGAGCATGGGTTGGACATGGGTCGGCCCATGCAACCCGTCCTAACCTGCCCCACAGGGGCCCGTCACGAGTACAAAGTATCAACTTGTAGTTACAGTCTCTTTTTACTCCTAATCATGATTTTTATCACTATCTGCCGTTGCTGCCTCCTCATTGCCCTTATACAATCCCCTGGGTGTGCATTCGGTGATGTTTGTGGGTGGCTCCAGGGTTGGGGATACTGGGGGAGGGGGGAGGGGGGTCCGGGAATTGGCAGTGCTCCCAGACATTAGGAACGCAGGGTGATATCCTGTGCCAAAGGTGGCTCGGTTAGCATCCTGAAAATACGCATTCAGCATCAATTGCTAATGGATGACGCGTAAGCTGACATGACGTGGAGGTCAGGTACTTAACTCACCCGGAAAACCCAAATTTGTGCAAGCAAGATGCGAATGGGTCACCACAAGCTCCTCCAAGTCTTCTGGAATCCCTCCGGCATCACCAGTCCCACATGTCCAGCCCTGCAGCTCCCGGCTGAGGCCACCATGCTGATCTTGAACATAGCTGCGGAAAGGTCGAAAAGGTGTGAGGATATGTGTTGAATGCTGTCGGGTGTGGCCTATAGGTTGAGGGCTCATTGCGGGTGACACACTGGGAGTGTAGGAGGATGAACATTGTCGGAGGAGAATGGCGACGCGAATCATACGAAGCACCACAGCTGATTACGGGTCACCCGTGGTCAACCCGTGCAAAACCTGTGCCCACCAGCGACCGCACCCACAGAACCCAAGCCCACCAAACCCATGTCCACGGCAAAACCCGCCGGACAAAATTGCGGATCACCCGGATCAACGCCGGTTCATGTCAGGCCCTACGCCCTAGAGTGCGCTGGAGAGATTGCAGGGACACTCACATATAAAACGAATGGGGGGGGGGACAATCCAACGCTTGCCATAATGCTAATCACCATGTGCTCCTTGATGTTGAACTTCCCAGGGTTAAGACTCCATGCGTAACCAAAAGTGGTGAACCGCCTGGTGGGGAGGGTCGCTTCTAGGAGTTTTCCGACGGGAAAGGCGAGCAACTGAGCAACGTCTGCTGAGACCATGATACCGGGCTGACGAATGCTGAAGAACTGGTTGATAAACGCTCTGTAAGGCAGTCAATCAGTAAACATGTGCGCCAATGTCCGAAAGGTGTAGTGACGATTGACACACCCGGCTGCAACGAAGATCGTTCCGATGAACCAAGCACGGAAGGTATTCGCAGGCACCGTTGGGTCATCGTGGTTATCAACCACAGCACGGACCTCGGCGTATGGGGAGTTCTAGTAAAATACCGATCGGATTCAGAACCGGTAGCCTAGAAATGGAAATACGCACGATCACTACGAGGGCGGCCTCGATCTTGAACTCTTCATAGATTCTCTGGTACTCGACAGGATCGTCCTTCAGCTCCTTGTCAAAACGATAGCGCTCGGCAGCTTTGATGACATGAGGGGGGAAGAGCTGAAAGGTAAAAAAAAAAGAGGTTCGATTCACAGATCCGAAAGATGTGGCATATATGCGTCCGCGATGATCGATGTCGATGAGAGGTCGTTTTGGCTTCGCACGATCCAGAGGGTACGCAATGATTAATGAGGGACGTAGTGGTCCCCTCACCAGATCACGCGAACCAGCGGCGAAATCACGCGGCAGAAAAGGTCAAACCAAGTTGGAATAGACTTATGAGGCTACCGCCCACAACTCCGCCAGATTTCTCCCCGCAAATACCGTATCTAACCGGACACATGCTCAGCTGCCAACCAATCGACCCGCCTTTACCGTTTCTCTACGAACCTCAACAACCCGGACGTCATAAGTACGAACCCCAGTCCACGTGTGAGAGCATGAGGGGTTCCCCCCACAGTTGCACCACAGAGCATATTCCCAGACGGAAGTCGCAATCCCCCCGTACGCGCGAAAAACGAGAAGCGGCTGTCAGTATGGATCCAAGCCGTCCGTAGTCGAACATAGATGGGAGTAATGTTTTTTCGTAAAGGCCATCCCCAGGGGCTGTGGCTGCAGTCCTTTGTCGCTCATTGGCACGAGTCGACAGAAAGGTAGTCTCCTCAAGCAGACCACGTAATATCACTGACGACGACTTGCAACATCCAGAATCCGTGTTCCCTTACAAAACGCGCTCTTCGTATGGCGTGGAGGGTCGCAAGAATTTGTTGAAGATGGTGAGTGGGAGGTGCTTGGGACGCAAGGAGGCGGAGCCTTCCAAAACGCTTTGGGAGGTCGGCTCCATCCGTGAATTTGTAAGTAGCACCAATTTTTTGACCGACACCGTCGAATGGAGCCTTCCCGAAAAGATTCCTAACACCAGTCCCAGTCACCTCGCTCGTGGGTGGGTAAACGCAGGGAAGGATATGAAGTGGTCTACCGGCGGGTGTTCTCCGGGGTCGGTCTCGATGGGGGGGATTATTTGGGGTCCCGTCGCGTCGCGTCGAACGCGTGACCCGAGTACAAACCTGGGTTGGCAGACCGGGTCCACAGTACCTTCCGTTATTGAAACAGGAGCGGACTGGTGGGGGGGAGGGGGGACACAAAGACAAAGTTCCACTGTCGATGTATGGCAAGTAGCCTAGGGCTTTGGCACCCCCAGCGAGCTCGAGAGAAGATTATGGAATTGGAACTTGTCCCTCATATTTGATATCGATCCGGTAAGTCCGCCGGATATCATTTCTAGCCTAGATTTGGTATCCCGGATCGACGGGAGAGGCACTACGTCGAAAGAAGAAAAATCAAAATCCCGTTCATGTGGCATGTGCCGCCTCTCTAACCCGGTAAGTACCCCCTTCGGATAGAAGCCAATCTCTGCTTCATACGAAATCCAATTCCTCTAGAGGGTCCGGGCACTCAGTGTGGCCGCCGGTGAGATCCGTGGGAGGTTTCACTCTCGTCTCATCGAACAAGAGGAACTCTCCATGGGTGCCTCGGGGATTCAAAGCGAGGGAGTCC
>Ga0307513_10010620_pt1 | contig 11520 bp, 12 predicted proteins | sample 15_EM_MG_FD_202174 | JGI IMG/M metagenome (GOLD analysis project Ga0307513, IMG submission 202174) | Populus trichocarpa ectomycorrhiza microbial communities from riparian zone in the Pacific Northwest, United States - 15_EM | ecosystem: Host-associated > Plants > Roots > Unclassified | place... | reverse complement strand
TTGGCTCCACACCTACCCTAGATCACGCGCGCGTTCCGCGTGTCAACCTCGGATCGCCTGATCGTCGTCCGTCAGGCGATGATGCTCACGCCATTTCCCCGGAGGCCGAAGTCCCTGTCAGAACATCAATCCCAACGGCGAGTCGCTCGCGGACATCCCGGAGGTCCCGAAGATGAACACGACCTACCGGGGAATGATCGAGGCGGGCGAGCGGATCGGCAAGGAGCTCAACGCGGTGTCCGCGGGCATGATGGTGCACCAGGACGAGCGCAAACAGGCGACGGCCGAGTATCTCGCCGGCGTGGGCGGCCGGGCTCCGTGGCTGGGGCCTGACCCGTGGGCCGGCGGCGGGGCTGGTGGAGGCGGTGGCAGTGCGCTCGACGAGCGCAAGCTCGCGAACGCGATGGCGGCGGCGCTGCAGCGGGTCGGGATCGGCGTCAAGGTCGGCGCCGAGCCGCTGTCCAAGGCGGCCAAGAACGCGCCGTCGCTGGGCACGCGGCCAGGCGGGAGGCTGTAATGGCCGACATCTACTTCGAGTCGCTCTTTGCGGATCTCCCGCTCTTGATCTCGTCGATCGAGACCGATGACGGACGCGACATCGCCGTGCAGTCGCCCGCGCGCGGGTCGCGCCACTTCCTCCAGGATCGCGGGGCGAAGTTCGGCAAGACGGACTGCGAGATCCTGTTCGTCGACGAGCCGGGCAAGGCATCGTTCCTCGATCGCTTCGACCAGTTCCGCGCGCTGGTCGCGCGGGGCGAGCCGCAGATCTTCTCGCATCCGCTGATCGGCTCGTACCGCGCTCGAGCGGAGGGCGGCCGGCACACGGCGAGCTCGGACGCGCGCCAGATCCGCTACCAGTGCACGTTCCTGCCCGAGGACGAGCCGCAGCCAACGGCTCCGACCGGCGCGGGCGTGGCGCCGATCGCTGGTGTCGAGACAGTCTCCGTGGCGGTCGCCGACGCGAACCGCGCGCTCGTCGCGGCCGGTCAGGCCAGCTCGGCGCCCGATGACGCGCTGGCCTTCATCACGGCGATGTCGGAGTCGGTCGATGCGGATAGCCAGGCGGTGCTGGTCGGCGTGGCTTCGCTCACCGGGCAGATCAACACGGCGATCGAAGATCTCGACCTCGCGACGAACATCGATCGGTGGCCGCTGTACCAAGCGATGGTCAACCTGGTCTCGGCGGTCCAACTCGCGGGGCAAGCCATCACGTCGGATGCCGATCAGCTGATCTCACTGCGCGTGGATCGCGCTCTCCCGCTCTTGGCGATCTGCGCCGAGATCTACGGTCCGGAGATCGCGCCCGAGCTCGCCGACCGGGCGACGCGCATCAACCGCATACGTACGCCGAACCGCGTCCCCGCCGGGACGACGATCAAGCTGCCGGCGCCGGGGGCTACGTGAGCGACCGCGTCGGCACACCGCAGCACGACATCTCGGTGATCGTGGACGGTGTCCAGATCCGCGCCTGGGAGACCTACGACATCACCGTCGACATGACGTCGCCGGCCGACCACTTCACGGTGCGGATGCCATTCCAGCAGGAGGTATGGCGGCTGTGCCGCGGCGACCGTCCGATCCGCGTCCTGATCGACGATGTGCGCGTCCTGACGGGCTTCATCGACGAGCGCCTGGTGCCCGAGGACGACGAGGCCGTCGAGATCATCGGCCGCGATCGCGCCGGGCGGCTCGTCGACGAGTCGGCGCCGGGGCTCAACTTCTCGGGGCTCACGATGAAGGCGCTGGTCGAGAAGGTCGCAGATCCGTGGTTCACCCGGGCCTCGTTCTCGAACGCGCGGAACCGCAGCGTGCTCCGAGGCCGCGGACGCAAGGCGAAGGCGGCGGGCGAGCCGGTGACGCTCAACACCGGCACGAAGGTGGGTACGCACATCGAGCCGGGACAGACGCGGTGGCAGGTGATCGAGACGCTGTGCGCGCAGGCGGGCCTATTGGCGTGGGCCGCTGGCGATGGCTCCGAGCTGATCCTCGGGCAGCCCAACTACGACCAGGAGCCGCAATTCCGGTTCTTTATGCCGGCGGCGAGCAGCAGGCGCACCGACGAGGCGACCGTGCTCGGCATGGGCGTGCGCGAGCGGACAGCGGATCGCTACAGCCGCGTGATCGTCGTGGGGAGCGGCACGGGCACCGACGTCAACTATGGCAGCCGGGTCGCATCGCGCTACGGCGAGGCGAAGGACAACCCGAGCACCCCCGACGGCGACGGCGATGCGTTCTCGGCACCGAAGCGGCTGATCGTCCCGCGATCGGTGTCGTCGATCGCCGAGGCGCAGGAGTTCGCGCGCCGCGAGATGGAGCGCCGAAGCGCGCACGCGCAGGGGCTCACCGTCCGCTGCGCGGGTCACGGGCAGATCGTCGGCGGCTCGTTCACGACGATCTTCGCGCCCGACACGATCGCCAGCGTCGAGGACGAGCGGACCGACACCAAGGGCAACTACCTGATCACCGCGTGCACGTACCGGAGCGGTCGCGCCGGCGAGGAAACACTCATGACGCTTGTCCCGAGCGGAACGGATCTATCCCCCTCATGAGGTCCAAGGAAGCGCTCCTCGAGAGCACCGATCCGCGCTGGCTCAAGGTCGCCGGCATGGTCCGGCGGATGGCGATCTCGCTCACGAGCAAGGTGCTGTGGCAGCTCGTGGGGTACCGCTTGCCCGACGGGTCGACCGAGGTGACGAAGGCCGAGGCGTTCACTGGGATCGGGTTCTTCGCGCGCCCACCGAGCTCGGGCGACCCGGAGGCGATCGTGATGTCGGTCGGCGACGCGACCGTTCCGGTGATCGTCGCGGTCCGCGACGAGAAGACGCGCGCGGCGATCGTGGGCGCGCTCAAGATCGGCGAGACCGCGATGTACACGGACAAGGCCCTGGTCTACGTCAAGGACGACGGCACCATCGAGGCGCGATCGGGCGGTGGCACCGCCGCGGCGCTCGCCACCAAGGCGGATCTCGACGCGCTCAAGGGCGCGTTCACCAACTGGACGCCGGCCCCCAGCGACGGCGGCGCGGCGCTGAAGGCGCTGCTGACCAAGCTGTTTGGCGATCCGCCAGGGTGGCCGGTAGGCACCAAGACGCTCAAGGGGGAGTGACATGGCACGCGACTACAAGTTCGACCCTGTAACCCAGGACCTCGTGCGCGACGGCAAAGGCGGATTCGTGCTGGTCGACACGGCCGAGACGGCGCTGCAAGAGCAGGTGCTCCACCACTACCGCGCGTGGTGGGGCGCACCAGAGCAAGGCTCGCGGCTGCACGAGCTCCGCGCGTTCGGGCGCGACAAAGCGAAGGGCGCACAGGAAGAGGTGCGCCGCGCGCTGCACGAGCTCGAGAAGCGCGGCCGGATTTCGAACCTCGAGGTGGTCGCCGAGCAACCGCGGCAAGGACGGATCAACGTCGCGTCGAAGTCGCGGGACACCAGCACCGGGAAGACGATCATCACCAAGTCCGGAGGATGACCGATGGCGTTCGAGACCCCTACCCTCGACGAAGCGCACGACTTTGCGATCGCGCTGCACCGCGCGCTGTTGCCCGAGCTCGACGTTTCGGAGTTCAGCCACAACTGGAAGTGGACGCGCGCGCAGGCCGGCGGCACCTACGGCAATCACGCCCACGTGAACGCGGTGAAAAACGACGTCATGCCCGACACCGCGACCCGCGACACCGCCGATCGCTGGGGCGGCATCCGCGGTGTGAGGCGCAAGGCGGCGTCTCCAGCGCGAAAGGCCGGCGCGTTGCGATGCTCGGGCACGCCCGGCACGCCGGTGCCGGACGCCACGCCGCTGACACACGTGCCATCGGGGCTCCAGTTCCGCACGGTCGGCGGCAGCGTCGTAGGGCCGCTGGGTAACGTCGATGTCGGCGTTGTCGCGATCGACGTCGGCAGCAGGACGCGTCTCAACGCTGGCGAGGTGCTCACGTTGCAGACACCGATCGCGGGTCTCTCCGATGACGCCGAGCTCCAGCGCGCGCTCGATGAGGGCGGCAGTGATGCCGAGCTCGATAGCGACTACGTGCCGCGGTACCTCCAGCGCTGGAAGAACCCGCCGCTCGGTGGCACGCAGAGCGACTTCGTAAAGTTCGCCACGGATCAGGAAGGCATCGCGACCGCGTTCTGCTACCCGCTGCGCGCGGGCCTCGGCACCGTGGACGTCGCGCCGCTCCACGCGGGAAGCGGCGTGTTTCGCGTGATCACCGCCACCGAGCTGACGACCCTGTTTGCCGCGATGGACGGGAAGCGCCCGGTCGCGATGAAGGCGTTTCGCTTGCTCACCGTGGTGCCGCAGACCGTGAACGTCCACGCCACGATCGTGGACGACGGATCGATCGCGAGCGTGTTCGACTGGGACGATACCGAGCCGCCGACCTGCCTCGCGTGGAATCCGACAACGCGCGTGATGCAGTTTCCGCCCGGCACGCGGCCCGCGACGATGCAGGCGAATGACCGCCTCACGATCTCGGACGGGGCGACCGGCAAAGAGCGCGTGATCGAGTCCCTGTCGGGCGCCGACGCTGTCGTCTTGGTCGCCGACGGGCCCGGCGATGTCCCGACGCCGGGCCTGAGCACGATCTTCGCCGGCGGGCCCCTGATCGAACCCGCGCGGCGAGCCGTGCAGGCGCTGTTCGACAGCCTCGGCACAGCCAACCCGGACGCGAACCGATACGGACCTTGGGAGGGCAACCTCCGGCCGAACGCGATCGGCCGATCGATCACGAGCGTGCCTGGCGTGCTCGACCTCGGCGCGCTGATCACGCCGTCCGCGACGGTGGTCGCGAGTGATCTGGCGTTTCCAAACGACGGCACGATCGGGCTCTTGATCGCTGGCCAGATCCTACTCAGGAGGGCGCGCTGATGGCCGGGGTGTCGTTCGTCGCGAGCTCGCGGGGCACCTTCAATGCGGTGGGCAAGTCGGTCACGCTCGCCCTACCTGCGTTGGTGACGCGGGGCGATGTGCTCGTCGCGCTCCTGGCTCACAACGCAGCCGACGCGCCAGGAGCAACGCCGGTTGGATGGACGCGCGCGGATGGCCTGGGAGAGGGTGCCGACGTCCTCGACATCTACGTACGGATGGTCGATGACAACGAGCCAGGCGCGGTCGCGTTCTCGTTCGCCACCATCACCAGTGAATGCCAGGGCGCGCTGGTCGCGTTCCGCGGCTCGTCGCCGGGCGCGATCCGGGAGGCCTCGGCGTCCACGGCATTCGCGGCGACGGCGACGCCCCCGACGGCCTCCGTGACGACGCAGCAGGCGATCAACCTCGTCCTGTCGATCTGGACGTGCTCTGGCGCACCGGCGCTCGCCCTGCCCGCGGGGTTCACCGCGCTCGATGGCTTCACGACCGCGATCGTGGCGCCACGGTCGATGCTGATCGGCATCCGGATCGCGGGCGTCACCGGCCCGGCGGTGTTCCCCCCGGCCGTCGCCGGCACCGCCACGACCGGCCGATCCTTCAGCATCGCGGTGCGCGCACGCCCGCCGGTGCTGCCGGCGGCGCTGGTGGACATCGTTCCCGGCAACATTGGACTCATCGCCAAGGACACGCGCCGCGCGCGCTGATCGGGAGACGTCATGTCAGGGATCGTGCTGCTGCGTTTTGGCGAGTCGGGCAAACTGCAACCGTCCGACGCCCTCGGCAACCTCGACGACATGGGCACGGAGCCAGGCATCACAGCGCCCGCGCGCGTGAGCGCGTGGACCGGCTTTGGGCGCAGGTTCTTGCAGGCGTCGACGAACGGGCTCGTCGCCCCGGATCGGTCCGGGAACGGCACGCTGCTACAGCGTGACGTCACGATCCAGGTGTTGCTCTCGTTGACGCTCGCCGGCGCCAGCGGCGCGCAGACGCTCATCGCGCGCGGCCTCAACGATGGCACCGCGGCCGAGCGCTACGCCTACGGGCTCGAGCTCCAGGAACAAGCCAATTTCCCGGGCTTCGTCGAGGTGCGGTGGTTCTGGCAGGACGAGACCGGGGCCGTCAAGACGCAGGCCCCGGGCGTGTTCCGATCGCCCGGCGATGGCGTCGAGATCATGCTCACCGCGACCCGGCGCTGGGAGTCGACGTCTCGCGTCGTCGTCCGCTACTACGTCGCCGACGAGCTGATCGCCGAGCTCGTATCCCCCGACGGAAGCCTCTCGGGCGGCACGACCGGGCGGACGACGATCGGCGCGCGCAAGGCCGCGGGAGCGTACGGCCGCTATCTCAACGGCGTGATCGACGAGCTTCTCGTCACCGACAATGAGGTCTCGCCCGAGGAGATCCGTCATACGTGGAAGCGCCTCACCGAGTACCAGCCCGGCGGCGTCGAGACCTTTGCAGCTCTCACGCCCCCGGGCTCGGTGTGGGCTCAGAACCTCGGCAACGACATTGGCAAGCGCGTGAAGATCGTCGGCGAGCTGCTCGGCCTGGCCGTGGCCAGTGCCGAGGAGCTGCGTGCACTCCTCCTGCCGGACGCCGCGCCGCTCGAGCTCGTCGAGCGCTGGGAGAACATCTGCGAGCTCTCGGCGTCGCCCGGCGACTCGCTCGACGTGCGCCGCACGCGGATCCTCTCGTACCTCGCGCGCGACGAAGGCTTCCAGCTCGCGCCCCTTCAGATCGCGCTCGCCGGTCCCATGGCGCTCGATCCCGACCGCGTGCAAATCTTGGAGTTCACCAACACGATCACCGATGACTTCTCGACTGGCATCGCCGCCGAGCGCTGGTTCGACGGCGGCGGCGCGATCTGGTCGACCTCGCGGGGCCAGCTACAGGCGCTCGCGCCAGCCGGCGCCGACCTGCGCGTCGAGTCGGGAGCCACGCCGTTCTTGCTGGTCTCTGCCGAACCAGGAAGGCTCTACGTGTCCGCGAGGCTCGGCCCTGGCAGCCTCTCCACACTCCCGACCGACGCATTCTACGGCCTCGTGCTTCACAGCCGCGCGACCAACGATTGGGCGTGGTTCGGCATCGTGAACAGCGGAGGTGTCCCGGCGGTCGCCTATCGAACGGCGCGCGCGGGCTCGCCCGGTCCGTTTGTCACTCTGGATCTGCCAGTGACCGATGGTCCATCCTGGATCCGGATCGCAACACCCCAGCGCGCCGTGTCGATCGACGATGGCCGATTCACGTTGTCATACTCGACGACCGGCCCCACCACAGGGTTTGTCGACGTGCGCGGCCCGAGCCGGCTCGGGTCTGACTGGTCCTGGGCGGGCCTCGCGATCACGTCTCTTCTCTCACCGGTGCCATCGCCCATCGCCGTCACGTTTGGCGACTTCGTGCTGCATAGCGGCGATAGCCTTCGCTCCTATCTCTGGTACGCGTTCCGCGAGATGAAGCTCGCGGGCCGTCCAGATCTCGTCGGCGCGGATCGACTCGTCAAGAAGATCAAGCCCGCGTACACGTACGCTGCCGCGATCTCGAGCAAGTCGGTGCTCTGCGACGACGCGCGTGATGGACTCTGCGATCTCGGCCCCATGGGCGCGCTGTAGCTTCGGGCGTGAAGTGGAGCAGCGGTGGTGACGCCGCGATGCTCGATGCGTGGCGCTACCATCCTCCCGGAACACAACGTACACCCCGGGATCGCCGGTCAGGTCGAACGACCTGAACGACATCCAGGATGCGATCATCGCGCTGAACGCTCAACTGGCCGGGCAGCCGCAGACGCTGACAAAGAACATCATACCCAGCCCAAACGGCTCGACGTTCACGAATACGTATTTCGACATGTCCGCGTCGACGAGTCAGAACTGCACGATACAGCTGGATTCGCACTTTCTCATCGGTGACATCATCACCGCGATCCGCATCGCGGTGACCGATAGCGCAATCGGCCCGACGACGGCGAGGGCTACGCTTCGTCGCTACACAACCGGCACCACCTCGCCATCGCCAGTCGTGAGTTCCAACACCAGCAACGGATCGGGTTTGCTCCAGACACTGTTGCTCGGTGGGCTTGACCTGAAGATCCAATCCGGGTTCACCAACCATGTTCAGGTGCTCTTCGCGGGTGGTAACACCTTCACGAGAATTTGGGCCGCCGAGGTCGACTACACTCCGATCTCAGCGGTGCACTAGATACAATACCAGTCGGTGCGCGCCTTGGACTGTCTGGCATCACCCGCGCCAGCAGGACAGCCACCGCGCCGGCAGCCGGATTCTGATCTCGCAGCTCGGGCGGGAAGTAGAGCACGCCTCCTCTTGTGCGCATTCTCGCCGCCGCAGTCCTGCAAGGAGACACTATGTCGACTGGCCGCTCTCTCGTCACTCAGCTGACCGACAAGCTCATCGGACACGCCCTCACCGGCTCACGCCCGACGTCCCCGACCGATGGTGTGGATCTCGCGGCATGGAAGACCGGCGGCGCGTACGGCCCGGTCTCCGTCGTCATCTACTTCGACGGCACGGCGCCGGCAGCGATCGCCGCCCCGGCGGCCGGATCGACCGGCGTCGAGCTGTGGGGGTTCAGTCTCGGCCTGTGGTGGCTGATCGCCGTGTTCAACGCCGGAGTCGCCATTCCGATCGCCTCGGACTCGCTCGGCAGCGTCGAGCAGCTCGACGACGTCGGCGGGTTCGAGCGCCTGTTCGTCGCTGGAACGGTCTCATCCGGCAGCGCCTCGGTGCAGTTCGCGCCGCTCGAGGTCCTGCGATGATCCTTGTCGACGAGCCGACCGCGGCGCTCCGCGTGCTCGCCGTTCGGCTCGTCGATACCGATGGAGCCGGTCTACCGCCGACGCACACATGGCTTCCTGGCGACGTCAGGATTCGACGGCCGGGCGCGGCAGGTGGTGCATTCGTCGACGCCATCAACGCGCCGATCGCCGTCGCCGGCGGCGCGGCCGGCTCGTTCGACCTGCAGCTCGAGCTCGCCGAGGTCGCGGCGGAGGGCAAGCTCCGCGTCCAGTTCGCGCCGGCTGGCGGCGAGCTCGTGGAGCTCGTCGAGGAGGTCCGGTCGCACGCACTCGAGTTCGTGCTCGATCCGCGAGTCGACGCGGGCGACGGCCGCACCGCGCGCGAATGTATCAACCTCGCCGCCGCGTACGCGAGCGGCGATGCCCGGGGCCTCGACGGCCCGGTCGGATCGTTCGACTCGCTCGCGCACGACCCCGCGCAACGCGTGAAGCGGATCGAGTTCACCGTCCAGAGCGGCAAGCGAACGGTCACCAGGCGCCGCGGCGCGTAACCCAGGGATGCGCCACCACCCAACTAGATCCAAAGAAGCACTCAACCACCACAGCGAATCGAGACATCAGATAAAATGAGAAGCCGTCCGCATCATCTACGTCCATGCATCGACACCGTGCGCGTCGCGTTGGTCTATCGCGACTTCGGAGGCTGCGGCGTTTCGCACGTCGGCCTGGGAGTAAGCGCCGCGTATACTGCGAAGACACTACTCCATCACGGCATCTGGGCCGAGGTCTGGCCAACGCGGAGCGCCACCGCGCTGGCCGAGCGACTACGCCGCACATACGCCTTGGCGAACACGAGCAACGACGTGCGCCCAACACATGTCATTCTCGCTGCACCGTGGATCCCGACGTCAGACGTCGCCTCACTGGCAGCCGAGTTCCCGGATGTGGTCTTCACCGTCGTCTCCCACTCGAGCGTCGGCTTCCTCGCCGCGGATGCTCACGCGATCAAGCTACTCCGACAGACGGCCGACCTCCAACTCGCGACGCACAACGTCTTCGTCGGCGGCAACTCGACAAAGTTCACGGAGTGGGCGACGGTGGCATGGGGAGTCGAGGCCGTCTGCCTGCCGAATCTCTACTGCACGTCCGAGACGTTCCCCGAACATGACAACCACTGGAGCGGAGGCGTGCTGCGGCTCGGAATGTTCGGCGCGAATCGCCCCCTGAAGAACTTCCTCAGCGGCGCGGCGGGCGCCGTCGAGCTCGCCCGCAGATTGCGCGTCCCTATCGAACTCCACATTTCGTCCGGCCGCACCGAGGGCGGCAACTTCCGCGCGCTCGAGGAGCTAACCGAGGGGATTGGCAACCTTCGTGTCATCCATACCGGGTGGCTGCCGTGGGCGGAGTTCCGTCGGCTCGTCCGCACGATGGATCTCGTTCTTCAGCCGAGCTACACCGAGAGCTTCAACGTCGTCTCCGCGGATGCCGTCGCGGAGGGAGTCCCCGTCGTCGTGAGCGATGCGATCGACTGGCTACCCGAATGGTGGCAGGCCAAGGCCGACGAGCCGCTCGACATCGCACGCGTCGCTGAGCGACTCCTTCGAGACCCGCGCGCTCCTCGCGATGGTCGGCTCGCGCTCGAGAGCTACGTACGTCGTGGCCTCGGGCACTGGATGCGCTTCCTCTGCCCGCGTGTCCCTCTGCTCGGCGGCATCGAAAGCGCCGCGGTCGAGGTTGATGGCGCGCGAAGGGACCGCGCCGCGTGACGGATCGCCATGCGCACCACTGGAGCCCCGTCGCGGGTGAACGCGCCCGATACGCATGTGCTTGCAGTGCTACGGGCTATCGCAACAGCGGCGGAACAATTCACGCCGTCGAGCACGCACCAGAGATCGATCCCGACGCGCGGATCTCGGCGCGACCGATCGCAGACTACCGCACCGGCCGCGTTCGGGCGCGCATCCTCGATGACGAGGACTTCTGGGAGAATCAGACGGAGCTCTGAACGAGGCCGGGATCACGCCGGCTCGCTGTGCGCTTCGCTACAGACGCGACGGCCCCTGATCGAGATCCGCCGACCCGGCAGGACTACCCTGCCGCGGAATGTCGTGGGCCTCGCTACATGGCTCGGGCTGACAGCAACGAGCCAGCTCTCGCCTCACGAAACGGCGCGCCGTGACGCCAAGTACGCTTGACGACGTTCGTTCGCCTGGGGCTTGGCCCCGCCTCTGATTTGGACGATTATCCGAAGGTTCCGACGAAGAACGTGCATCCTGGTCAGGTGATGGTGCAAGATTCGGCATCGTCCAGCGATGGGAGCTGGGCCAAGGCCCGCGACCGCCCGTAGATCGCCGCACGCGTGGAGGAGCTGATCACCTGTGGACTATGGCGCTCTGTCTCGAGGAGGCGATCGTGCGACTGGTCCGGATCAAGGAGACGCCTGCCCAACCTGGCAAGGCGATCCAGGCGAAATGGACGACGCGGCGCGAGTTGGCCAAGCTCCGCGCGCTGATCGTGAAAGCGAAGATGTGGCTTCGACGGGCTAATGATCCGAAGGTACGAGGGTGCAAATACCACCTCATCGCCTGAGCCATCCATCGCGACCTTGACGAACAACATCGGCTCACGGCCCGACGCATCGTGCTGAACCTGAATGACCCTGCCGCGCTGTCCTAACCAGTTCCCCGCGGTAACGATGACCATGGTTCCGTCCCATTCCGTGAGGCCCTGCGGACCACGAAGCCGCTCATATATCGTGCTCATTGTGCTCCGCCGTCGCCATGTCGCGAGGTTCCAGTGGTCAACAATCCACGTGAAATTGTATAGATCCAGTGCTTTCGGCATCCCCGTGCTTTCGGCATCCCCGTGCTCCGTGCGCACCTTGAGCTGATGACTGTTGAGGATGT
>Ga0307513_10010619_pt1 | contig 11522 bp, 5 predicted proteins | sample 15_EM_MG_FD_202174 | JGI IMG/M metagenome (GOLD analysis project Ga0307513, IMG submission 202174) | Populus trichocarpa ectomycorrhiza microbial communities from riparian zone in the Pacific Northwest, United States - 15_EM | ecosystem: Host-associated > Plants > Roots > Unclassified | place... | reverse complement strand
GGCCGGGTCGCCTGTTTCTATCAGGGTGAGGACCCTTGGGCCCAGGTCCGACGCCCGTTCGCCGTTCAGGAGGAGCGAGGGGCCGTCCAGCCAGTCCAGGCCCGGCGTCGCCCCCGCCGTGTCCATCGCCGCGCAGCACACCATCGCGGTGACGTGATCGGCGAGCAGCTCGCGCCCCGTGCGCGGGGGCTGCAGCGGGAAGAGCGGCAGTGTGCCGTCGTCCCAGACGGCCGTGCCCGGGCCCTGGCCGGTCAGGCCTGACTGGCCCTGCCCGCCGCCCGTCACCGCCTCCTCGCGGGCGACCTCCGCACTGATCCCGGCAGCCAGAGCCTCGCTGCGCTCGCTTCCCACCCGCTCGCCGTCTCCGTACACCCCGTCCCCGTACTCGCCGTCCCCGTACTCCTCGTCCGCCTGCTCTTCCGCAGTGTCCCTCGCGGGCGTCTCGGGCGTCTGGGGCGTCGTCAGGTGGTTCATCACCCGGGAGAGGGTCGGGGCTTCGGGGCCCCGGTGCGCGGGTGTCGCCGTGCGGTGGACGCCCAGGGTGTCCAGGACCCGGTGCAGGCGTGCCGCGTCCGTACGCCACTTGCGGTCGACCACCTCCTCCGGGTACTCCTGCCAGTCCACCGGCGCCCAGTCCGGGCCGGGCTCGGCCGGGCCCCCGTGGAAGAGGCGGGCGGCGAGCAGGGAGGCCGCCTCGTCGATCGCGCCGGGCTCTTCGAGCAGGTCGCAGGCCGGGCGTTCGCCCAGGCGGGACGTGAAGCCCTCGGCCAGCCGGTCGCGACGCGACAGTTCCGTGAGCGCCGCGACGACGCCCGCGTCCAGCCGGGCCGGCCAGCGGCCCATCCGCCAGGCGGGGAGCGCGACGCGGGTCAGGAGTCGGTCCCAGCCCGCGTACGCCAGGCCGACCTGTTCCTGCGCGACGATCCGCAGGCCGTAGTCCACAGCCTGTGCACGCTCGGCCGCCGCCACCGCGACCCCGCGCTCCATCTCGGCCGCGTGCACCCGGCAGCCGCGCAGCAGCAGCCTCGACACCCAGCCGACGCCCGCGAGCGCCGTACGCGACACGCGTCCGCGCTGTGGCGCCACCGCCACGGCCACCGCCGCGTCCAGGCCTCGTACGAAGCGCCGCGCCGCCGCGATGTCCGGGTGCGCCGAAGGTCCCGTACCGGCGACGACCGGGGCGAGGACCGCGCGCAGTTCGCCGACACGCATCCACCACAGGAACGGCGAGCCGATCACGAGGACGGGCGCCGCCGCCGCCGCACGCCGGTGCTGTCCCTGGAGGGCGGGACGCAGGCCTCGTACGCCCGATATCTCGTCCCGGTCCTCCGCCGGGGGCGGGGTGTGGGCGCGGTGGGTGCGGTCCTCCAGCCAGCTGTCGCAGTCCGGGGTGAGCGCTATCGCGGAGGGTGCGGGGACGCCCAGGCGGTCGGCCAGATCGCGCACCAGGTGGTAGAGGTCCGGGGCCGACTCCTCGACTATCGGGACCGTGGGGCTCATGGCGGGGCGGGCGCGGGCGACGACGAGGGCGATGACGGCCGCCGCGAGGAGTACGACGATCGCGACGCCGCCCGTGATCCAGCGGGCGAGGTGCCAGCCGCCGCCCACGAGGTGGCCGGTGGAGACACCGGCCCACAGCACGACGGCGACGGCCGCGGGCAGCAGGGCGACGGCCAGGGCCCTGCTGCGGATGCGCAGCACGGCGAGGGCCCGGGAACGCGCGACCTGCGCGCCCGCCTCCACACCCATACCGGTCACGACCGGATGTCACCCCCTACCTTTTCCGCACACCCTGACGTTGCTCACTCCCCCACTGTGGCACCCACCACTGACATCGCAATGCCGGTGGGCCAAGTGCCGGAACACTTGCGCCGCACCATAGTTGGGGGCCCGGGCCTCGTCAGCCGGATGGGGGATCGGTCACTCGATGGAATGGCTTTGGGGAGAGGTGGATGACGCACGGCGACGACGAAGTGGCAGCGAAGTGGCAGCTGGGAACCCCTTGGAACGACTTTCGGGCCCCGCATCCTTAGACGGATTCGGGGCCCGAGGGGTTCATCGGCGAGTGCGACGAGTATCTGGTTCTGTGCCGGAATGCGGGATTTCGGCTTGCTCTCGCTTGCTCTCGTCTGCTCTCGCTTACTCGCCCGCCGCCGCCTTCGCCGCGATGTCCGTGCGGTGCTGGGAGCCGTCCAGGTGGATACGGCCGAGGGCCGTGTACGCGCGGTCGCGGGCCTGGCCCAGGTTCTTGCCGGTCGCCGTCACGGAGAGCACCCGGCCGCCCGCGCTCACGACCGCGTCGCCGTCGCGCTTCGTGCCGGCGTGCAGGACGTACGCATGCGGGGCGTCCTCGGCGGCCACGTCGGCGAGGCCGGTGATCGGGTCGCCGGTGCGCGGGGTGCCGGGGTAGTTGTGCGAGGCGATGACCACGGTGACCGCCGCGTCCTCGCTCCAGCGCAGGGGCTCCAGGTCGGCGAGGGTGCCGTTGGCCGCCGCGAGGAGGATGCCGGCCAGTGGGGTCTTCAGGCGGGCCAGGACCACCTGGGTCTCCGGGTCGCCGAAGCGGGCGTTGAACTCGATCACGCGGACGCCGCGCGAGGTGATCGCGAGGCCGGCGTAGAGGAGGCCGGAGAAGGGGGTGCCGCGGCGGCGCAGTTCGTCGACCGTCGGCTGGAGGACCGTCTGGAGGACCTCCTCGACCAGCTTCGGGTCGGCCCAGGGGAGCGGCGAGTAGGCGCCCATGCCGCCCGTGTTCGGGCCCTCGTCGTCGTCCAGCGCACGCTTGAAGTCCTGGGCGGGCTGGAGCGGGAGGACGGTCACGCCGTCGGTGATCGCGAAGAGGGAGACCTCCGGGCCGTCGAGGAACTCCTCGATGACGACGCGGTCGCAGGAGTTCGCGTGTGCGGCGGCGGCTTCGAGGTCGTCGGTGACGACCACGCCCTTGCCGGCCGCGAGTCCGTCGTCCTTCACGACGTACGGGGCACCGAAGGCGTCGAGGGCTTCATCCACCTCGTCGGGCGTCGTGCAGACGTACGAGCGGGCCGTGGGGACGCCGGCTCCCGCCATGACGTCCTTCGCGAAGGCCTTGGAGCCCTCCAGCTGCGCGGCCTCCCCGGAGGGGCCGAAGACCGGGATGCCCGCGCCTCGTACGGCGTCGGCGACCCCGGCGACAAGCGGCGCCTCCGGTCCTACGACGACCAGGTCGGCGCCCAACTCCACGGCCAGCGCCGCTACGGCCCCGCCGTCGAGGGGGTCGACCTGCCGCAGCTCGGCGACCTCGGCGATGCCGGCGTTGCCGGGGGCGCAGTAGAGCGCGGTGACGTCGGGGTCGAGGGACAGGGAGCGGCACAGGGCGTGTTCGCGGGCGCCATTACCGATGAGGAGGACGTTCACGCGGGTCAGTTTAGTGGTCCGGGGTGGGATGGCTCCCGGTGCTGGTGCGGGCGCCGCTGGGGGCTGCGCCCCCAGACCCCCGCTTCGGCCTGAACGGCCTCGTCCTCAAACGCCGGACGGGCTGAGATGCCCAGCCCGTCCGGCGATTGAGGACGAGCGCGTTCAGCGCGATACGGGGGTTCGGGGGCGGAGCCCCCGAGGGATGGGACGGGTAGGGGCGGCGGGGGCGAGAAACCCCGCCCAGGACCCCACCCGCCTACTCGTTCGAGAACTCCTCCAGCACCGTCGCCCCCAACTCCCGCACGATCATCTCGTGCCCGGAAAGAGCGGACTCGTCGAGGTCGGGGTCGTCGTCCTCGGGGACATCGTCCTCCGGCGCGATCGGCGGGGGTTCCGGAGCCGAGGGCCGCGGTGCCGGTGCCGACGCGGAGGCCTGGGGGCGGGATGCCGGGGCCTGCGTGGGCGCCGAAGACGGGGGCGCGGGCTGCTGCTGGGGGGCGGGCGTCGATGCGGCGCCGCCGTAACCACCGCCGCCTCCGCCGCCGTAGCCACCTCCACCGCCGCCTCCACCCCCGGCGCCGTAACCACCAGGGGCGCCGCCTCCGCCGTAGCCGCCGGTCGCCGGAGCCGCCTGACCACCACCGCCGCCGCCCGTCGGGTCGACGACCGCCTCGATCCGCCACTGGACGTTGAACTGTTCCATCAGCGCCTGCTTCAGCACTTCCTCGCTGCCGCTGCTGGAGAAGTTGTCCCGCGCGCCCGCGTTCATGAAGCCGAGCTGGAGTGTGGTGCCGTCGAAGCCGCTGACCTGGGCGTTCTGGCTGAGCAGGATCCAGGTGAACCGGCGGCGGTTCTTCACGGACTCCAGGATGTTCGGCCAGAGCATGCGGGGGTCGAGGCCGCCGGGCACGGGGGCACCGGCCGGAGCGGCGGGCGCCTGAGACTGGGGGGGCTGAGACTGGGGCTGGGCGTAGGACGGTGCTGGCGCGGCTGCCGCGGGCGCCGGGGGCTGTCCGCCGCCCGAAGGTGTCGCCGTGGGCCAGCCACCGGGCCGCCGTCCACTGCCCGCGGTCGTCGCGGTGGGCCAGGCACCGGGAGCGGCAGGAGCCGGTGCCTGTGCGGCCGGAGCAGGGGCCTGAGGCTGAGACTGGGGCTGGACTTGCGGAGCCGGAGCCGGAGCCGGGGCCTGGGGTTGGGGAACTTGGGGTTGCGGAGCAGGCACCCCGGCCGTGTCCGCCGTACCGGACAAACCGCCCCCACCCGGCGCACCACCCGCACCCGGCGCACCAGATGCACCCGCTGCGGCAGGAGGCACGACCGGCGCACCCACAGCACCACCGACGCCGACACCACCACCTCCACTGACACCGCCAGGCACCGCACCCTCGTACGCGGCGCCGGGCACGCCATGCGCGCCCGGTCCCGGCACGTACCCCATGGGGATGCCTGCGCCGCCCGGGCCCGCGGCCGGACCGCCGGAGAAGTTGACCCCGCGCTCCAGCTTGTCGAGCCGGGCCATGACCGAGCGTTCGTCGCCGTACGCGGCCGGCAGCAGCACGCGCGCGCAGATCAGCTCCAGCTGGAGCCGGGGCGAAGTCGCGCCGCGCATCTCCGTGAGCCCGTCGTTGACGAGGTCGGCGGCGCGGCTGAGTTCGGCGGCGCCGAAGACGCCGGCCTGGGCCTGCATACGCTCGACCACGTCCACAGGGGCGTCGATGAGCCCCTTCTCCGCCGCGTCGGGCACGGCGGCGAGGATCACCAGGTCGCGCAGGCGTTCGAGCAGGTCGGCGACGAAGCGACGCGGGTCGTTGCCGCCCTCGATGATGCGGTCCACGACCTCGAAGGCCGCCGCCCCGTCCCCGGAGGCGAACGCCTCGACCACGGAGTCGAGCAGCGAGCCGTCCGTGTAGCCGAGCAGGGAGGTGGCCATGGCGTAGGTCACGCCCTCGGCACCGGCGCCGGCCAGCAGCTGGTCCATGACGGACATGGAGTCTCGTACGGACCCCGCTCCGGAGCGGACGACCAGGGGGAGTACGCCGTCGGCGACCGGGATGTTCTCCTGGCCGCAGACCTCGCCCAGGTACTCGCGGAGGGTGCCCGGCGGGACCAGCCGGAAGGGGTAGTGGTGGGTCCGGGAGCGGATCGTCCCGATGACCTTCTCGGGTTCCGTGGTCGCGAAGATGAACTTGAGGTGCTCCGGCGGCTCCTCGACGACCTTGAGCAGCGCGTTGAAACCGGCCGACGTGACCATGTGGGCCTCGTCGATGATGTAGATCTTGTAGCGGCTGCTCGCCGGTCCGAAGAAGGCCTTTTCCCGCAGGTCACGGGCGTCGTCCACACCACCGTGCGACGCGGCGTCGATCTCGATGACGTCGATCGACCCCGGGCCGTTGCGCGCCAGGTCCTGGCAGGACTGGCACTCGCCGCAGGGCGTCGGTGTGGGCCCCTGCGCGCAGTTCAGGCAGCGCGCCAGGATGCGCGCGCTGGTCGTCTTGCCGCAGCCGCGCGGCCCGCTGAACAGGTACGCGTGATTGACCCGGTTGTTCCGCAGCGCCTGCTGCAGCGGGTCGGTTACATGCTCCTGCCCGATGACCTCGGCGAACGACTCCGGGCGATAGCGGCGGTACAGCGCAAGGGACGACACGCATACGACGATATCGGCCCCCACTGACAGTCGGCCCCGCCCGCCCGTCTCACCCCGCACCTACCGGGGGCTCTCCCACTGCTCACTCGCCCTTTCGCCACTGCGTCTGCGGCGCGTCTGTCTGTTCCTGACGGTGACCGTCACGGGGGAGCGGCACTGAAAGCAGTGCGCCTGCTGACGCCGCTTTTCCCGCACAAACAGAAGACCCCCCACGCACCCGCCAGAGCCAACCTACCCTTGCTGCCTTCCGGCCCTGGGGGAGTTCAGTCAGATAGCGCCGCGTGAGGGGCTGAGGCCCAGCGTACCTGATCGCAGGGGGCCCGAACGAGTTCGCAACCACCCCCCCAGGTCATGTAATGTTCCCGGCGGAGGATTCGCCTAGTGGCCTAGGGCGCACGCTTGGAAAGCGTGTTGGGGGCAACCCCTCACGAGTTCGAATCTCGTATCCTCCGCCAGTGCCTCACCGGGCACGATGTCGAAGGGCCCCACCTCAGGGTGGGGCCCTTCGACGTGCGTGGTTGCAGTCCCGGCTGCATTTATATCGGATATTGCGGTCATTTCGATCGAGGTTGGTGGCGGCGCACGCCTGGGAACCGCCTGCTGGATCGAATCTGCTGGGGGATCTCTGCTGCTACGGGGGTGGCTGCGAGGACTGCCGGGCGGGTCATCTCCGCCAGGGGGCTACGAACCGTGGTGACCTGACAGGGCTGGGAAGCCCAGCTACGGGAGTAGGCGATCCTCGCTTCACCCGGGGGCCAGTTGATGTGCTCGAACCCGCGCCTCGCCTTGCCGGGCGCTGACATCACAGCGCGGCGAGCTGACCGCCGTCGACCGCGACGGAGGAACCGGTCTGGAAGCTGAAGCCCGACGAGGCGAGGGCGACAGCGGCGGTCGCCATTTCCTCGGGCTTGGCCATACGGTGGAACGCGGGGATGCCCTCCTGCGCGAACTGGGCTTTCAGCTGGGCCCACTGCTCGTCGGACACCCCGTCCGGCCGGTGCACATCCAGCATCGGGGTGTCGGTCATCCCGGGCGACAGGGCGACCACGCGAATGCCGTGCTCGCCGTTCTCCAGGGCGGCGGCCTGGACCAGACCCGTCAGGCCGTTCTTGGACGCGGTGTAGGAACCCAGACCGATACGAGTGGCCCACTGGTTCGTGGAACCGGTCACCAGGATGACGCCGCCGCCGAGCCTGCGCATGTGCGGGATCTCGTACTTGAGGGCCAGGAAAACCCCACGCGTGTTGGTGACGACGACGTCGTCCCACTCCTCGACCGTCACCTCGTGCAGGTCCGTGAAGGGCTTCTGGACGCCGGCGTTGTTGAGGGCGACGTCCAGCCCGCCGTACGTCTCGACCACCCGGTCCACAAAGGACTTCACCTCGCGCGGGCGGCGCACATCGGCCTTGATGTACGTCGCTTCTCCGCCCGCTTCGCGGATCTCCCGTTCCACCTGCTTGCCCAGTCGCTCCCGGCGTCCGCAGAAGCCGACCTTCGCGCCTTCCCCCGCGAAGGCGACGGCCGCGGCCCGCCCGATACCCGAGGTCGCGCCGGTGATCAGGACCGTCTTCCCCTCGTACGCCCCGCCCTTGTCCGGGGCGTTCGGGGCGGCCTTGGCCCCGCCTGCCCCGAACGCGATCCCCGCCGTTGCTGCGGCCGTACCCCCCAAGACGGTCCTGCGCTTCATGGTTGCCCTCCCGGTGCTCGTGTGGTGCCGACTGCCGAGCACTCTCCGCCATCTCATGCCCCCGTACACCCGCGGAAAGGAGGTCGGCCAGAACCGACGAACGGCGGTGGTGCGGCTCGGGAACACCGACTTTCGTCGACTGTGCGCACGGGCCCCGGTCCCTACGATGGGCAAATGGCGACCACGGTGATGAGCGCGATCACAAAGCCGCGAGGGCGCGGTTGGCAGTGGAACGGCCGGGAGCTGAGCGGCGGCCAGTTGCGGCTGCTGCTGGCCGCCGGCTTTGCGTTCGTGTCGTACAAGTCGGTGCGCGAGGCACTGACCGTCGATGCCGGGATCATCGCCGACCGGGAGGCCGGCCTGGCCGTCGCCGTCGTGCTGTGCGCCTCACTGCTGCTGTGCCGCAGACTGCCGGTGGCGGTCGCGGTCGTGACCACGGCCGGGTTCCTGCTGGAGAGCCAGATGTGGCCGGCCCTGGTCGCGCTCTACAACCTGACCGTGCGGCGCCCACCGCCCCTCGCGCTCGCCCTGACCGGTGCGGCCGTCCTGCCCGTGCTCTTCGGGCCGGTGCGGGAGCTGCTGAACATGCCGCTGCTCACCTTCATGCCGTGCTCCTCCCTGCTCATCCCGCTCGCCTTCGGCCTGGCCTCCCGCAACCAGCGGGACATCAACCGGCTCCTCGCCCGCCGGCTCGACGACCTGGCAGCGGCGAATCGGCTGCGCGACGACCGGGTACGGCTGGCCGAACGCGCCCGTATCGCACGCGAGATGCACGATGTGCTCGCCCACCGCCTCAGCCTGCTCGTCCTGCACTCCGGAGTGCTCCAGCGGCGCGGTGCGGAGGTGTCCGAACCCGTACAGGAGCGGCTCGGCCTGCTCCGCGACACCAGCGCCCGCGCACTGGACGATCTGCGCTCGGTGCTGGGCGCCCTGCGCGACCAGGAGGGGCCGGTGCCGCTGGCCCCCACCGCCGACGACCTCCCCGCGCTGATCGCGGAGGCCGAGACCGCGGGCACCCGGGTACGCGGCACCCGCGCCGACACCGGCGACCTGGCCGCGCTTCCGGCGACGGTGCGGTTCGCCGTGCACCGGATCGTCCAGGAAGCGCTCACCAATGCCCGTAAGCACGCCCCGGGGAAGCCGGTGGACCTCACCGTCGCCGTCGAACGCACGCAGGTGGAGGTACGGGCCGAGAACGCCTGCCCGGTCGTCCCGGAAGGTTCCGGGACGGAGGAGGCGGCTCCGCACGGCTACGGGTTGGTGGGGGTCGCCGAGCGGGTGGCCGCCCTGAAGGGCGAGTTCACAGCAGGCTTCGCCGGGGCGGACCGCTTCCTCCTGCACGCCGTGCTCCCCGTAACCCCGCGCACGCCCGAACCGGACGCCCAGGAGACCAAGGAGACCAAGGCGGGAGCAGCAGCGCAGTGAACGCAGTGGGAGTGATCCGGGTCCTGGTCGTCGACGACGACCCGTTCGTCAGGGCGGGACTCTCCGACCTGGTGGCGACCGACGACGGCCTGGAGCTGGTCGGCGAGGCCGCGGACGGGCGCGAGGCCGTGGACCTCGCGCGGCGGCACCGTACGGATGTCGCGCTGGTCGACATCCGGATGCCCGTCATGGACGGCATCGCCGCGACCCGCGCGCTGCGTGCGCTGCCGCACCCGCCGTCGGTGGCCGTCCTCACCACCTTCGACCTGGACGAGTACGTCTACGGGGCGCTGGAGGCGGGCGCTGCGGGCTTTCTGCTCAAGGACACGCCCCCGGACGACATCCTGCGCGCGGTACGTGTCGTCGCCGACGGCGGCGGCATGCTCTCCCCCGCCGTCACCCGCACCGTCATCAACCGCTTCCACCGCCCCGACGCCTCCCGCACCCGCGCCGCCCACACCGCCGCCGCGCGGCTCACCCCACGCGACCGCCAAGTCCTGGACGCCCTCGCCGACGGCCTCACCAACGCCGACATCGGCGCCCTGCTCGGCCTCCGCGAGTCCACGGTGAAGGCGTACGTCAGCCGCATCCTCACCGGGCTGGGCGTGACCAACCGCGTCCAGGCGGCCATGGTCGCCCGCGACCTGCGCGCGTGACGTCCGTTCCGGTCCTCAGCCGCCCAGGCGCCGCCGTGGCCTTCGCGAAATCGGAGAAGTCGCGGGGCGGACGGCCCAGCACGCGCTGGACGTCGTCCGTCAGATGCGCGTTGCGGCCGTTTGAAAAGCCCGACGAACAGCCCGGTCAACCACGCCACGGACTGTCGTCGGCTCGTCTCGTCGGGCTGGGCCCGCGGCAGGCGGGTACCCCGGACTCTGTCTTCGTCCGGCATCCGCGGATCATGGAACTGCGCCATCCTTGGCCTTGGCGCCGAAGCGGCTTCGGCCCGCCTGTGACGTTCCCTGTCTGTCGAGGTGCACCCTCATGAAGTCCCGATCGACGCTTGCGACTTGGCTGAGCGAACTCGACGGTTCCCGCCTGGCACGCGTACTCGCCATGCGGAAGGACGCAGCCTCCTCTCCGGAACCACGCTCGGTGGGGGAACTGGCGGACCGTCTCCAACGTCCGGGTTCTGTGGCACTCGTCCTGCCGCAACTCACGCTGCCGTGCTTGCAGGCCGCCGAGGCGCTGGCCGCCCTGGGGGCCCGAGCGACCCGGGACAGCCTCGCGGAGTTGCTCGACGCGACGTCCCATGCGGCGGTACACGCGCTGGACGCGACCCTGGAGGCGCTGTCGGATCGGGCGCTCATGTGGCACGACGGCACCGAGGCACTCCGCATGCCTACGCCCTTGCGGCAGGCGTGGAGCACGCCCCTGGGACTTGACGCTCCGCTGGAAGAGCTGCTGGCCGGCACCACCTCGGAGGAACTGCGCGGCATGCTGGCGGTCCTGGGTATCAAGCCACCCGGCACCAAGCAGCAGCGGCTCGCGGCTCTGGTGGAGCATCACAGTGACGCGGAACGGGTCGCCGCGTTGGTGGCGGGGGCACCTGCGGCCACACGGAAGTTGCTTGAGCAGAGCGCCAGGTCCACGCCGCGTCAGTCACTGTTCGTCGTGTTCGGGGCTCCTGGCCGCGACCTCCGACCAGGCGCCCGATGGGCACTCGACCGCGGGCTTCTGCTCCAGGACCGTCACCGGTACGGGCCCGTCCGGATGCCGGTCGAGGTGGCCTTGGCTCTGCGGGGCCCCGATTGGCACGCTCCGTTCGAACCTCTGCCGCCCGTCGCACAGTTGGTGCCCATCACCTCCTCGGAGGTGGAACGGGAGGCCGCGGTGGCCGCCACCACGTTCGCGGCCCATGCCGCCTCCGTCCTTTCGGCATGCGCGACCGCTCCACCGACCCGGCTGAAGTCGGGCGGGATCGGCGCACGTGAACTGGCCCGGCTCGGCAAGGCCGCCCAAGCGGACGACGCCGTCGTACGCCTCGCCCTGGAGACCGCGTACGCCGCCGGACTGCTGGCCCGCGACGGCGATCGCGTACCTCCCACCGAGGCGTACGACGCCTGGGCCGAGCAGGAGCCCGCAGAACAACTCGCCGTACTCCTCCGGGCATGGCGGGACCTGCCGCTCACCCCCACCCGGGCGCGCGACGAAGACAACAAGGCGCTTCCCGCGCTCGCCGGTGCGCCTGACTGCGGCGGCTGTCTGCAGGCCCGCAACGGGCTGCTCACCGCGGCAGCGGGGCTCCCTACAGGACAGGGTGTGAAGGCCGCTTCGGAGCTGGGGCCGCTCGTGGCCTGGCACCGTCCGCTCGCCGACGATGCCTCGCCCCAGGACACGGCACCGTTCAGCACCGTGATCCGCGAAGGCGAACTG